>ERZ869909.455-NODE-455-length-48902-cov-4.955658_pt1 | contig 48902 bp, 44 predicted proteins | sample MGYA00520892_ERZ869909 | MGnify/ENA primary metagenome ERZ869909 (study PRJEB32215, sample SAMEA104723947) | bioreactor metagenome | biome: bioreactor; feature: anaerobic bioreactor; material: water | place: China | collected 2015-03-12 ... | reverse complement strand
CTGCCCACCGTGACGGTTGCAGTTCATAATCAGCCGGTACCCGTCTTCGGCAATGCCTTCGGCAGCGGCGAGTTTGCGCGCTACGGTAAAGAGCCGCCCCAATGCCTGCTCGTCTTCAGGTTCAACATCATTGACCGTTGGGATCAAGTGATTTGGAATGATCAGGATATGGCTGGGAGCTCTGGGGTGAATGTCACGAAAGGCAGTCACCAACTCATCCTGATACAGGATATCGGCCGGGATTTCACCACGCACAATTTTACTAAAAATAGTTTCTTCCGCCATGAGGATTCCTTGTCATGTTACAATCAGCAGAATGGCTCTGCAGGAGAATTCAGTATATATGAAGGCTTCAATTCAATACCAGCTTCGTTGCGCCGATATCGCCGCGCACCTGATTGACGTTGAACTATTGGTACGCCCCAACGATCAGGCTCCACTGCAACTCAGCTTACCAGCCTGGATCCCTGGCAGCTACATGATCCGCGATTTTGCCCGTAACCTGATTTGGCTCAGTGCCAGCGACAAAGACGGTGTTTTAGCCGTACTGAAAACCGATAAACAAAGCTGGCAGGTCCAGCATCGCGGTCATCCGGTCCGCATTTGTTATCAGCTCTATGCTTTTGATCGCTCGGTACGGGCTGCCTATCTGGATGATGAAATCGCCATCCTCAATCCGGCCTGTCTGTGTCTGGCGGTTGCTGGTATGGAAGCGATGCCGCATCAATTGCAGGTCCTGGCCCCAACCGATCAGGACGCCGCCGACTGGCGACTGGCCACTGCCCTGCCAGCCGCTACAGACACGCCTTTTCTCGGCTTTGGCACTTACCTTGCCAGCGACTACCAGCATTTAATTGACAGCCCTTTACTGGCTGGCCGTTTTGAGTTGACCGAGTTTCAGATTGATGCGGTACCGCACTACCTGGTCGTCAGCGGGCGTAATCTTTGTGATCAGCAGCGCTTTACCGATGATTTAGCGACCATCTGCCGGCAGCAAAAAGCCATCTTTGGCAGCTTGCCTGCTGATCTCAGCAGCTACTGGTTTTTAACCTGGGTTACCGACTCTGGCTTTGGCGGTTTAGAGCACAACGACTCCACCTTGCTGCTGTGCAGCCGTTTTGATTTGCCAGCCGCCGGGCAACAGCCCATCAACGAAGGTTACCAGACCCTGCTGAGCCTGTGCAGCCACGAATACCTGCATACCTGGTGGGTCAAACGCTTGAAACCAGCCGAGTTTCACCCCTACCAGCTGGCGCAGGAACACTACAGCCGGCAGCTTTGGATCTACGAAGGATTCACCTCCTACCTGGATGACCTGGCCCTGTACAGCAGTGGCCTGCAAAGCGCAGCCGATTACCTGTTGACACTGGAAAAAACCATCACCAGGGTCACTCGCAACCCAAGCAATAGCGTGCAATCCCTCGAAGACAGCAGCTTTGATGCCTGGACCAAGTTTTACAAACAGGATGAAAATGCGGTCAATGCCATCGCCAGTTATTACGCCAAAGGCGCTCTGGTCGCGCTGGCGCTGGATGCGGCGCTAACCGCGCATGGCCGGAGTTTACCGCTACTGATGCAACAGCTGTGGCAAGACTATCTGACCACAGGAACACCGGATGGCGCCATTGCCAGCGTGCTCACAAGCTGGCAGCTGCCTGAGCTTGCCAGTCAATTGACCAACTGGGTGCAACAGCCACAACCCATCCCGCTGGCAGATCACCTGCCCGCTCTTGGCTTAGCACTCCACTGGCGTGCACCGCTGAAGCCGGACGATTTAAACGGCCCTGCAGCAAACAATGATAACGCTTGGCTGGGAGCCCAATACCAGAGTACCGAGCAAGGCATCAAGCTGACTGCGGTGTATCATCAAGGACCTGCCCATCTGGCCGGTTTGATGGTGGGTGACGAGTTGCTCGCCGTGGAAGGGTTGCGGCTAAACAGCAACAGTGTGACTGAACTGCTGCTACGCCTGCCGAAACAACAGGCTCTGTCCTTGCATCTGTTTCGCCGGGATCGTTTGCTGGAACGTACACTGAAGCTGACAGCAGCACCAGCAACAGTGGCTCAGCTTAGCATTCAGGATGAAAGCGCCTGGAACGCCTGGTGGGCTAGCTTAGCCAGGACGGACAGTTAAAGTTTACTGCTTTTGCAACGGTGGCGCTGCTTCAGGCATCAGCAGCGCCGGATCCAGCCGCTCCTGATACCAGTTAATGCGCCAGTCCAGGTGCGGGCCTGTTACCCGGCCAGTTGCGCCCATAGCGGCTACCAATTGCCCCTGGCTGACTTTGTCACCAACAGCCACATGAAACGCATCCAGATGCATCAAGGTGGTGCTGACGCCGTAGCCATGATCGATGATCAAGGTCAGACCCGAGTAGTACAAATCCTCTGCCAGCGTCACTACACCGGTCATTGGTGCATACACCGGGCTGCCGACCGGCCCTGCAATATCAAGCCCCAGATGTGGATTACGCGGCTGACCATTGAAAATACGCTGTGAGCCATAGACGCCGGTAATACGCCCGTAGGCAGGCCACACCGGTTGCTGAAAGGCGTAAGGCAAATGGCTATCGGTCGTACGGGCAGCCTGTACAAGCTGACTGTCTCGGCGGATCCGCGCCAGCACCTCAGCTGGCGGGCTGACAAAGCGCTGCTCAACGCCTTCGATGCGCTGGATATCGTACTCACGGGCCTGAAAGGTAAGCGGCACGGTCAATTGCTGCCCCTCAAGTTCCAACCGAAGCTGATGCTGCAGAGGTGCATCCCGGCCAATACCGAATACCAATTGACCATCCGGGCTCACCGTCAGCTCTCGCTCGTTGAACCAGGCTTTTGTCCCTGCTGGCACAGTCACCCGGATTAAACTGCCCTGAGTAAGCTCACCCTGCAGTGCAATGCTATCCATGCTCAGCTCAGCTGCCACAGCGCTTGTGTTGCATGCCAGGCTAACGAACAGCAATAGCGCCTTTACCGACCCCTTCATAAGCCACCACCTTGTATTGATGCGCTGCATCCAGTGTTTTTAACACACCGGCAATGTAATCGGCCAAACACTCGACCGTGGTATCACATGGCACCACTTCGCAGTGACTGGCAGGCAAGCAAATCTCAAAAACGCCCTGCCCGGCCTGATAGCGTGAGCACAGATCGCCAGGCTGTGGCTGCAGCTGCTGCAAATCTGCTGGCTGACACAAGTCCTGCTCAGTGATCAGATAAATATCCTGCCAGCGATCAGCCCACAACTTGTTCAGTCGCGGCGATAACATGCCATCCTGATAAATTTGAATGGTCGAACGATGGCCATGGGCAATACGCTGACAATTCCCATCATGCTTCTTCAAACCGTGACTGTACTGGTAATAAAAGCCCTGACTGGCTTCCGGGCGCAAAGTGAGGCGTACCTCTTGCACATTATCCGGTAGCTTGCCGGCCAGTTGCTGCAAAATAAATTGCTCTATCGACTGCAGGTTGACCTGTTCTGCCTGCAAAAGTGCAAAGGCCTGGGCCGGGCCGGCAACCTGAATAGTGCCTCTGGCACTGGTAAAATGAATCCGCTGTTGCTCAGCCTGTTCACTCAGTGTGCAGCCAGAAAAAGCAACAGGGACTGCCAGCGCATGATCAATGCTGCTATCAATGGCTTTTTTGATCACTTTTTTCACCAGGCCAAAATCAAACACCATGGAGGTTTTATCCAGGCCACCATGCAGTTCAACGTCGACAATCAGGCTTTCCCCCAGTAAACCGCGCTCGGCACACAAGTAGGAAAAATCAATGACCGTCAGATCACGTACAAATAAAATCATAACAACTCACAGGCTAACAAGATAACCACATTATACGGCAGCCACCGTCACAATGGCAGGCTTAACGCTCATGTTCCTTCAACCAGGCATTCAGCAAACCGACCTGACCACACTTATGCGCCGCATACATCAAACGCAACGCATTGCTGATAATGGTACTGTCGTTCCAATCGGTCTTTTGCTGGATATCCTGATAACATTGCATCGCCTCCGGGGTGAGATAACCCCGAAGTTCTTTTTTACCGGCTTGCTTTTGCCGTTCACGGTAACGGCGCTGTTTTTCGGCGTTGCTTAGTGCTTGTTTATCCTGTTCGCTCATGCGGCCCCCAATGCCGACAGAATGCTGGCTGTCTGCTTAAGATAGAGACGGTCTGCTGGCAATTTTGCACTAATCGGACTTGCTTAGCGTACAAGTGTTCGCTAAGCTCCCCAGCAGGAAAATTCAGACCTCGTTTAGTGGAATCAACATACATGATGAAGAATAGCTTTACAAAAGAAGAATTGGTGGCGTGTGGCCGCGGTGAATTATTTGGTCCGGGCAACAGCCAGCTCCCTGTCGATCAGATGCTGATGATGGACCGTATTGTACATATTTCTGATGAGGGCGGCGAATTTGGCAAGGGCGAAATCATCGCTGAGCTGGATATCACTCCCGATCTGTGGTTCTTCGCCTGCCACTTCCAGGGCGATCCGGTCATGCCTGGCTGTCTCGGCCTGGATGCCATGTGGCAATTAGTTGGCTTCTTCCTGGGTGCTTCCGGTGGTCCGGGCAAAGGCCGGGCGCTGGGTGTGGGTGAAGTGAAATTTACCGGCCAGATCCTGCCTACCGCCAAAAAAGTCACTTACCGTATTAACATGAAGCGGGTGATCAAACGTAAGCTGTATATGGGCATTGGTGATGGCTCTGTCAGTGTCGATGGCCGTGAAATCTATACGGCGAAAGACTTAAAAGTAGGTTTATTCACCGATACCACCAGCTTCTAACGCGCCCCTTTTGTTGCCCAAATGCCACAAGCCCCGCAGTGCGGGGCTTGTTTATCGTTATTCGGTCTAATTTACATAGTCTTGTTAAAGAGACCCGTGCCACGGTCTTCCATGGCTTCGCGCCAGCCTCCTAACCACTGGGAGCGTACATCGAGATTTTGATAAGGACAGATTTCTTTCGAACGGCCAGTGACTCCGGCCCGGTAACCTTGTGCGTGTGCACGTTCAAGACGATCACGTTTTTGTCTTTTCATACGGCAGTCTTCCTCAATCGTTTTTGATGACAACACTGAATGCTTTCATTCAGTCCGCATCTAATAGATAAGGCAAAGATGGCAAAGGTTCAACCCTGTTTTCGACACAATTGCAACCGACCAGACTAACCAGCTGATATGACAGTCAAATTACAAAAAAAAGAATCTGCTCATTTTTTGCAAGCAATGAAGCTTGAAATCGGAATATAAGTTGCTAGCAGTTAGCCTGTCTCCTGTACGCAGGATGAAAAAAAACCGGTAAAGCAATGACTCCACCGGTTTCTATTTGGGCAGACTGATTTAACGGCTTTGCGGCAGAGTTGGGTATTTGATACCCGCCATTTCGTACATCACCCGAATGACCTGCACGCTGTAACCGAACTCATTGTCGTACCAGACGTACAATACACAGCGATCACCATCGACGATGGTGGCCTGGGAGTCGACCACACCGGCATAGCGCGAACCTACCAGATCTGACGAAACGATTTCAGTCGAGCTGGTGTAATCAATTTGATCCTGCAGTTCCGAGAACAAGGCGGTGTGCTGCAAAAACTCGTTCAGCTCGTCTTTGTTGGTAGCTTTGTCCAGATTCAGTGACAGAATGGCCATCGACACATTCGGTGTTGGCACCCGGATGGCATTGCCGGTCAGTTTGCCTTTGAGCTCCGGCAAGGCTTTAGCGACTGCACTGGCCGCACCGGTAGAGGTAATGACCATGTTCAGTGGGGCAGCCCGGCCACGGCGCTCAGCTTTGTGGAAGTTATCAATCAGGTTCTGATCGTTGGTGTAGGAATGGACGGTTTCGACATGGCCATTGCGGATACCGAAGGCATCATTCAGGGCTTTTAGTACCGGCGTAATCGCATTGGTGGTGCAGCTGGCGGCAGAGACAATTTTGTGCTCCGGCAGGATCATGTCCTGATTCACACCATAAACCACGTTCGGCACTTCGCCTTTGGCCGGTGCCGTTAACAGCACCCGGGCCGTTCCTTTGGACTCAAAGTGAATGGCCAGCGCTTTGTCGTCTTTCCAGACACCGGTGTTGTCCACCACCAGCGCATTGTTAATGCCATACTGGGTGTAATCTACATCGCTTGGTGAATTGGCATAAATGACTTTGATGAAAGTGCCATTGGCCTTGATGCCCTGGTTTTCATGATCGACGGTGATGCTGCCATTGAAAAGACCATGAATAGAGTCGCGGCGCAGCAAACTGGCACGTTTTTCCAAATCACCTTCTTTACCGCCCCGTACCACAATGGCACGCAGACGCAACTTGCTGCTTGGGCCATTACGCTCCAACATCAGACGAGCCAGCAAACGGCCAATACGGCCAAAACCGTACAGCACCACATCGGTTGGCTTTACGCTGTCCGGGTTATCGAGCAACTCAGCCAATTCTTGCTTTAAGTAATCCTGCAAGCTGGCACCGTTGGACAAGTTTTTGTGGTGATAACCGTAGGCCAGTTTACCGACATCAATCCGGCCTGGCGCCAGCTCCAGCTGACTGATGGCTTCTAAAATTGGAAAGCTTTCCCGCAAACGGAGTTTTTGTCCTTCGTACCGCTCCACCATTTTATGGGCTTTAATCAGCTCAATGGTGGTTGCGTTCACCAGAGGTTTGCCATAGACCACAACTTCGACGCCTTTGTTGCGGTACAAGCGGCCAATCAGTGGCAGCATGTTCTCGGCAAATTCCTGGCGCTCCTGCCAGCTCTTCTGGTACTGTTCTTCGTGTGATAGGGTCATAATTCGGCCTTTTAACGTCAGTCTGCTGAATGGAATAGGTTCAGATACAGAGGCCACCCTCGCGGGCGGCGGCCTATTGTAATAGAAACTGAAAGGTTACCACAACAGTTACAGCTTTTTTTCCGTAAACTGCAGGGCAACTGAGTTGACGCAATAACGGTGACCGGTCGGTGCTGGCCCATCATCAAACACATGCCCCAGGTGTGCGTCGCAGTTGGCACAGAGGATCTCAGTACGCACCATGCCATGGCTGTGATCGGCCTGATAACGCACCTTGCCATCCAACGATTGGTAAAAGGATGGCCAGCCGCAGCCCGCATCAAACTTGGTACTGGAGTCAAATAAAGCAGCCCCACAGCAGATGCAGTGGTAACTGCCATTGGCTTCATGGTACAGCAGCTCGCCGCTAAAAGGCCGCTCGGTGCCTTTTAGCCGGGTCACGCGGTATTGCTCCGGGCTCAGCTGTTGCTGCCATTGCTGGTCGGTTTTTTTCATCATAACCCCCTTATTGAATGCCTCAGCGAAAGCTTACATGCAGCCATCCGGCCTGGATCAAATAGTCAGCGCGTGATCGCTGTAAGGGTAATCATGCGCTTCCAGACTTTCCTGGTAGCTCTCGACCCTATCGGCGGCGATATCGGTACGGTAAAACTGGGCGATATGGTACACCGCATCCCCTTCATTCACCAAAGGCAGCTTCAGCAAGCCAATGATAATGCCGCTGTAAGGCGAGCGAATTTCCTGCTCCGACTCGCCAAAGGGGTCCGATACCACCCCAAGCACGGTTTGATCTTTCAGCACCCGCTCCCCTTCACGGACAAATGCCCGGAAAATACCACTTTGCGGTGCCCGCACCCAGGCACTGGAGCGGGCCATCACCGGCTCCTTGGGCTGCAGACGCCTGGATGGCGGCAGCATATTCAGCGCCCGCATCACCCGTAAAATACCTTCCACGCCACCACGAATCGACACCTCATCAAAGCGCAGCGCTTCGCCTGCTTCGTACAGCAAGGTTGGGATCTTGTTTTGGCCGGCCGCTTCGCGCAGCGAGCCTTCCCGCAACTCGGAGTTTAGGATCACCGGGGTGCCGAAGGCTTTGGCCAGCCGCAGCGCTTCCGGATCGTCTAAGTCGGCTCTGATTTGCGGCAAGTTAAAGCGATGCAAGGCACCAGTATGCAGATCGATGCCATGGGTGGCCTGACTGACCACCTCGGTCATAAAAAGCCGTGCCAGCCGTCCTGCCATCGAGCCTTTGTTGGAGCCGGGGAAACTACGGTTTAAATCGCGTCGGTCTGGTAAGTAGCGGCTTTGGTTAATAAAGCCATGCAAATTCACCACCGGCACCGCCAGCAAGGTGCCCTTTAACCGTTTTAGCGCTGGTACTTTAAGCAGCCGGCGAATGATTTCTACACCATTGATTTCATCCCCATGAATGGCGGCGCTGATAAAAAGCACAGGCCCATGCTGGCGGCCGCATAGCACCTGCACCGGCATGGTCACCGGGGTATGGGTATAGAGTTTACTGCCACGCACATCGATGGTTTTGCGCTCGCCGGGTTTCACCTCTACCCCACCTATGCGGATACTGCGATTTTTGCTGCGCACTTGCTCACTCATTCAGCCTCGCCCCTTGGTTTTGGTCCGGTTCGGTTTGGCGTTTTTTTCAATAAACTCAATAATGGCACCGGCGATGTCTTTACCCGAAGCGCCTTCAATCCCTTCCAGGCCCGGCGATGAATTGACCTCCATCACCACAGGACCATGATTGGAACGCAGCAAATCCACCCCACACACATTCAAGCCCATCACCTTGGCCGCCCGAATGGCCGTCGCCCGCTCTTCTGGCGTGATCCGGCACAACTGAGCGGTGCCACCGCGGTGCAAATTGGAACGGAACTCGCCTTCTTTGGCCTGGCGCTTCATGGCCGCAACCACCTTGCCACCAATCACAAAGGCCCGGATGTCAGAGCCTTTGGCTTCTTTAATAAACTCCTGCACCAAAATGTGCTGCTTTAACCCCATAAAAGCCTGGATCACGCTTTCCGCTGCCTGATTGGTTTCCGCCAGCACCACCCCGATGCCCTGGGTGCCCTCCAACAATTTGATCACCGCCGGCGCGCCACCGACAATACTCAGCAGATCTTCAATATCATCCGGCGAGTGGGCAAAACTGGTGACCGGCAAACCAATACCGCGACGCGACAACAACTGCAAACTGCGAAGTTTATCGCGTGAGCGGCTGATGGCGACCGACTCATTCAGCGGATACACATTCATCATCTCAAATTGTCGCAACACCGCCGTGCCATAGAAGGTAATGGAGGCACCAATGCGCGGGATCACCGCATCAAACCCGGTCAGCACTTCGCCTTTGTAGTGGATTTCCGGATTGTGCGAGGTGATATTCATGTAGCAGCGCAACGCATCAATCACCCGCACCTCATGCCCACGTTGCTGCGCAGCTTCAACCAGCCGTTTGGTGGAATACAGTTTTGGATTACGCGATAAAATAGCGATTTTCATACAGACTTAACCTTCATCAGATAACGGCTCATTGGCTGGCTTTGTCAGCACACAGTGGCTGCAAATAAGAAGCTTCCGGTACCACCACAAAACGTTGGCGCAAGGCTTCACGGCCGAGCAGCATCCGGAATAACATAGTATCGCGGCTGGTCAGCGACACTTCAATGGCGAAGCGCTCTTGCCCCACCATCACATCGGTTTTGATAAAGTAGCGCTCGGTGGTATGCCCGCCCGAGTCGGTCACAGCACGTTTATCATGCACTCTGGCTTCACACCAAATCACTTGCTCGGTATCGTGCTGCATCGGGTGCATACCAAAACGCACCCACTCCTCGCCTTCTTTTTGAAATGACTCGACCGAAAAGGCATGCAAAGCAGAACTGCGTGCGCCGGTATCTACTTTGCACTTAATGCGGGGGATCTGCAGCTCTGGCAGCCCCACCCACTCCCGCCAGCCAATCGGGCTGACCTCATTGCTTATCGGCTTCAATGCTCTTTTACTCCTGCTCCATCAAGCGCTGGCGTTACTCTTAGCAAACGCCCCCGCCCATCATCGGTTAACACATACAAGGCACCATCCGGACCGGTGCGAACATCCCGGATCCGCTCGGCCAGTTCAGTCAGCAGTACCTCTACAATTTCAGCTCCCTGCCCGGTCAAACGCACGCGCTGCAGCTGACGTCCTGCCAGAGCGCCCACCAACAGATCGCCTTGCCAGTCGGTAAATAAATCACCCTGGTACAGAGTAAGGCCGGAAGGCGCGATTGAAGGGGTCCAGTCGAGCAACGGGGGCTGCATGCCCTGATAAGCCGTAAAAGGCGTGATACGGGCACCGGTATAATCAATGCCCTGGGTCACCACTGGCCAGCCATAATTCACGCCAGGCTGAATGCGATTAAGTTCATCGCCGCCTTTAGGGCCGTGTTCATGGCTAAACAGCTGCTTAGTGGCGCTATCATACACCAGCCCCTGCACATTGCGATGACCATAACTGTAGATTTCTGCTAAAGCGCCTGCCTGACCGACAAAAGGGTTATCCTCAGGTACTGAGCCATCCGGCCAGAGACGCACGATGCTGCCCAGATGACTGCTAAGCCGCTGCGCTTCCTCCCGGTAATCAAAGCCATCACCAAGGCTCAGGGCCAGACTGCCATCGGCAAAAAATGCCAGCCGGCCACCGTAATGGGCATTGCCGGTTTTGGCAGGATAGCTGCGGAAAATCTCAGTCACGTCGGTTAATTCCAGCTGGCTTAAATCCAGGCGGGCGCGTGCCAGACAGGTATGATTTGCCCGCATCCGGCCACAGGCATAGCTGAGAAAAATCTGTTGGCTTTGAGCAAAATCAGGGGCCGGTACCACATCAAACAAACCTGCCTGGCCGGAGGCAAATACCGCAGGCAGCCCGGCAATGGGTTCTGGCTCCAGCCTGCCATCGAGATGAATTAAACGCAGCCGACCCGGGCGCTCGGTCACCAACATAGCACCACCGGATAAAAAGGCCACTGACCAGGGGTGCTCCAACCCCTTGGCCAGGGTTTCCAGCCGGTACTCACTTTCTGTGGCCGCCGTTGGCGGACTTATCAAGCCGCCAAGCAACATCAAAGGCAACAACACAGCTAGCGCGCTGGCATCATGGGCCTTTGGGAGCCTGGCTGATGGCAAAGGGTGTATGGCTCTGGCAAAAACAGCACCAGCCAGAGCCGCAATAAGCATCAAGCTCAGTAACCCCATCAGGCTGCGACTGGCAGCAATCAGGGTTGGCATCGGCGCCAGTGCATTCACCAGCAGTAAGGTACACAACAGACCACTGGCAGCTGCCAAGGCAAACAAAGCCGGCTGCCAGCGAATAGCAACCCAGCGACTAAGCCAGAGCGCGATACCCTGCGATACCAGATAGCTGCAACCAAAGATGGCGGCATAGACGGGGGCAAAGTGACGGACATCGTGCAGGCTGGTCGCCAGTCGCTCACTAAATGGGATCGTGACCCCTAACTGCTGCAAAGCCAGTAAATTGAATTGGGTTTGAGCCAGCGTGCTCAACAGCACCGCCAGTAAACAAGTCCAGATAAAGTGCAACAGCAGCTTATGCCAAGCAGAGACAGCCAACATCGAATTCCTCCCCATCCTTTTCATCTGAAAGCCTTAATAGTAGTGCAGTGATCCTGTAACTGCTATGATTTTACAGTAAAACCAAGAACCTGGTTCAAGATAGGAAAAATCGAGTGGTCGATTGGACAGATTACCTGAACAGCCTGGCCAACCAATTGTGGCGCTTTAGCCCGCATTGTCGGCCCGAAGTGGATCCCAGAGGGGTCAAGCTGGTTGCCCATCGGGGCGCCTACCACAGTGTGGACCCGCATGAGGGAGGCGCTCTTCTGGAAAATACCCTGCCAGCCTTCGATCGCTGTCTGTTGCATGGTGTCTGGGGCATTGAGCTGGATATCCATGTTACCCGGGACGGCGAGCCGGTGGTGCATCATGATCCGGCCTGCGGGCGTTTATTCAACCGGCCGGATCTGGTGATTGCCGAAACGAGCTTTGCCGATTTACGCCGCGCCCTGCCCGCCATTCCCCATCTGCAGGAGGTGATTGAGCGCTATGGCAAGCAGTTGCATCTGATGATCGAGATTAAGGAGTCCTGGCGACAACGACCGCAACTGCCTGGTCAGCTGAAACCCTTGCTGCGTGAACTGGAACCGGATACAGATTTCCATTTGCTCAGCCTGGAGCCGGATCATCTGGAAGGCTTTCGATTTTTACCACCCAGTGCGCTGGTTGATGTCGCTCTGACCAATACCCAGCACATCGTGCAACAAAACCTGGCACTCGGGCACGGCGCTGTGGCTGGCTCCTTTGCCTTGCTCTCGCCCACTATTCTGCAACAGTTAAAAGCAGCGGGGAAACAAACCGGTACTGGCCAGGTGAATCACCCTGATATTCTGAACCGCGAGGTCAACCGAGGCGTAGACTGGATTTTCAGCGATCAGCCACTGCGCTTGCAATGCCCTGAAAAGTCCCGATAATAGGTTCCAGAAAACAATAACATAGCTTTACAACAACAACGAGGTCCCTTATGAAAACTCTGCTTGCGCTCAGTATTGGCGCTGTTTTAGCTGGCAGCACCTTACTGAGCCCTACCGTTTCGGCGGCTACGCCAGCCCCTTACATCCATACCCAATTTAATGTCACCGAATCAATGCAGCAAGCTGACTTGCTGGTGGTATTGGTACCGGAAGATAGCGGCGAACTTCGGTTATCTGGTTGGGATCGTGCCAGCCGTAATCATATCAACCGCGCCATCAGTGTGGCTGCCTTTGAAGGCAAAGCTGGCTCACAGCTCGAGATTGTCGCCCCCGTCGGCCTGAATTATGGACGTTTACTGCTGGTAGGCATTGGCAATCCTGCTGAGCTTAGCCGGGCTAAAGCCGAAGAGATGGGCGCCAGCTTAAGCAGCTGGGTCAATGGCACCAAAGCCGACACCGTGCATGTGCACAGCCAGCTAATAGCCAATGCCAGCGATAATCATCGTATTACGGCAGCGATGTCTCATGGTGTTGAGCTTAGAAACTACCGCTTTGATCGCTACAAAAGCCAGCCCGATGCCCGCCCGGCCCAGCGCTACAGCTGGCAGGTCGCACTGGCCACCGATGCCCGTGCTAGCTTCGAACAAAAGCAGGCGCTGGCCCAGGGGGTCTTTACTGCCCGTGAGCTGACCAATCTGCCCGGCAGCGACGGTTATCCGGAAGCTTTTGCCCGCTACGCACAGCAAGTACTGGAGCCGCTCGGGGTGGAAGTGACTATTTTGGGCCCGGAGCAAGTCAAGGCACTGGGGATGGGTTCTTTGTACAGTGTCAGTCAGGGCAGCCATATGAAATCCCACCTGCTGGTAGCGCGCTGGCGCGGTAACCAGGATGAGCAACCGATTGCTTTGGTGGGTAAAGGCAACAGCTTTGATACCGGCGGTTACAACTTAAAAACTCAGGCCGCTTCGATATTACGGATGCATACCGACAAAGCCGGTGGCGCCGCTGTGGTTGGTGCCATCAAAGCACTGGCCGGGCAAAAAGCCCCGGTGCATGCCGTTGGTGTGGTTCCGCTGTCGATCAATATGATTTCTGGCGATGCCACTTTACCGGGCGATGTGGTGACCGCCGGCGATGGCAGTACCATTGAAGTCGGCAACACCGATGCCGAAGGGCGTTTAATTCTGGCCGATGGCATCTGGTACGCCCGTGAGCACTTAAACGCCCGGGTGATTGCCGATATCGCTACCCTGACCGGTGCGAAAGTCGGCGCCCTTGGCAGCGCCTACTCTGCTATCTTTACCCAGCACAGTGACATTGAGCAAACCCTGCGCGAAGCTGGTGAATTAGTCCAGGAGCGGGTCTGGCCAATGCCACTGGATGGTTACGATGGCATCGTACGCAGCCGCATTGCCGATCGGATTAATACCGGCTCGCCAGGTGCGCAAGCCGGGGCCATCTTCCTGCAGCATTTTGCCGGCGATACCCCCTGGGTCCATATCGATATGGCTGGCGACGCCTTTACTACCAGCGCCAGTGGTATCCACCCGGAAGGCAGCACCGGCCATGGGGTGCGGCTGTTAACCGAGTGGGTGAAGCTGTATCAGGCACAGTAACCGCCACTGTACCCGTTCATGCTGTATCGCAGCGGCCTTCGGGCCGCTTTTTCGTGCGCTCAGCGGTTACTCCGCCTGATCCTGCCAGGCTTCAGCCACCGCACTGCCCCGGCTTTCATTCAGCGGCAGCACCGTTATGATGGCCAGTGCAAACAGCAGCAGACAAAAGATAATGGCATCGGCCAGGCCAAAGGCCCATTGCATCACCCCAAGCCCCACCATACCAAACACCGCCGCCAGCTTGGTGGTCATGCTCCAAAAGCCAAAAAACTCTGCCGATTTCACATTCGGCGTCAGTACCCCAACCAAAGCCCGGGCTGCCGATTGCGACGCTCCTAAGCTGGCACCGGCCAACACACCGGCAAACAAAAACACATACTGCGCCTGCCAGTTCACGTCAAACCAGGCATGGCTGAGTGCCGTCAGGCCCGGTGTTTGCCAAATGGCTAAAATCGCCAGCAACCACAGCAGCAAGGTGAGAATGTAGGTGGTGCGGGCACCGATGGCACTTTGCAAAAAGCCAAAGCCAACAGCGCCTAACGCAGCAGTTATTTGCACGGTGACAAACATCAGTACCCTTACCTGTTCATCCCAACCAATCACCTGAGCGCCATAGATAAAAGAGAAGGCGATGATGATGTAAATGCCGGCCATGGCAAAGAACACCGAAATCAGCAAAATTCGCAGATCGCGAAATTGCGGCAAATGCTGCCAGGTGTGTTTAAGACGTGCCAGCCCGGCTTTAAGCAGGGTCTGCCCGGCCGGTAAGGTGCGCTTGGTACCCCGCTCGCGCACAAACAAAAAAGTAGGAATGGCCGCCAGCAAGAAAAATGCAGCGGCAAAGGGCCCGACATAGCGAATGGTGTCGTAATTCTCCAGCGAGACTTCACCCAGAAAGTACAGGGTAAAGGCGGTTGCTAGCAGGCCACCGATGTAGCCCAAACTCCAACCCAGGCCCGAGATCCAGCCAAGTGCCTTGCGTGGCCCCAGATCAGTTAAAAAGCTGGCAATAAAGCCCTCGCCGATGGCATAGGCAAAATTCGACACAATGATCAGAAGCATGGCCGGCACGATCCAGCCAGGCTCGACCAGGTACAGCAGTGCTGTCGCGCCAACGGTGAGCAGATAACTGGCAAACAAAAAGCGCTTACGACTGGCCGAGTAATCCATTACCGCACCGCAAATCGGGTTTGCCACCACCACCAGCAAATAGCTGATGGCCAGCGACAGGCTCCACAGCAAGTTGCCGGTACGGTAATCCGGGCTGTCACCCACCACAATGCGGGTAAAAAGATCACCGTAAATCACGGTGATAATCAGCAAGGTATAGGCCTGATTGGCGAAATCAAACATCGCCCAGCCGAAGATCTCACGTTTTGGCGCCAGCTTTGTTGGGGTCATGACACACTCACATCAGAGGTTTGTATCACTTTAGCATGAAAATTGATTGTGGTGTTTTATCACCAGCGCAGCAATGCAAGGCGGCAGGTAGATGACTACCCTTTGATGCATAAATAAAAAAGCCCTGACAAAGCCAGGGCTTTCGTAAAACAAATATACGCGCTTAATTACGCTTACGTAACCGAAGCCCCAATAAGCCAAGAGCCAGTAATCCAAAGCTCGCTGGTGCAGGTACAGGTGTAGTATTTAAGCTGGTTTGGATCTGAAAAGTTGCAGTGCCACCAGTAAAATTAAACGTATTCGGCATGTAATTGTAACTGATATGAATGCTGTTATCGCTAAAAGATAATATTGGATCCAGAGCAACATCGACCAGGTTATTGGTAAGCATAGTGATTCCTGAAATAACTTCACCTACCTCACTGAAAATAATGTTAGAAAGCCAGGCGTCAAAAGTTCTGAAATCCCAGTTATCCTGTGAGTCCAGAGTCAAAATATTTGTGGTTGGATCAAAATCTAGCCAAACAACACCACCGCCCCAACTTGAAGGGTTTTCAATAAAGTGTGAATTATCTAACTCGAAACCTGCGCCAATGCTCTGATTCAGACTCTCATACACCAAAGGTAAGCCGGCCCCAATACCAGGCAAATTTGATTCAGTGCGAAAATCAGCAGTGATCAAAGCGGCATTAGCAACGCCAGATAAAAATAGTGTAAAAATACCAGCGCCAATCCATGATTTCATTTTTTGCGATCTCTTTGGTTAAAACAAGTAATAAGCAAAATATGAGCCACTAAAATAATCATTTTAAATACAGTTACATAAGAGACTGCAGCAGCGTTAAACATTAATTTTGTAAAATAAGCTGACAGCCTTCATAATTTATCGTTGTTGACTTAAAAACACTTGGTCAAAAGGCTCGCCCGCCGAGATACGGCCAAGATCCGCATAAAACTGCTCAGGGACGATCAAAGGCTCCACCGCCAGCCTGGCGGCCTGATAATTTTTGCGGATATCGCCGGAAAAAAAGGCTTTGGCGCTTGAACGCCTGATTACCTCTGCAATCTCTGCTTCGGTCAGTTCAATATTGTCCGGTACAAAAGGCGCCCGGTGATCGACCGTTAAAGCAGCCCCTTCATCAAACCATACCGGGATTTCTTGTAGCAAACGGATAAAACCCACCCGTTGCTGAATTTCAGCATGCAGCCATTCATGAGCAACGACATCGACATTCTGCCCTTTGGGGCCAATCACAATGCAGGAGCGCCAGGGCAGCCGGTGCATAGAGGCTGTCTCATTGGCTCCCCATGCCAGAGCCGCCTCAGCGGTTGGCGCAATAATAATACGTGGCTCAGAAACCGGAGTGCCATACAAGGCTTCTATGCGTTCAAATGCCAGCTCGAGTATATCGGTGAAATTCGCCGCTTGCTCATCCGGCATTGCCTTCGCATAGACGTTGGTGCTGATTTGCTGGTAACTCACTACCGGCAACAATTCACACGCCAGCGCATGGCGCTGTATAAAAGCCCCGCTTAAAAACACCAGGACCATGCTGACAGCCAAGGCCCAGATTATTTTTCGCAGCATCTAGTTCCATCCCTTTGTCGTTGTTATTGCAGCGCCCACTCCACCGCTTTGGCTGCATGGATGGCAGCAGTACCGTCCCAGTCTGCCTGATGCTGCAGCCTTTCAATCGGCTCAAAATCTAATCTGTGCAACACAATATCAGCTTAATGCGGGTTGTTGTCGGTATCAACTTGCTCGACTGAGAGCACCTCAATCAGCTTGTACTGATACAAACTGGCATCCGCCGGCACTGTATCCGGGGTAAAGCGCTGTACCAGCTCAATCAACAGTTGGTAGGCATAGCCCGGCTCAAACTCAAAGCCGTCGATGTGATCGTAAAACAGTTCGCCATCTATCACCAGGCATTGCATCAAGCCAACACCGACACAATCCAGCGTATAAGGTGCCACAGTCACAGTATAGCGTTCTGGCTGCGTCTGCGCCGCTGCTGCTTCAGGCTGCGATGCATCCTGACAACCCGCCGCCAATAAAAGCCCGGCAATACTGCCTGCTATGATCCTCATATATCCTCCACTAGCTGCTGTTTGCTTAAAAACAACGCAGCAGCTTTTAAGTGCCTTGCTCAAGCAATGCCTTTAACCTTTTCAAGTCAAGTGCAACGGCTTGCGCATCCTGCCTAAATTGCGCTTCGGACATGCCAGCTTGCCGTACTAAGGTGAAGATAAATTCGCTGCCACTACCATTGGGTACCACTCGCATCGGGTTGTGCACTACCAGACCCGATTCGAGCTCAACGTCATGGTCCATCACACCAAATGCATTGGTCTTAGCAAATCGAATGTTGACCCTGCCAAAGGGAGCATCGGCAACCCAAGCATCCCCCTCTTGCTGAATCTCAGAGCTGGCTAGACCCGCTGCCCAAAGCGGCAGATTTTCAGGCTGCGAAGCAAAGGCATAAACCGCTTGCGGGGGCCGATGAATGTAAATGCTGATATGTTCAACATCGTGCATCGTGCTTGCTCCTCTGGATTTATCAATGCATGAGGCTCCAGTTTGCTGCCTTATAACAACATATGCAACAGCGGATAAGTCTTTCCTTGCCGATCAACCATTTCGTGCTGTTATGGAAACGGTGTTGGAGGGTAGCAACTGCCAGGCAGAAAAAACCGGCCCTTTCGGAGCCGGTTTTTGGGGTTTGTTTGAGCCTTGCTGGCTTAGAACTCGCGGGTGTTTTGCAGCGCTGCGATACGTTTTTCCAGCGGAGGGTGCGACATAAAGAGTTCTGACTTCTTGCCACCACCTGCGATACCGAAGGCGGCCATGCTGCCTTCTAACCGACTTTCATGGTTGTGCTGCAGGCGTTTTAGCGCAGCGACCATCTTATTGGCGCCTTCTAAGCGGGCGGCACCGGCGTCGGCACGGTATTCACGCTGACGTGAGAACCACATCACGATGATGCTGGCCAGCACACCAAACAGCATTTCCAGCGCAATGACGATACCAAAATAGGCAAAAGTACCCAGCTGCTGGTTGTTTTGGCGGATGGCACCGGCAATCAAACGCGCCAGGAAAATCACAAAGGTATTGACCACCCCCTGGATCAGCGTCAGCGTCACCATATCGCCATTGGCAATGTGCGATACCTCATGCGCCAGTACGGCTTCGACTTCGTCTTCACGCATATTGCGCAGTAAACCGGTAGACACTGCCACCAGAGCATCATTGCGCTTCATACCGGTAGCAAAGGCGTTCATCTCCGGCGAGTCGTAAATCGCCACCTCTGGCATGCCAATGCCGGCTTTGCGGGCCTGGCGGGCGACCGTATCGACCAGCCACTTCTCAGTGGCATTGCGCGGCTGCTCAATCACTACAGCACCGGTAGAGCGCTTGGCCATCCATTTGGACATCGCCAGCGAGATAAAGGAGCCACCAAAACCAAAAATAGCGGCGAAGACCAACAAGCCACCGATGCTGGAGCGATCAATGCCGAAAAAGGTAAAAATAACACTCAGTGCAATACTCAGCACCACCAGCACTGCCAGGTTGGTTGCTAAAAACAACAGCACTCTTTTCATGGTGAAACCTCATTTAAAATCAATACTGCCACTAATATAGGGCTGCCGGATGAATTTTCAATGAATACGCGATGAAAAGCGCGCTGAAAGAGTGTAAGCAAAGTTGTCAGGCGCTTCTGCCTTCCGTACACTTGGCCTCCTCTTTATCACGCCTTGCCACCTTTTTATCACGGAGATAATGATGCAGCTTTTAGCCCTGAGCAGTTCCAAAGTGAATAACAGCGATTATCTGGTGCCTTACCAGCCCTGGATAAAGCAGCATCTCAGCGGCTGCTCGCGCTTGCTGTTTGTACCTTATGCCGGGGTGAGCATCGACTTTGATGCCTATCAGGCCAAAGTGGCTGAAGCTCTGGCTCCACTTGGTATTACGGTCAATAGCCTGCATCGGTTTGACCACCCGGCCAACGCCATCGAGGACGCTGAGGCTATTCTGGTAGGTGGTGGCAATACCTTTGCTCTGCTTAAGCGGCTGCAGCAACTGAATGTACTGGGCTTAATCAATAAACGCGTAACCGAAGGGTTACCTTACATTGGCTGGAGCGCCGGTGCCAACCTGACCGGCTTGAGCATCCGCACTACCAACGATATGCCGATAGTTCAACCAGAGTCCTTTGAAGCTTTGGGATTGCTGCCGTTTCAGCTCAACCCGCATTACACCGATCAGCACCCGGCCGATTTTCATGGTGAAACCCGCGATATGCGCCTGGCAGAGTTTATGGTGCTGGAGCCACAAATGCCGATCATTGCTTTACCGGAAGGCAGTGCCTTGCTGCGCCAGGGCCATCAGCTCACGGTATTGGGTGAACCGGGTGCTTACCAATTTTTAGCTGGCAACAAAGCCGCCCTTGGCGCTGGCAGCGATCTGTCCGCGTTACTGCTTTAATCAGGCATTAGCTGCGCCAACAGGGCTCTGGCCAGTGCCTGTTGCTGCGTTTGGCTGGTGCCGGCAGGCTGATATGGCAGCACACCCAAACATGGTGCCGGGATGCGCTGCTTTAAATCGGCAATGTTTTCCTGCTGCAGCTGCATGGCAGGATCGATGCCATTGGCCACCCAACCGAGCAAGCGCAGGCCGGAGCGCTCGATTTCACGCACCGTCAGCATGGCATGATTCAGACAGCCCAGTTTCATCCCCACCACCAACAGCACCGGCAATTGCTGCTCGGCCACCCAATCCGCCAAATAACGGCTATCCGATAACGGCAATAGCCAGCCACCGGCACCTTCCACCAGCACCAAGTCAGCTTGTTGCCGTAAGGCACTAAGCTGTTGGCTGAGCACTGCCTCATCCAGCGGCTGTTGCTCCACTACAGCGGCCAGATGCGGCGCTACCGCAGCCTGCAACAAGATCGGGTTGATGGCGGCATAATCGAGCGACACGGAGCTGGCGGCCTGCAGTGCCAGTGCGTCCGGGTTTTTGCCGGAACTATCGACCCCGGCGGCGATGGGTTTGGCACCAATCGCCCGGTAACCGGCCTGAGCCAGCCCCTGCAATAAAGCGCGGCTGACGTAGGTTTTACCTGCATCGGTATCGGTGCCGGTGACAAAAAAGCTTGGCATCAGCGTTTTACTCCGATCAAATACGCCACCTGATAGCTGGCGATGATAGTGTCTGTGACGCTGCCTGCAGAGCTGCCGACCGCTTTCGGATAAGCCTGCTGCAACTGCTGCCAGTAATGACGCCCGGTAAGGCCTTTACGTTCTTTATCCGGCACATAGTTGGCACCGAGCGATTTCAGCTCCCGCCCAAGCGACAACACATCCGGATAGCTAAGCTGCACCGTTTCTAACTGCAATTGCCAGTCAATGGCCGGAGCCCCCTGCTGCATGGCCAAAAGCAGCGCTTCGGCTGTCAGAAACTGATTCACATGCGGTGTTAGCTGCAGAGCCAAAAAGGCCTGGCGTAACTCGGCTAAGGTACCCTGCACTAAGGTACTCAGTGTGACCGTACCACCGCTTTGCAGCACGCGTTCGAGCTCGGCAGCGACCTCGCCAGGCTGAGGGCACCACTGCAGCATCAGATTGGAGAACACCCGCTGCACCGAAGCCGATGCCAGCGGCAAAGCTGCCGCATCGGCCTGAATGTACTCGTTGGCTAATCCCAACTGCCGGGCCTGGTGCAACATACCAGCACTGAGATCAACCGCCAGCAGCTGCTGGCAACGCTGCACCAGCTCCGGATGCAGCCAGGCCGGGCCACAGCCCAGATCCAGCAAGCTGCCCAGAGTGTCAGATGGCAATGCATCAAGTAACGCATAACCAGTTAAACGCTGCAAACGAGCCGCGTTACTGTAGCTTTGGCAGGCTTTGCCAAAATGGCGGGCAATGGCTTGCGCCTGAACAGACATCAAAACAGCTCCTGCAATGCAGCCACCAGCCTACGGATCTGCTCGGGCTGATGGGCAGCGCTTAAAGTAATACGAAGCCGGGCTTTACCGGCAGCAACGGTTGGTGGCCGGATGGCCGTTAACCAGATGCCCTTCTCTTTTAAAGCCTGACTAAGCGCCAGGCAGCGACCGGCATCGCCCACCAATACCGGCTGAATGGCCGAGCCGGACGCCAATAAGGGCAAACCGGCAGCTTGTGCCAACTGCTGAAACAAGCCAAGATGCTGCTGCAAGCGCTCACGCCGCCAGTCATCCTGCCGGCACAGCTGCACCGCTTTGTGCTGCGCCCAGCACAGCGCCGGCGACAACGCCGTGCTGTAAATGTAATGGCGGCCAAACTGGCGCAGGTAATCAATCACAGTGGCAGAGGCGGCAATAAAACCACCTGAGCCACCCAGTGCTTTGCCAAAATTCGCCATTAGGGCCTGCAACTGAGCCGGTGCCAGTCCCTGCTGCTGCCAGCTGCCCCGGCCTTCGTTACCACACACACCCAGGCCATGCGCATCATCCAGCAGCAACGGTGCCTGATAGAGCGCACAAAGTGCGGCCATACCTGCCAGATCGGGGCTGTCGCCATCCATGCTAAAGACCCCTTCAGTGACCACCAGCGCTTTGCCAGTAGCTTGTTGGCTTAGTAACTGGTTTAACGACGCCAGATCATTGTGCAAAAAACGCTTAAAACCACCGGCATGCTGTTTGGCCGCATCAATCAGCGAGGCATGACTTAACTTATCCAGCAGGATCCGCTCATCCGGTGCGGCCAATGTCTGCAGCATCGCCTGATTGGCGGCAAAGCCAGAGCTAAACAGCAGTACCTCATCAAAGCCCAACCAGTCGCACAGCGCATCGCTAAGCGCCTGATGGGGGTACTGATACCCGGTCACCAAAGGCGAGCCGGTACTGCCAAGACCAAAGCGGGCGGCTCCTTCGGTCAGTGCCGCCAGTACCGCAGGGTCCTGTGCCAGCCCGAGGTAATCGTTGCCGGAAAAGTTCAGGTAGTCTTTGCCCTGCACCCGAACCCTACCATCCGGCAGTGGCTCCATGCAGCGCTGGCTGCGGTGCAGTTGCTGCTGCCGGCGCTCACTAAGCGCCTGCTGCATGCTGGTCAGGTCCATCGGTATTAACCGGCAGCGTGATACAGCGGCGTCTGCTGCTGTTCTTTGATAGCGTCGGCCAGTGCCAGGGCATGGGCTTCGTCCGACACATCCTGACGCTGCTCTGGCCGAATACCGAGCTTGGCAAACAATTGCCTATCCGCATCGGCTTCAGGGTTGTCTGTAGTCAGCAGCTTATCGCCGTAGAAAATCGAGTTGGCACCGGCCATAAAACACAGCGCCTGCATTTGCTCGTTCATCCGGCTGCGACCAGCGGATAACCGCACATGACTGGCTGGCATCATAATGCGGGCCACGGCAATGGCGCGGATAAACTCAAAGGCATCCATATCCTCGACAGCTTCCAGCGGTGTGCCCTGCACTTTTACCAGCATGTTTATCGGCACGCTCTCCGGATGCTCCGGCAAATTGGCCAGTTGCATCAACAAGGCCGAGCGATCATTGGCCGACTCGCCCATGCCCAAAATACCGCCACAGCAGACTTTCATGCCGGCATCGCGCACATGCTGCAGCGTATCCAGCCGATCCTGATACGTGCGGGTGGTAATGATTTCGCCATAAAACTCCGGCGAGGTATCCAGGTTGTGGTTGTAGTAATCCAGGCCGGCAGAAGCCAGGCTTTGCGCCTGCTCCGGATCAATCATGCCGAGCGTCATGCAGGTTTCCAGCCCCATCGATTTCACACCACGCACCATTTCAATCAGGTACGGCATATCGCGCTGCTTCGGGTTGCTCCAGGCAGCGCCCATGCAAAAGCGGGTGGCGCCTTTGTCTTTCGCGGCCTGGGCCTGACGCAGTACTTTTTCCACTTCCAGCAGACGCTCACGCTCCAACCCGGTGTTGTAGTGGCCGCTTTGCGGGCAGTATTTGCAATCTTCGGCGCAGGCACCGGTTTTAATCGACAACAAGGTGCTGACCTGCACTTCGTTTGGGGTAAAGTGTTGACGATGCACCGTCTGGGCCTGAAATAACAAATCATTGAATGGCTGTGCGAAAAGCGCGTTGACTTCGGCTAGGCTCCAGTCGTGACGAATGGCTGTAGACATGAGGATCCCTGTTTGGATTGTGATTCGGGTTATTTTTCGCTAGTCTAGCCGCCTACCCTGACTTGTCAATCTGATTTGCACGCACAACTTTACTGATGGTTATTTTATGAGCATTGATTTAGCCTTTGACCGGGAGCACATCTGGCACCCCTACACCTCGATGATCGATCCCTTGCCGGTGTATCCGGTGGTGGCCGCCGAGGGCTGTGAGCTGATCCTGGATAATGGGCAGCGGCTGGTCGATGGCACGGCCTCCTGGTGGTCGGCAGTGCATGGTTACCGCCACCCGGTGCTGGATCAGGCGGTCAGCGACCAGCTTGGCCAAATGGCCCATGTGATGTTTGGTGGTATTACCCACCCACAGGCCATTCAACTGTGCCAACAACTGCTGGCCATCACGCCACCGGTGTTAAGCAAAGTCTTTCTGGCTGACAGCGGCTCCATTGCGGTGGAAGTGGCCATCAAGATGGCGCTGCAGTACTGGCAAGGTATGGGCAATGCACAGAAAACCGAGCTGATCTGTCTGCGTAAGGGTTATCATGGCGATACCTTTGCCGCCATGGCGGTGTGCGATCCGGTCGATAGCATGCACAGCATGTTCAGCAAACTACTGCCGCAACATCATTTTCTGCCGGCACCGGATAGCCCGTATCACCTGGACTTCCGGCCTGAGAGCTTGCAGCCACTGCAACAATTGCTGCAGCAGCGCCATCAGCACATTGCCGCCCTGATCCTGGAGCCCATCGTGCAAGGCTATGGCGGCATGCGTTTTTATCACCCCGATTACCTGGCGGGGTGTCGCGCCCTGTGCGATGAGTTTGAGGTGCTGCTGATTGCCGATGAAATTGCCACCGGCTTTGGCCGTACCGGCAGTCTGTTTGCCTGCGACAAAGCCAACATTGCCGCCGATATTCTGTGCCTGGGTAAAGCCTTAACCGGCGGTTATATGACCATGGCCGCCACCCTGTGCACCGATCAGGTCGCACTGGGTGTCAGCCAGAGCGAAGCGGGTGGCCTGATGCATGGCCCGACCTTTATGGCCAACCCACTGGCCTGCGCCGTGGCCAATGCCAGTATTGGTTTGATCCGTAGCGGTGACTGGCAAGCGCAGGTCGCAGCGATTGAAACTCAGCTAAAAACCGAATTAGCCCCCTGTCAGACCTCACCTTTGGTAAAAGAAGTGCGGGTACTGGGGGCTATTGGCGTGCTGGAGATGCATCAGAGCGTCGATGTGGCCACCCTGCAACAGCATTTTGTTGGCGATGGCGTGTGGATCCGGCCTTTTAACCGGCTGATCTATGTCATGCCGCCCTTTATCATCAGCCCGGAGCAAATCAGTCGCCTGTGCTGGTCGATGCGTCGTGCGGTTTTGAGCTAATAACGAAGCGAAGTTTAAAGCCGCAGCAAATACAATACCAGAGCGATGGAAGCCAGCAGCAGGATCACCAGATTAAAGTGCAGCCGGTCGTCTTTTCGTCGCAGGCGCAACCGGTTTAACAGCAGGCTGATGACGCTAAGCAAAGCTGTGCCATACAGCATGGCCTGCAGCCAGTTGGTCAGCACCGGGTGCCAGTCGCCGCGGATTTCAATCTCCCAGTAACGCACCAGCCCGGTATCCATTTCCGGCCTGGCATAATGCACCAGCAACAGAGCCAGAATAAACAACACCCAGGCCAGTACCGCCAGCCAGGCAAACAACTGGCGCACCAGATCCGGCCCCTGGCGGCGATCATTTTTAAACGCGCTGTGTTCTGTGGTCATAGCCACCTGCTTTTACCGGGAAAAACCCAAGTTTTACTTGTGTTCAGTCACTGCGTCAGTATCATTACACGTCTTAATGATTTGACCAAGTTTAACCGCCAGGTTTCCAACTTACACGGAGCTTTCAAGCATGTCCGATGCTGTGATTCATGATGTATTAAGCGGTCGCTACGCTGTAGGCGATACCGTCACTGTCAAAGGCTGGGTGCGCACCAAGCGTGACTCCAAGGCCGGTATTTCTTTTGTCGCTGTGCACGATGGCAGCTGCTTTGATGCGGTGCAGGCGGTGGTGCCTGCTGAATTGCCGAATTATGAGAGCGAAGTCAAACGCCTGACCACTGCCTGCTCCGTGGTAGTAACCGGCACCATTGCCCGCTCCGAAGGCCAGGGACAACAGTTTGAAATTCAGGCCAGCTCGGTAACCGTGGTTGGCTGGGTGGAAAACCCGGACACCTACCCGATGGCGCCGAAACGCCACTCGATGGAGTACCTGCGCGAGTTTGCTCACCTGCGACCACGGACCAATATCCATGGTGCTGTGACCCGGGTACGCAACTGCCTGGCGCAAGCGGTGCACCGTTTTTTCCATCAGCGTGGTTTTTACTGGATCAGCACCCCAATTATCACCGGCTCCGATACCGAAGGCGCTGGCGAGATGTTCCGGGTTAGCACGCTGGATCTGGAAAACCTGCCACGCACCGACGCCGGTAAAGTGGATTACAGCAAAGACTTCTTTGACCGCGAGACCTTCCTGACGGTCTCCGGCCAGCTGAACGTAGAAACTTACTGCTGCGCTTTATCCAAGGTGTACACCTTTGGCCCAACCTTCCGCGCTGAGAACTCCAATACCAGCCGTCACCTCGCTGAGTTTTGGATGATTGAACCGGAAGTCGCTTTTGCCGAACTGGCCGATGTGGCACAGCTGGCCGAAGACATGCTGAAGTATGTGTTTAAAGCGGTGCTGGAAGAGCGTGCCGATGACATGGCCTTCTTTGCCGAGCGGGTCGATAAAGACGCCGTTAACCGCTTGCAAAAAATGGTGGACTCAAGCTTTGTCCGGATGGACTACACCGATGCCATTGAGATTTTGCAAAACTGCGGCAAGACCTTCAACTACCCGGTGGAATGGGGCATTGATTTGCAGTCCGAGCACGAGCGCTACCTGGCCGAAGAGCATGTCGGCGCGCCCATTATTTTGCAAAACTACCCGAAAGACATCAAAGCCTTCTACATGCGCTTAAACGAAGATGGCAAGACGGTAGCAGCGATGGATATCCTGGCACCAGGCATTGGTGAAATCATTGGCGGCAGTCAGCGTGAAGAACGGCTCGACAAGCTGGATGAACGCTTGGAGGCCATGGGCCTGAACAAAGACGATTACGGCTGGTACCGCGATCTGCGCCGCTACGGCACCGTACCACACTCAGGCTTTGGTTTGGGCTTTGAGCGCCTGGTCAGCTACGTGACCGGCATGGGCAATGTACGCGATGTGATCCCCTTCCCGCGCACACCTGGCAACGCTGATTTCTAAGCGGTTGCCTACAGATCATCAACGAAACAGCCCCGCTGATGCGGGGCTGATTTTTTTAAACTACTTTAAAATTCGGCAAAGAAATCAGCCGGGTCAAGGCCGGCGCGAATGCGTACCTCAGAGGCTGGTGTGCCCAGGTACAAAAAGCCGACAATTTCATCGTCTTCGCCAAGCTCGAGCGACTGCTTAACAAATTCCATCTCAGCGTACATGCCGGTGCGCCAGATCCCACCATAGCCTAAAGCAAAAGCCGCTTGCTGCATGGCCATTACTGAGCAAGCGGCCGACTGGATTTGCTCGTGCAGCGGTATTTTGGATGCGCTGTTGCAGCGGGCAATGCAAACAATCACCATCGGTGCCCGTAGCGGCAACTGCCTGGCCCGCTCCAGCAGATCATTGGAAATGGTCGGATCATCTTCTACCGCCGCTTCGGCAAAAATATCCCCGAGCCGCTCCAGTGAAGACCGGCCCTGCACAATCAAAAAGCGCCAGGGCCTCAGAGTACCATGATCAGGCACCCGCAATGCTGCCTGCTTGATCAGCTCCAAAGCCTCGCCCTGCGGAGCAGGTTCCGTTAAACGCGGACAAGATTGTCGTGTGGTCAGTAGCGTGATCGCATCCATCATCAAACCTTTTTTCAGATCAAAAACAGCGATGTTATCCATAGCGACAAGGCTATCAGAAGTTTTTCAGGCTGCCTACGGCTTTTGCTGCAATTTGCAGTCAAGTCGATTCAAGCGCTGAGGAATCGCGCAGACTGCTCAGTTTTCTGCCAGAGCCGCCAGGTACAAGGCTTCATACTGCTCACGCGCCTGCTGCCAGCTGAATAGCTGTGCCATCCCACGCTGTTGCATCGCCAGATAAGCTGGCTGGTCCTGATACAGCACGTCGGCTTGCTGCAACGTTTGCACCAGGGCAGCAGCGGTGGCCGGCCCAAAATGCAGGCCGGTGCAATCCGGCTCCGGGTAAGGCACCACTGTATCTTTCAGGCCGCCTGTAGCGCGCACTATGGGCAAGGTGCCATAGCGCAAACTGTAAATCTGATTCAAACCGCAGGGCTCAAACAAGGACGGCATCAAAAAGAAGTCGCCACCGGCTTCAATTTTATGCGCCATCGCTTCATCAAAGCCCATCACAAAGCTCATCTGGCCTTTGAAGCGTGCTGCCAGTGCAAATAAAGCCTCGGTGTAGTGCCGCTCGCCAGTGCCCATAATCAGCACCTGAGCGTCGGTGGTAGGCAGCCATTGCTCCAGCGCCGGTAACAGATAGTCGAACCCTTTTTGGCCGGTAATACGGCTAACCGCGACATACAGCGGCACGGCCTTCTCAGGCAATTGATGATGCTGACGCAACCAGGTTTTACAGCGTGCTTTACCGGTAAGATCTGGCCAATCGTAGTTGGCCACCAGATGCGGATCCTCAGCCGGATGCCACAAGCCATAATCACAGCCATTTAAAATGCCGACAAAGTCAGCCTGACGTTGCTGGTAAAGTGTCGCTAAGCCATTGGCGGCGGGCTCACTGAGCAATTCATCCCGGTACCCTCTACTCACTGTATTGAGTTTCGTCGCCGAACGTATGCCCTGCTGCAACAGATTGACTGGCTCAGTGCTTTGGAGCAGCTCCAGTTGGCCGGCCCAGTCTGCCGCCACCACTTCCTGGTAAGCGCCATTGTGAATGGTAAACACAAAGCGGCTGTTGGCAAAAAAGTCATCCTGCGCCTGTTCCTGCCGTAAATAGACACCGGCTAAAGCCGTTTGCCAATCGTGGCCATGAATAATATCCGGGCAAAATCCTTGCTCACGGCACCAGCTCAGCGCGGCTTTGCAAAAAAAGGCAAAGCGCAGCGGATTATCGGCATAGCCATGCTCGCCATCATCGTAAGGACGCAGCCGTTGGAAGAACTCATGATGCTCAATCAAACCAACGGCAACACCATCTTTTTCCAAATGACGCACCGCACAGCCAAAGGGCCGATCACCCAGCGTCAGATACACCGATTGCCAGTCACGCGTGGTTAGCTCATACAAACTACCATACTTCGGCAGCAGCACCAGCACCTGATGCCCGGCCTCGACCAAGGCTTTGGTCAGCCCCCTGCAGGCATCGGCCAGGCCACCGGTTTTCATCAGGCCTTCGTACTCACTGCATAACATCAAAATACGCATTCAACGAACCTTTCTTTTTTAACGCCAGATTTAATCAAAGCCAACCCGGGCTCCTTTGGGGATCACGATGACACCGCCCTCCGACACATGAAAGCGCTGACGATCCAAGCTCATGTCTTCACCAATCACAGTATTAGGCGCGATCTTCACATCCTTATCAATGATGGCGCGGCGAATGCGGCAGCCACGGCCAATGTCGTTGTTGCCCATCAGCACACACTTTTCAATGTAGGCATGGCTGTGCACATGCACATTGTAACCAAGAATGGAGTGATAGACGATGGAGCCACTGATGATGCAGCCCGACGACACCATGGAGCTGATGGCCTGGCCGGTACGGTTGGCTTCATCGTGCACAAACTTGGCCGGTGGCATTGGCGGCGTGTAACTGCGCAGTGGCCAGTAACGATTGTACAAATCAAACGGCGGGATCACCGCAATCAGATCCATATTGGCTTCGTAGTAAGAGTCGAGTGTACCCACATCCCGCCAGTAGCCACGGGATATCTCTTGCTCCCCCCGGATCATATTGCTTGAAAAGTCATACACATACACATCACCCCCCGGATAAAGCCTTGGAATAATGTCTTTGCCAAAGTCGTGACTGGACTCTGGATTGCTGGCATCGGTTTCCAGGCTGTCAACCAGGCAGTTTTTTTCAAAGATGTAGTTGCCCATCGAGGCCAGCACATAATCCGGCCGGCCAGGAATGGTTTTCGGGTTCGATGCAGGCTTTTCTTCAAAGCCGATCATTTTGCCGCTGGCATCCACTTCAATCACCCCAAAATGATGCGCATCGGCCACCGGCACCGGGATAGCGGCTACCGTCATGCTGGCATTGTTCTGGCGGTGAAAATCCAGCATTTGCCGTACATCCATCTTGTAAATATGATCGCCACCAAAAATACAGACTTCCTCAGGATCCAGGCCATGGATCAAATGCAGATTCTGATAGATGGCATCGGCAGTTCCCAGGTACCAGTGCTTGCCGGTTTGCATTTGCGCCGGGATTGGATCAATAAAACGGTTGGTTAAACCCGATACCCGCCAGGCCCGCCCCAGATGTTTCATCAAAGAATGCGATTTGAACTGGGTGATGACGAAAATTTGCAGAAAATCCGAGTTGACGAAATTATTCAGCACAAAATCGATGATCCGGTAGTTGCCACCAAAAGGCACGGCTGGCTTGGCACGAATTCCGGTAAGTGGCGCCAGTCGCGTCCCCTCACCCCCGGCTAAAATCATGGTTAACACACCTGACATACCAACTCCCTGTGACTAGATAAGAAATGACAGAATACCCACAGCAGCTTTGCAAAGCTGAGGCCACAATGCACGAATGACACCTGCTGGTGCATACGTATGCGGTAATCTAGGCTGGCTTTATGTCAGCAGCATGACAACTGCACCAAGATGCAGCAGAAAACAGCCGACAAACGCACCAACAGCGGGCACGATTGCACCTGCAGTGCTTTCAGGCTAGCAAAGCTTAGAGCTGGCAACAAGGTGGGAGGGAAACAAAAGTAGAAACAACACCATGGATGCCTTGCTGCCGTTACAGACAGCAAGGCACAACAGCAGGGCTTTAAATGCGGGCGGCCAGTTCGGCCCCCTGACGAATGGCGCGTTTAGCATCCAGCTCCGCCGCCACATCCGCCCCCCCAATCAAGTGCACCGGGACGCCGGTTGCCTCCAGACCAGCTTGCAACGCCCGCAATGGCATTTGACCGGCACAGATAATCACATTATCCACCTGCAGGCAGCGCTCCTCACCAGCAATTTCAATCCAGAGGCCGTGATCATCGACTTTACGGTATTGCACACCAGCCATGCTTTCCACGCCTTTACTTTTTAGCGAAGCACGGTGCGCCCAGCCAGATGTTTTGCCAAGACCAGCGCCGACTTTACTGGTTTTACGCTGCAACAGGTAAATTTTGCGGGCAGCAGGCTCCGGCCGATGGTCCGGCAGCAAAGCTCCCCGAGCCTGATACGCTTTATCCACGCCCCACTCTTTAAGCCAGGCATCCGGTTGCAAGGTCAATGAGTTGTTCTCGGTCAGGTATTCCGCCACATCAAAGCCAATGCCACCGGCACCAATGATGGCGACGTTTTTGCCAACGGCCTTGTGATCGCGCAGCACATCCAGGTAGCTCAGCACCATCGGATGATCAATACCTTCAATATCGACTGGTCTTGGCACAATGCCAGTCGCCAAAATCACCTCATCGAAACCGCCCTGTTGCAAGGACTCCACGCTTTGCTCGCTGTTTAAGCGCAGCTCGATATGGTGCAACTCCAGCATCCGGCCAAAATAACGCAAAGTTTCGTAAAACTCTTCTTTGCCCGGAATTTGTTTGGCGTAGTTAAACTGGCCACCAATCTGATGCGATTTATCAAACAAAGTGACCTGATGACCGCGCTGCGCTGCATACACACTAAAGGCAAGGCCAGCCGGGCCGGCACCGACCACGGCCAGCTTTTTCGGCGCTGCGGCCGGCTCAAAATTTAACTCGGTTTCATAGCAAGCACGTGGATTGACCAAACAGCTGGCGCGTTTTTTCTGAAAAACATGATCAAGACAAGCCTGATTGCAGGCGATGCAGGTATTGATTTCATCGGCTTTGTTAGCCGCCGCTTTATTGACAAAATCGGCATCGGCTAAAAATGGCCGCGCCATACAGACCATATCGGCCTGGCCATGCGCCAGGATGTCTTCGGCCACTTGCGGCGTGTTAATACGGTTAGTGGCCATCACCGGAATAGTGATTTCCTTACGCACCCGCTCGGTGATCCAGCTGAAGGCGGCACGTGGCACCCGGGTAGTGATGGTAGGAATACGCGCTTCGTGCCAGCCGATGCCGGTATTGATGATGGTGACCCCGGCTTCTGCTACCGCTTTGGCCAGCTCAACCACTTCGTCGTAGCTGTTGCCGTCTTCCACCAGATCCAACATCGATAAACGATAGACAATAATAAAGTCGTCACCACAGCGCTGACGCACCGCTTTGATGGTTTCCAGCGGGAAGCGAATGCGATTGGTAAAGTCACCGCCCCAGTCGTCTTTGCGCTGGTTGGTGCGCTGACAAATAAACTGATTGATCAGATAACCTTCCGAGCCCATGATTTCAACCCCATCGTAGCCAGCTTTTTTAGCAAGCTCCGCGGCTTTGGCAAAATCCTTGATGGTGTTGTTGATTTGCCGCTTCGACATCTCGCCCGGGGTAAAGGGGGTGATTGGGGACTTGATTTTACTCGGGGCCACATTAAACGGGTGGTAACCATAACGGCCAGCATGCAATAGCTGCAAACAGATTTTCGCACCCTCGGCATGCACTGCCTCCGTCACTTGAATGTGCTTTTTGACCTGCCAGCCAAAACTAAGCTGACTGCCAAAAGGCACCAAATTGCCGCGAAAGTTCGGGCTGATACCACCGGTAATAATTAAGCCGACACCGCCTTTTGCCCGTTCGGCATAAAAGGCTGCCAATTTACTAAAACCGTTTTTTTCTTCTTCTAAGCCGGTGTGCATTGAGCCCATCACAACCCGGTTACGTAGTTGAGTAAAGCCCAAATCCAAAGGCTGCATTAAATGTTGGTAAGCCACATCGCCCTCTCTGGTCATACCTGTTAACTTGTCCGTTAGAGGGTAGCTGTTTTACCCCGGATACGCAATATGTACATTTGCTTACAAATTGCAGTTATCTTTCATCGTTAAATTCGCTAGCATAGGATGACCAAGCTCTTTTTTTATGTTGTTTAGGAATTTGTATGTCTGCAGCCAACCCCGGAATAGTACGCCGCTTCTTTGGAGGCATCTGGCGTAGTTATAAAGTGTTTCGTTCCATTATTTTAAACACCCTGTTTATTCTGATTGTATTGCTCGTGTTGATCAGTATCTTCAGTGGTAAGGATAAAGTGCAAGTGCCCCCAACCTCGGCACTGGTGCTGAATTTAAATGGCGATCTGGTAGAAGAAAAACGCTTCGTTGATCCTTTCGCTACCATCATCAATGAAAGTATTGGCGGCCAGTCCGATCCGAACGAAATTTTGGTCTCCGACGTAGTGCGTGTGATCCAGCAGGCCAGCAAGGACGATCGCATTCAAGCCCTGGTGCTGGATCTGTCCGGTCTGGGCCGTGCCTCTTTGGATAAGCTGCAAGCCATTGCAGAAGAGCTGGAAAGCTTCAAAGCTGCTGGCAAGCACATCTACGCCCGCGGCGCTTACTTTGGTCAGAATCAGTATTTCCTGGCCAGCCTTGCCAATGAAGTGCACCTGGACCCTATGGGCGCGGTACTGCTGGAAGGTTATGGTAGCTTCCCGATGTTTTACAAAAGCGCGCTGGAAAAGTTAAAAGTAAACACCCATGTCTTTCGGGTGGGTACTTACAAGTCTGCCGTTGAGCCTTTTATTCGTGATGATATGTCGGAAGAGGCCAAGCAAGACAGTCTGTTCTGGCTCAATGATTTGTGGGACAGCTACAAAAGCATCGTCGCAGAACGTCGTGGTTTAACGGCGGATAGCTTCATCGAAACCCGTGACGGGTTATACCAACAACTGCAGCAGCATGATGGTGATCTGGCACAAGTTGCCTTAGCACTTGGCCTGGTGGATCAACTGACCACCCAGCAAGAATTCCGCCAAAAGATGATTGAACTGGTAGGTCAAAACGACAACCAGACTTACAATCATGTGACCTTTGATGATTACCGCGATATGGTGGTGCCAAGCCGCCAGATTGATAACCCACTGACCGACAAAGTCGCTGTCGTGGTTGCCCGTGGTATGATCATTGATGGCAGCGCTAAGGCCGGCACCATTGGCGGTGACAGCACTGCTGCCATGCTGCGACGCGCCCGCAATGACGATAAAGTCAAAGCCGTGGTGCTGCGTATTGATAGCGGTGGCGGCAGTGCCTTTGCCTCTGAAATTATTGGCCGTGAAGTTCAGGCTCTGCGTGATGCTGGCAAGCCGGTCATTGCCTCGATGGGCGCCGTTGCAGCTTCCGGTGGTTACTGGATTGCCGCGCCTGCCACAGAGATTTGGGCATCCCCCACCACCATCACCGGCTCCATTGGGATCTTCGGTTTGTTCCACAGCCTGGAAAACAGCTTTAACGCTATCGGTGTGAATGTCGATGGGGTTGGCACTACTGAACTATCGGGTTTGAGCAGCGGCCTGCCGTTTTTTAAAGGCTTGCAGCCTCGCGAGAAAGATATCTTCCAACTGCTGATTGAGCGTGGTTACAAAGACTTCCTCAGCATGGTGGGTGAACACCGTGGCATGAGCATCGAAGCCGTCGATCAGGTTGCTCAGGGTCGGGTATTTACCGGTCAACGTGCCTTAGACTATGGCCTGGTCGATAAGCTGGGTAGTTTTGATGATGCCATCGCGGCAGCGGCTGAACGGGCTGGTTTAAGCCACTACGACGTGAAAGTGATTGGCCATGAACTGTCTCCTTTTGAGCAAATGGTGATTGATATCTTCGGTGGTGCAGCCAACCAGGGCTGGCTGCCCCAGTCTGCCATCAGCCCGGAGCGTCAGGCGCTTGGCCGTTTAACCCAACAACTGCGGCATGACTTTGTGACTTTAAGCAACTTCAATGATCCGCAGGGGCTCTATGCCTTCTGCCTGTTGTGTCAAATCGACTGACACCAAGCAGATTGTTCGCTACAATGCCCGGCCTGTGCCGGGCATTTTTTTAAGGCCAATCATGAGTAAAAAACGAATTTACGTCGCTTACACCGGCGGCACCATTGGGATGCAGAAATCAGCGCAAGGTTTTGTACCAGCGCCCGGTTTTTTAACCCAAACGGTGCAAGGCATGCCGGAATTTTATCGTGCCGAGATGCCAGAGTTTAGTATTCATGAATACGCACAACTGATTGACTCCTCCAACATGACGCCGGCGCACTGGCTGCAAATCGCCAAAGATATTCAGCGCCATTATCAGGATTATGATGGCTTTGTGGTGCTGCATGGTACCGATACCATGGCTTACACCGCCTCGGCGCTGTCTTTTTTGCTGGAGAACCTGGCAAAACCGGTGATTGTCACCGGCTCGCAAATCCCGTTAGCGCAACTGCGCAGCGATGGTCAGGTCAACTTGCTGAATGCGCTCTATCTGGCGGCGGAATACCCTATCCACGAAGTATCGCTGTTTTTTAACAATCAGCTGTTTCGTGGCAACCGGGCCACCAAAGCCGATGCCGATGGCTTTAATGCGTTTGCTTCACCGAACTACCCCCCCTTGCTGGAAGCAGGGATCCAGATCCGCCTGCAAGCCGGCGCACTCAGCACCACAGAGCGACATGGCCAACCCTTGCGGGTAGCCGATGTGGTGCCTCAGCCGATCAGTGTGGTTACTCTGTATCCGGGAATTGGTGTGGAAGTCATTGCCAATATGGCCGCCGCGCCGGTGAAAGCACTGATCATTAAATCCTACGGCGTAGGCAATGCTCCGCAGCAGCCTGAGCTGCTGGATACCTTGCAGCAGGCCACCGAGCGTGGCAGCATTATCGTGAACTGCACCCAGTGTTTTCGTGGCCGGGTGAATATGGAGGGCTATGCCACCGGCCATGCCTTGCAGGAACGCGGCGTGATCAGTGGCTACGACATGACACTGGAAGCCACCCTTACCAAACTGCACTACCTGCTCAGTCAGCCACTCAGTGCACAGCAAATCCGTGCACAGATGCAACATAACTTGCGTGGCGAACTGAGTAAACACTGAGCTTAGGCGTTTGAACCAAGCTCAGCATCACCAGCTTGCTTAGGCAAATAAGGCTTCAATGCGTTGCAACAACCTGGCTTCATCGCTGTGTACCGGGCCATGACTTAACCAGCGGAGCAGCAGCGCATCCTTGCCAAAGCTACTGGCCTGATTGTGCTTCTCTGCCAGCAGTTGCAGCTTCAGGGCCGAGATCTGCTCAGGCTTGGCTGCCGGATCCTGCACCTGCCCTGCCAGCATTAACTCCAACACCATGGTCAATTCGCTGCGGCTCATCACATCGGGCTGCTTGGTGAAAGCGTCCCGCCACAGCGCCGGTAACTGAGCTGGTTCAGTGGCCGTTTTTAATGCCGTAAATAATTGCCGGTAACTTTGCTGTTGTTCACTGGCCAATTGGCTGTGCTGCTTTTGTTCCAGTTGCTCCAGCAGCTGCTGTCTGGAGCGTTGCAGTGATGCAAAACCACTAAGATCCAACGCCTGCAACTGGTCTCGCAATGAGCTCAGCTGTTGCAACTGACTGCTTTGTTGCAAAGCTTGATCGCAAGCCGATAATTGGTGCTGCAAGGCAGCTTGCTGCTGCTCACGATCTTGCTGCGCTTGCTGATAGTCCTGTTTACGCCTGGCAAAAAACGCATCGCATAAGCTTCGAAATTCCTGCCATAACGTGGCATCCTGCGCTTTACCGGCATAGGGGATCTGTTTCCAGGCTTGCTGGCATTGTTTCACTATAGCAGCCGCCTGGTGACCATCGCTCAGCACAGTCGCAGCTTTTACTTGCTCAATCAGTTGTTGCTTTTGCCCGGCAAAAGCGGCTTGCTGCTGCTTGATCTGCTGGCGCATCTGTTGGCACAACTGTTGATAGTCAGCCTGAAGTGGTGCATGGCGTTCTTTGGGGACCGGACCAATGGCGTGCCAACCTTGCTGCAATTGCTGCAATGCAGCCGACAGATCAGCAGCCGGTTCAGCCAAAAGTGCGCTGCAGCTGGAAAGCAAGCTCTGCTTGTCAGTGGCATGTTGCTCACGCTCCGCCTGCTGCCGGGCAAAAAACTCGCGGCATGGAGCAAATGCCTGCTCACAGGCCGCATCAAACTGTTGTTGCCAGTCTTGCTCTGCAGCATCAGCTGTTTTACCCAGCGAAAGCCAATCCGCCCGTGCTTTTTTCACCAAAGCAGAGCGCTCATTGGCACTGTGCATAGGCTGCCCGGCCAGTTGCTGCATTTGCGCTAGCAAGGCTTCTTTACGTGGCCTGGCAATAAATGCCTGCAGCTCAGTTAGCGCATCCAACTGCTGTTTCGCCTGTTGATACAAGGCATCAAGCTGCTGTTGTTGCTCTGGTAGTAACTGCTGAAAGCTGAGCTCAATGTTCTTGAACAGGCCAAAGAGTTGGTTAAATTTACCGGCCTGATGCAAGCGCTTAAACTCATGCAACTTACTGCGGCAGTGGCGAAAAGGCTGCTGTGCCTGACGCTCCAGCGCTTTTACCGCACCTTGCCAGCGCTGCAGCAAGGCAGTATAGGATTGCTTAAGTTCTGCTGGTAATGCCAGCGACAAATCCGCCGACAATTGCTGCCAGCTTTGCTGCCATTGCTGCATCAGCGCTTTCGCATCCGTCAGCTCAGCGATTTGCAAAGGTAAAGCTTGTGCCTGCCACTGCTGCAACAACTGTTCCGCCTGGCCATAACGTAACGCCACCCGGGGTAAATCAACCAGCTGTTGCTCCAGCTTCGACAGTTCACGCTGCAGCAGAGTCTGATCAGCAGCCGTTACATCGGCTTGTTGCAACTGCTGCTGCAGCGCCTGAAACTGACTATTGAGCTGCTCGGCTTGCTGCAAATTGGTGTGCATCAAGCTCTGCTGCAAGTCAATTTCCAGTGCCGTAATGGCCTTACGCAAGCCAATCAATTGCAATTGCTGTTGTTGCTGTTTTTCCTGCGCCGCTTGTTGCTGCCGAGCCTGCTGCCAGTGGTCAGCAAAAAATTGTGCTACCGAAGCCGATAATTGGTGAAACCTGCTTTGTAACTCCGCACCATCATCCAGTTGGTTCAAAGCATCGGCAAGTTCGTTCCATTCCTGCTGATAACGCAAAAAGCGTTGTTCGCTATCGGCTGGGTTGCGATCTTTCAGCGCATTGATTTTGGACAGGATCAGACTGGCCTGCTTACGCAGTTTGGCTGGCAGCTCCCGCTGCTGCTGACGCTCGGCCAGCAATTGCCTAACCGGCTCTGCCAGTTCTGCGGGCAATGCTTTTTGTACCCGCTCCAGCTCTTTGTCATCATCAATGGAAGGCAATAATTGCAACCGGTCCGAAAGCGCAAGCTGGCTATCCTGCAGCGCCTGCAGGTACAGTTCTTGTTTATCCAGACGCTGTAGCAGACTCAGCTTTATGCTGCTGTCTTGCTCTTGCCGTAAAATTTGTTCCAGCACACTGCTGCGTTGGCATTGCTCAATAAACTGCTGTTTTAACCGAGGCGGGATCTGGTTGGCAATCACCATCTGCACCACCCGGTTTTCAGCGTCCAACCGAACACGCTCAGACGCTTCTTTTTTACTGGCTTGCCACCACAAGGAGAAATCGTTCAGTTTTTCCAGCGCCGCCTGACGGACTCTGGCATTGCCATCGTTAAATGCCAGCTCATGCAGAATATGCTTGTAATCTGCCTGCTGCGCGTTCAGTTCCTGGATGGCGGCAATACGCTTTTCAATATCCGGGTGCTGCCACTTGGGCCGAAGCAGGCGCTTAAAGATCATCATGATTAAACCGTGCAATGGGTGTTTGTTGCTGCCAGGAAGCTTTCAGCTCAGCTTTGGTTTTTTGCACCATCTGGCCATCGGCACCTATGGTGAAGGGCTCATTACTTTTCAGTACCTTAGCCTGATACGCCAGCACCAATTGCATGCTGTGGGCACGTTGCTCATCCGATAACAGGCTGCCATCCGCCCAACGGCCAGTGGCGACTGCGTCGGCTAATTTTTCATAGGTCTCTGGCGCCATGGCGCCTACTAAAGAGTCAAAGTCCATGTTTGGATTTTCGCTTTAACATCAAAATCCGTACCCGGTTGACCAGATACCAGATAAAACCAATACCAATGGCCGCTATAGCCGCATAATATTGCCAACCAAAGGGAGGCAATTGCCAGTAAAAAAAGAAACCTGCCAGAAACAGCACCATCGCAATCATCGATTGGGTCATCAAGGATTGACTGAGGCTTAAACGGCGATCACGCTCCATCGCAGCCAGCTTGTCTTTGTCGAGCCCTGCGATCGCAGCACCACACTTCGGACACTCAGGTGCCTTATCAGATACTTTGTGCCCGCAAGCCGGGCAACTAATAATGGCCATGAACTCCCCTTGGGTAAAAGCCAGTTGTTTAAACAACTGGCTTACAGTCAATTATCGTAATTGATCCACAATCGCCAGTACGGCGGTCAGGCTATCCGAGCCAAACTTCATCGAGCGAACATCGCTCCAGCCATACAATTCATCCGGCAGCTTGTCGTTGTCTTTGAATGGCATTTCCAGGGTAAAAGCCATGCAGTTAAACTGCTGGGCGACCCAGTTGGAAGCAACGGTCATGTTGGCTTTGCCGGGTGCATCTACTTCGTAACCGTGTTCATTCTGAAACTCTGGCGAAGCCATCAGCAAGTACTGACGAAAATTCTGCTCCAGACTGCGCATGCGCTCATCAAAGCAAGGTACCCCTTCACTGCCGGCCAGGAAGTTGTACGGGATGTTTTCATCGCCGTGCACATCCAGGTACATATCGACACCCACTTCCAGCATTTTTTGCCGCACCAGATAGACTTCCGGGCTTTGCTCCATCGAAGGCGACTGCCACTCCCGGTTCAGGTTCACACCAACCGCATTGGTGCGAAGATGACCACGGACACCACCATCCGGATTCATGTTCGGTACCACATAAAACACAGCTTTATCCAGCAGGCTGCGGGCAACCGCATCGTCATCATCCAGCAGGCGATCGAGCAAGCCTTCGACATACCATTCAGCCATGGTCTCACCCGGGTGCTGCCGGGCCGTGATCCAGATGTTGCGTTTGCTGTCATCGGGCTCGCCAATCACCAACAAACTCATATCACGGCCATCCAGGGTTTCCCCCAACTCTACCAGCTGACAACGCTCATGCAGCTGTGCCTGCTGCAATAAATCCAGGTGTTGCTCGTAGCTGTAAGGCGCGAAATAAGCAAAGTAGACTGACTCCGCTTCCGGGTAATGGGTAATCACCAGTTCCTGGCCGTTGTATTCGGTGTCGACCCGAAACCAGGTTTGCCGATCATAAGAAGCCACTGCCTGATAGTTCTTCCAGCCATCCGGGTAGGCTGAACCATTGACGTTGGTGATTTTGATGGTATGGGCTTCAATATGGGGTGTATGCAGGCGAAAATGAAACCACTGGTAAAAATCGGATTGATTGTCTTTACGAATGGCCAATCGAATATCAGCCGGATCGGTGGCACTGATCACATCAATATTGCCACTGTCAAATTGAGCGGTAATTTTCATACAGGTTTCCGTGGTTGTAAGGCTAAAAGTACAGCTTGCATTTTGCGATTATGATTGTTGTTATCTGGCTAAGGGTATCACAAAGTCACGGTAGAAAAAATCTCAACGCACCCGAAGTTCAAGCCCGAGCCGGCTGCTCCAGCCCAGGGATTTGCGTTGCACCCGCCCTTGTGCATCCAGCACATAATAGGTTGGAAAACCACGGATTTGATAATCCTGCAGCATCTGCTCATTGCCAAGCAATACCGGCATGCTCAGGTTCAAATCGGCAACAAAATCCTGCACTTCCTCCAGGCTCTGATAACTCAGCGCTACCGCAACAATATTCCAGCCGTCACGTTGCAGAGCTTCCAGATTGGGCATGCTGTATTTGCAGATGCTGCACCAGGGGGCAAAAAAGTACAATACGCTGGGCTGGCCCAGCAGATCATCCCTGCTCAACCAACCATGTTCCAGTGTTCGATGGTAAAACATCGGCGCCTCGGTATCGGCTGTCAGCAAAGCGCGCTCCCGAAACCAGGACACGGCTTGCACTACCAGTACCACAGCAATCAGATGCAACAAGAAAGAACGAAGCATTGCAATCACCCGGGTACCAGCTTGTAACAACAAGCTGGTACCAGCCAGTTAAGGTTAGGAAAGCTTCTGACTACGGCTACGGCTGCGACGCCACAGGACCAACAAAGACAGGGCAAAAGCAGACCAGAGCGAACCTGAGGCACTATTGCGTTTATAAGTTAACTCATTTTCTACGCCACAATCACTTGGGGTGCCATTGGCAATAGGGGTTAACTTCACCGCCCGGGCCTGGAACTCAGATCGCGGGTTACCATCGTCATCCAACAAGACTTCACCAAAGGAGTTGCGCAGTGGCACTTCGGTGACGGCGGTGGCCAGAATTTCATTGCTGTTATTGATGCTGCTGGCTTCGACCAGGGTGTAGCCGCTGTCACATGCCAGGTAGGTATTCAGATCGACAAAACTACCATCCGTCATGTTGTACATAAAAGCGCGTTGCCGTTTGGCAGAGGCTATCACCGCTTCCGTTCTGCCAACAATAACGCCTTGGTCATTGATGGCCTGGGGTACGGTATTGGCGCTGATAAAGAAGTCTTCCGGAAATTCAATGCTGCTGCTGTTTATATCGTAGGTAAACATCCGGTTGCGTGGTTGGCCCGAAACAAACTTGGTGGCATAACCAACCACGATGTTGTTGTTGTTCACCGCAGTCGCCACACTTTGCAGCCATTCCCGATCATCCGATGCAAAAATCGGCAGCACCTGGCCATCGATAAAAATCGAGGCCCGATCGCTCGAATACATGTTTTCATCGGTAAAGCGAAATCCTGTCCAGGGATCGATCCGCTCTGTGCGGATCACGTCACTGGAGTCGGAATAAGTCGATACCCCAACAATAACCCCTTGATTATTTAGACCGTTGGCCCGGCTGCTGTACTGAATATCTGGCAATTCGGTTTCAGGGTGGGCTTCATTACTGCCTTTATCCCCTAAAAAGCCCAACACCTGCGGTTCTGAAATGGTTAAATCACTGTTTAATTGCCACACCATGGCTCTATTGACATAGCCACTGCTGATGCTGTGCAAGTAGTGCAGACAGTTGTCGATAGGCGCTGAAAAGCCAGTACAGTTTTCTTCCACCAGCGTGACAAAGTTTTCACGAACGCTGACACTGCCGCGGCCGATGATCATGCCTTCATCATTGATAGCCTGGGCAGCACTGAGGCCACCACCAAACTCCGAGTAAACCGGCGTCAGGGTTAAGCGCTCATTGCCGATACGCACCACACCCAGTTGCAGAGCACCAGACGGGCGCCAGATTTGGTGCTCGGTAGGCTCTGGAACTTCATCGCCATCGTCTACAGACTCCGGGTCGGTAGTGCGGGTAAAGTCGATGTACTCAAAAGGTGGCGTAGCATAACCGACCTGAATATTCAGGTTATTCTGCCCTGTGACCAGTTCATCATTACCAATCTCGGTTTCTGTCGCACGAAACTGCAACAGCTCCACTCCTTGCCCTTGTTCGATAAAAGCAGCGGTCGTGGTGACTGGCTGAAGTGCATAACGCTCAACCAGGTTATTTAATCGATTTTCCAAAGTGACCTGGATATTGTTGTACTGAGTGGGCCAGTTCAGCAAAAAAGAATACAAAATAGCATGGGTCTCGGCCGTCAGCTCGCCGCTTTTAAGCTCTGCCAGCTGCTCTTCACTAAACTGAGCTGCGACCACTTCATTGTCAAAATCAATTTTGCTGATATCAATATCGATGGAGTAGAGCTGACGGCCATTGAGTACCGCCACGCCCTGATCATTCACCGATGTCGCGTAGGTAGCACGCGCATCGACAACCTCGCCTAAGTCAACCACCTGATACACCGCAGCTGAAGCACTAAAGGCGGTCAGTAAAGGCAGCAAGGCCAGGTTGATGGGTGATAATTTCATGCAAAAACCCCTATAAATACGTCTGTTTATTATGCTTCTAAAATTTCCCAGCGCTCGTAAGCATGCGCCAGCTTCGACTCAAGTTCAGCAAGTTGGTTCAACACAGCTTGTGTTTGTTCAATCGGGCTGGTAAAAAAATCCGGCGCGTTCACTTGTTGTTGCAGGTCGGCCAGTTGTGTTTCCAGTGTTTCGATTAAAGCGGGCAATTGTTCCAGCTCGCGCTTTTCTTTAAAGGACAACTTCCGCTCAGTGCTCACCGCCGGCTTGTCTGCTTTTTTCACTGCAACTTCTGGTTCAGGCGCTGCTTTGGCAGGCTTTGGCGCAGTGCCGGCCTGTTGTGCCTGCCAGCGTACCACATCATCGTAGCCACCGGTAATATCCACGATGGTACCACGACCGGCAAACAACAAACTACTGGTGACGGTGTTATTGACGAACTCCCGGTCGTGACTGACCAGAATCACTGTCCCCTGATACTGCTGCAGAATATCTTCCAGCAGCTCCAGCGTTTCCACATCCAAATCGTTGGTGGGCTCATCCAGAATCAGTAAATTGCTCGGTTTGGCAAATAGTCGTGCCAGCAACAGGCGGTTTTTTTCACCACCGGATAAAGCCCGAACCGGCGTGCGACTGCGGGCCGGTGGAAACAAGAAATCCTGCAGGTAACTGAGCACATGGCGGCTCTGGCCATTTTGCATCACTTCCTGGCGGCCATCGGCGACATTGTCCTGCACCGTCGCATCCAGATCGAGCGCCTGGCGGTGTTGGTCGAAATAAGCGACCTCCAAATTGGAACCCCGCTTGATGCTGCCCTGCTCCGGCTCCAATTCACCCAGCAGCAGCTTAATCAAGGTAGACTTACCAACTCCGTTCGGGCCAATCAAGGCCAGCCGATCGCCACGCATCACCAACAGATCCAGCTTATTGAGCAGTGGCTCACCACCAAAGCTATGACACAACTGCTTGGCTTCAAACACCAATTTGCCGGAGCGCTCGGCCTGCTCGATGGCAAACTCAACTTTGCCTAAGCTTTCGACCCGGGCGGCGCGCTCTTTACGCAACGCTTTCAGTGCCCGTACCCGGCCTTCATTGCGGGTGCGTCGTGCTTTGATGCCCTGACGGATCCAGACTTCTTCTTCAGCCAGCTTTTTATCGAACAGCGCATTGTGCTGCTGCTCGTCTTCGAGAATTTTTTGCTTTCGATCCAGATACTGCTGGTAATCGCCAGGGTGTGAAGTGAGCTGACCGCGATCCAAATCGATAATGCGGGTTGCTAAAGCGCGGATAAAGGCCCGGTCGTGCGAGATAAAAATAATGGCGCCTTTAAACTCTTTTAAGAAACCTTCCAGCCACTGAATGGCAGCGATATCCAGATGGTTGGTGGGCTCATCCAGCAACAAAATATCCGGCTTAGCCACCAAGGCTCTTGCCAGCGCAGCTTTGCGCAACCAGCCGCCGGATAATGAAGCGAGGTTGGCTTCGGGGTCCATGGCAAATTGCTGACAGAGTGCAGTTACGCGTGCCTCCAGCGACCAGCCATCACGACTGTCGAGCTCGGCTTGCAACTGCTCGAACAAACGCATTTGCTGGGCATTATCGGCATCGAGCGCGTCCGATAACTGATAAAACTGCTGCAGTTTATCGGCCAAATCACCGGCGCCTTCGCGGATAAAATCGGCAATGCGGGTGTCCATTTTGGCGGGAGGGTCTTGCTCAAGACGGCTTAATACCACACCGGTTGGCAGCACCACCTGGCCGTCATCCAGACTTTGCTGACCGGTCAGCACTTTTAAAAACGTCGATTTGCCGGCGCCATTGCGCCCGACCAGACAGACCCGCTCGCCACTGAATAAACTAAAATCGACTTTATCCAGTACCGGATGGGTACCAAAGGCCAGACAGGCCTGCTGAAAACGTAATACTTCCACCGTTAGTGTTCCTGTACCTGTTGTTGCAGCCAGGCCATCAGTTGCGCCTGGTCAAAGGGCCAGCCAAGTGTGGCCTTGCTATAGCGGCAGGCCACGACCGGGATCAAGACCCGGTATTGCTCAAATAAGTGCTCATGGTCGACGATATCCAGCACCTGATACTGCCCGGCTAAACCGGCATCCAGCAGCATCTGCTCCGCTTGCTCGCACAGATGACAGCCCCAGGTGCTGTAGAGCTCAAACCGTACTGTCATCGGCGCAGCTCAAAACAGACATGAATATGCGGATTGCGTTTAAAGTCTTCCGGCAAGGTAGCCGCAGAAATATCGTTGATCTGCCAACCATCGGCTTCAAGCGCCTGATAATCCAATTTAAAGCGGCGCTTGTTGTTGGAGAAAATCACTACACCACCGTCTTTTAGCCGGTACTTCACCAGCTCCAGCAGTTTGACATGATCGCGCTGCACATCCCAGCTATCCTGCATCCGCTTGGAGTTTGAGAAAGTCGGCGGATCGACAAAGATCAGATCGTACTGCTGCTGGCAACGGCTTAGCCACTGCAGGCAATCAGCCTGCTCAAACTGGTACTGATGTCCGTGCAAGCCATTCAGTAGAAAGTTGCGTTTGGCCCAGTCCAGATACGTATTGGACATATCTACCGTGGTGACCGAGGCGGCGCCACCAATAGCCGCGTGCACCGAGGCCGTGCCGGTGTAGGCAAATAAATTCAACACCGACTTACCTTGGGCCATTTGCTGAATGCGGTGGCGGGTAATGCGGTGGTCCAAAAACAAGCCGGTATCCAGATAATCGCGCAGATTCAACCAGAGTTTGGCACCGTATTCCTGCACTTCTTTGTACTGCCCCTGCTGTTGCAAGGCCTGATACTGCTTGGTGCCTTTTTGCCGCTCACGTACTTTCAGTACCATCTGCTCCGGTTGAATGCCAAGCACCTGCGGCACCTGATTCACCACATCGAACAAACGCTTTTGCGCCAGGTCCTCATTCACCGAAGCTGGCGGTGCGTACTCATGCACCACCACTTCGCCGTCGTACCAATCAACCGCTACGTTGTACTCCGGAATATCGGCATCGTACAGCCGGTAGCAGCGAATGTTTTCCCGCTCCGCCCACTTTTTCAGCTGCTTGCGGTTTTTACTAAGCCGGTTGCCAAAGGAGCTGCTTTCACTAAAGAATAACGCCGGAGCTGCCATATTGCGGCTTTGCACCTGCTTTTCCGTCAGTTCAAACAGGCTGAACTCGCAATCGAGCGGGCCATTACTAAACTGGTAGCTTTTACTGCGCGAAAGCTTCAGTGCCCGCAGCAAATCCTGATTGGAGGTAATGATCGCCAGCCGCCAGCCCACATAGTGCTGCTTTAACGCCACAGCAAAACGGGTATAGAGTGGGATCAGCGCCGGTAAGTCCCCTAGCCGCTCGCCATAAGGCGGATTGGTGACAATCACCCCTGGCTCCTTGGATACGGCGACATCCAGTGCCGTGGCATCGCCCTCTAACAAGGTAATGAGTTCAGCTACGCCGGCATTGCTGGCATTGCGCAGCGCTTTTTGCAGCACCCCGGGATCTTTATCCAGCCCATACAGCAGGCCAGTGGCCAGCTCGGTTTTAGCGGCCAACGCCTCTTTACGCAGGCTTTGCCACAGTGCAGGCCGGTGGCCGGGCCAGCCTTCAAAAGCAAAGTGCTGCCGCTGCAAGCCCGGTGCTCTGTTGGTAGCGATAAGCGCCGCTTCAATCAATAAGGTGCCGCTGCCGCAGAAGGGATCGAACAGCGCCTGATCGTGTTTCCAGCCCGAGCGCAGCACCAGGGCTGCCGCCAAATGTTCTTTCAGTGGCGCTTCGCCCTGACCAAAGCGATAACCGCGCTGATGCAGCGATGGCCCGGAAAAGTCCTGCAAAAAATGAAAGGCCTTGTTGCTGATACGCACCTGAAAGCGCACGTCCGGGTTTTGCCGGTCGACATTGGGCCGCTCATTGGTTTCACGGCGAAACTGATCGACAATGGCATCTTTCACCCGCAAGGCACCAAACTGGGTATTATCGATGGTTGGGTGCTTGCCCACGCAGTCAATGGCAATGGATTGCTGCACCGACATCAGTTCCGTCCATTGAAGCTTGCTGGCAACCTGATACAAATCAGTGCTGTTATCGACCATTTCGGTATGCAGGTGCCGCAGAATACGGGTCGCCAGCCGGGACCACAAACAAAGCTGATACGCCGTTTTTAGATCGGCCTTAAACCGTACTACCCCCATGGTCATCTTAACCACTTCGCCCTGATGCTGACGGATCTCATCCGCCAGTAACTCCTCCACACCTTTGGAGGTTAGTGCCCAAAATTCCAGCATGCTTTGACTGCCATGAAAAAAATCGATGCCTAGTATATCAGAAGCGAAACCCGAAGACGCGCCCCAAGGGGTGAATCTTTGTTACCATTGCAATGGCTTTTAGCAGCAGATGACCAATAAAACAGCAAACGATTGCCATCGATTGAAATGGTGCTTGCGTAGTTAACAAAAACCCCCTATCATTCGCCCCGCAATGACGGACGCGGGATGGAGCAGCCTGGTAGCTCGTCGGGCTCATAACCCGAAGGTCGTCGGTTCAAATCCGGCTCCCGCAACCAAATTGATTGTGCAGATGGTTTAGTGAATCGCCCTCGGGCTCCTCTCTATAACCACGGGGCGAAGGTCTAAATCCGGCTCCCGCAACCAAATCTGCATTGCAAAACAAACTATTACCTTCACTGCTCAAAGGTAATTTACGGACGCGGGATGGAGCAGCCTGGTAGCTCGTCGGGCTCATAACCCGAAGGTCGTCGGTTCAAATCCGGCTCCCGCAACCAACAATTGACCAGCCAAGTGCTGGTTTTTTTGTGTCTGTTATTCGCCCTCGGGCTCCTCTTTAGTGCAGATGCACGATAAAGCCTAAATTAATAGTGATAACGACAAGAAATGATCGTGATTGCACTATCATCAACCGCGTAAACTAACCTATTCGTATCATCTATTCGTCGCGACCAGAAACCAGATAAATTTTCTTTTAGTAGCTCAGGTTTACCTATGCCCTCGAAAGGTGAACGCTTAACATCCGTGATGAGTTTATTTATACGTTTAAGCGTTTTCTTGTCTTGCGTCTGCCAATAAACATAATCATTCCAAGACTCATCAGTCCAAGATAATAAACGACTACTCATCAATTAAATCTCTTGGACTCACCTTACCCGCTTTAAATTGAGCAATTGAACGATGTAAGTGCTCTGCATTTGCCGGAGAACGAAGTAAATGAACCGTTTCCATTAAGCTATTGTAATAATCCAGTGACATAACAACGGCATCTTCAGAATCACGACGTGTGATCACGGTTGTATCTGCGTCATTAACAACAGCATCCAAAACGCTCTTCAAGCTATTTCTAGCTTCGGTAAAAGATACAATTCTCATAAAACCTCCACATGTACGTTTAATGAGACAAGTATATGACTAAAAAACCAACTTGTACAGCTAATGGAACATACTGACTTGTAAGCAGCTAACGTCTTAGTGTTTTATCCGGCACGCAGTTCAGTGACGGATAAACTCCTGTTGAACGGACCTGCTCACTAAATTTTTGGTATAACTGATGCTAATGGAGTTTGTTTTTATAGAACAGCTTATTTACAGATTTAGGCACGTCGTATTGCGCTTTTTGCTGGCGATAAAATTTGCTGAGGGATCCCCACGAATTTAAAGCCCATAGTATCAGCTCTTTTCCAATTTGAGCACAGCCCAATCCAGCTCGGCAACCCAAAGCATGATTTGCTCTATGGCGGCGGCTATCTGTGCAGCACTTAGCCGGAGCCGCTCGAACTTGCATTGCCGCATGCCCAGATAATTGAAGGATAGCACCCGCCTGTTTCGCACCGTATTGGCCTGAAACTGCCGGTGTAGGCCCGCCATCTCTGTAGCAACTCCCAGCATGTAATGCAGCCAGTTCGCCAGAGCGGCCAGTAAAATCAGGAGCGCCAAACGCGCTGGCTCCGTGGTGCCATGCGCGTTGCTGCCCAGCCCATAGGTACCGCTTTTCTGGTCCCGGAAGCTGGCTTCGATTTGCATGCGCTTGCCGTAGCAAGTTGCGATTTTATTGGCATAGTTCAGGCACTTTGGCAGGGATGACATCAGCAGCCAAGGCTCTTTGTATTTTCGCTTTTTATCCCGCTTCCTGAGCTTCCAGCCAGTGCCGACCAGCACCGCCTGAGCTTGATAGCACTTGGCTTTGGTGAGCTCAATGCGCCCCAGGTGACT
>ERZ869909.454-NODE-454-length-49113-cov-12.330451_pt1 | contig 49113 bp, 40 predicted proteins | sample MGYA00520892_ERZ869909 | MGnify/ENA primary metagenome ERZ869909 (study PRJEB32215, sample SAMEA104723947) | bioreactor metagenome | biome: bioreactor; feature: anaerobic bioreactor; material: water | place: China | collected 2015-03-12 ... | reverse complement strand
TCCGAAGCCGTGCTCGACGCCGACAGCCTCAACGCCATCTTCGGGCATTCACCCGGCAGCCATTGAGCGCGGTCAAGCCAGCCGGTGCGATTGCTGATCTGGCGAACGGGCGGAACTCAGTCCAGCAAGTGCGGTAGACACCGCAACTCCGCCTTGTTGCACAGCGTGGGGCGCTGACCCCTTTCAGCCCCGGATGTTGACGTCAAACCGGGGCGAAAGACGTTCCACCCCTCAGTGCTGTCCGTCGGCCTGCTGACGCAGGGCGCGGACTTCAGCCAGGCCGAGCTGCGTGGCGGCGGCGATCTGTTCGTCGTCGAGACTGCCAAGGGCAATCAGGTTGAGAGCGATCTCGCAACGACTTTCTTCCCGGCCTTCTTCCCGGCCTTTATTCAAGCCCTGTGCCAGCCCTTTCTCGATCCCTTGCGCGATTCCTTTCTCGATCCCGATCCGTTCGGCGGTGTTGATGTACGGCATGCTCTTGCTCTCCTCGATTTCATAGACTCGCCGCAGAAACTCCGGTTCCAGTGGCGGGTAAGGCCATGAAGGGACGCCTCCGTTTGGTTACAGGATCCGCGATGCACGGTTCAAAGTATAGCGCGGTGCGCTTGACTGCCGTCACCAGCTGCACCGTATCCGCCCCGCGGTGGCGGTGTCGATGGCTTGTGCGAGCGCCATGCGGGCGTGGAGTTCACCATGCACCAGACGGACTTCGGCGGGTGGCCGGCGCATGCCGGTAATGAAGCGGACCAGATCGCGCTGGTCGGCATGGGCCGAGTAGCCCGACAGCGTATGGATGCCGGCGCGAATGCGAATGCGCTCGCCGTCGAGCACGACGGTGCCACCACGCGGGCCATTGCGCTGGATGGCCGCGCCCGGTGTGCCGGATGCCTGGTAGCCGACGAACAGGACGTCGTGACGGGGGTCGGGAAGCATGGCCTTGAGATAGTCGACCACTCTGCCACCCGCACACATGCCGCTGGCGGCGATGACGATGGCGGGACGGCCACTGTCGGCCAGGCTGCGCACGGTGGCCAGGTGAGCGTTGTGGTCGTCGATGGCGAGGAGTTGGGCGAAATCCAGCGGGCGCCGCCCCTGCCGCAGGCGCTGGCGCGCTTCGTCGTCCCAATGCGGCTGGAGTTGCCGGTACAGCTGGGTAAAGCGAGTGGCCAGCGGGGAGTCGAGCAGCACCGGCAGCGCGGACCACAGCGCGGCCTCGGGGGTGTTGGCGCGGGCCTGCCGGTGCAGGATGTCTTCAAGCTCATACAGTAGCTCCTGCGTGCGACCAATACTGAAGGCCGGCACGATCACCGTGCCGCCATTGCGCAGGGCGTGTTCGATGGCGGCCTGCAACCGTTGCCGACGGGTACGGCGCGATTCGTGCAGGCGGTCGCCATAGGTGCTTTCGAGCACGACGCAATCGGCCCGGTCGGGTGGCCTCGGGGCAGGCAGCAACGGCGTCCACGGCGCGCCGAGATCGCCGGAAAAGACGATGCGCCGGGTTTCCGCTGCCGGTGCCTCGACGTCGCATTCGATATAGGCGGAACCGAGGATATGGCCTGCGCGCTGCAGGCGGATGCGGCAGCGGGTGGCGCCGTGCAGCGGGATGTCGGTCCATTGCTTCCACGGCAGCGGCCGCAGCCGCGCTTCGACCATTTGCAGATAACGCTCGACGTGGCGTGCGTCGCGGCTGATGCCAAGCTGAAAGGCATCGGCGAGCACCACCGGCAGCAGCTGCGCCGAGGCCTCGCTGCAGTAGATCGGCCCCTGATAGCCGGCCGCGAGCAGCCACGGCAGGCGCCCGACATGGTCGATATGGACATGGGTGAGGATGAGCGCGCGCAGGTCATCGACGGGAAAACGCACCCGTAGTGCTTCGTCCGCGTCACGCGCGTCGGCGGGGACGTCGGCGCCCTGAAACAGGCCGCAGTCCACCAGCACGCTGTTGTCGGCGTCGAGCTGGAGTTGGTGGCACGAGCCGGTGACACCGTCGCGCCCGCCGTGATGGATGAGATTGGCAAACACGGAGTTCAATCCAGTGGCACGCCACCAATGAGACGATGGCTGGGGAAATGGCAACCGGGTCAGGGCCTGTTCCGAGTCACTCTGGCGGACCGTTCGACGAATCGCCAGAGTGTCGTGAATCGAGGCTCTGGAAGCCCCCGGCTGCTTGCCACGCAACCGTCGACTTGCTCTGGACAGTGGGTACCGCCACCGGTCGCGAAGCAAGTCGACGGAGTTTTGCGTCTAGTCGATGGTGATCCGGCCTTCGAGCTGCTCGACCGTTTTCGGGCCGATGCCCGGAACCAGTGCGAGGTCGGCGACCGTCAGAAAGGGACCATTCTCCTCGCGGAACTCGACGATGGCCTTGGCCCGGCTTGGACCGACGCCATTGAGCCGTTCGAGCTCGGCGGTGTCGGCCGTGTTGATGTTGATGACTTCAGTAGCGAACACCGGCAGACCGACAAGCGCAGTACCCAGCAGCAGCATCACAAGAAATTTACGCATCATCAAAACTCCTTTCAATAATGCCATATGGCAGTTGCCATTTCATGACAAAAGGAATTTGATGTCAACCGTATAATGACAAAAGTTTATCTCTACAGCATCACACCAGGCACCATGAGGGGAACCTCCGGAGTTTTTGCCAAAGCCCTCAACGCCCCCCGTCTTCCGGAAACATGTCCCAGATGCGGATCTCGCCGTCGTGGCCACGCCAGTCGGCCTTTTCCGGACGGGTGGGGGTGGATTCCAGCGCCGGCGGTTGCACCCGCCTGAAGGCTTCGTGAATGCCTTCGTCGTCAGCGTGACGTTCGACCATCAGCAAGGTGCCAGGCGGGTCTTCGCACAGGCCGGCGGCGTACTCGGCTTCCTGCCGCGCGTAGGGCATGGCCTCGGCCAGTGACGGCGCGCCGTAGTGCTCGACAAGATGATGCGCCAGCATCCTGACGGCGTGCTCGAACTGCGCTTCGGGCACTTCGGCGATTTCGACGATGGTGCTCCAGCCAAAGCTGTCCAGCCCGAGAAAGCCGGTGCGGAATGCCTGCTTGCGCTTGCCGCTCCAGGTTTCGGGGTCCTCCTCGGCAAAGCTGAACAACAGGCTGCCAGTCACCGCGAGTTCGCCTTGCTGCGCGGCAGTGGGGTAGACGTGCTCGTCACTGTCATCGAGACGCATCACACGGAGAAACTTGATCATGACCGCTTCCTGCTGAATGTCGTGCACAAAGAAAACGGGGGCACGAGGGCCCCCGGGGTGTATCGACCACTGCGGACCACTGCGGCCGCAGTGGCCTCAATGGCTGGGTTGTCCCACCGTGCCGACGCCAGCGGCGGCCTTGCCCTCGGCGGCGGGCTGCGGTTTGGCGCCCTTGGCGATCTCGTCCTCGTACCACAGGTCGTGGTGCTGCTTGGCCCAGTTCACATCCACCTGACCGGTGGTCATGCCTTCGAGCGCGCCTTCGGTGCCCAGCGTGCCGATGTAGGCATGGCCGAAGAAGAAGCCGATCCACAGGATGGAGAAGATGGCGTGCGCCGCCTGCGACAAGGCCATGGTTTCACGGGTCTGCTCGAAGAACGGGAAATTGAGCAGAAAGCCGGACACGCTGACCGCGATGCCGAAGGTGAAGACGCCAACCCAGAACCAGATCTTCTCGCCGCCGTTGAACTTGCCGGCCGAGGCGTGCTGCTTGCTGAAAATGCCGCCACCGGCCTTGAACCAGGCGATGTCGACCTTGCGCGGGATATTGTGGCGAACCCACATCACGATCATGAGCAGCAGCGCCACCGAGAAGGCCGGTCCGACGTAGTTGTGCACCGTCTTGCCGACGTCGGCCCAGGCGGCAAAGGCCTGATGGCCAATCACCGGGATCAGCACCGTGCGCCCGAACAGCAGACTCAGACCGGTGATCGCGAGCAGCACGAAGCTGATCGCGGTGAACCAGTGTACGAAGCGCTCGAAACCGGTCCAGCGCTGGATCGTCATCCCCGCACGACCCGGCTCGATGCGGATACGCCCGCGGATGGTAAATACCAGCGCCACCAGTACCAGTGCGCCGATGAGCAGGTAACCGCCATAGGTGATCAGCGGCCCCATGCGAAACTGGCGCCAGTTCTCACCGACGTTGGAGATCAGTGTGTTGGTGACGTAGGGCCCGGTCTGCGTGGTGAAGCCACCCTGGCCTTCACGCGCGTCGCGCCACATGTCCGAGCGCGGGTTGCTCGCCCGGTCCTCGCCGAAGCGCTGTTGCTGTTGCAGGCGTTGCTGCTGTTGCTGTTGCACGCCCTGGCCACCGCCGGACTGCGCCAGAACGTAGCCGAGCGACGGCAGTCCCAGCGACAGCACGAGGATGAGCACGAAGCTCCAGAGCAGGGAGCGGCGCCTGCGCTGACGCGCATTGCTTGTGTTGAGTTGACTCATGGCATGAACTCCTAGCGGTCGGTCATTGCAGTGAGGGCGCGTTCACGCAGGGGTTCCTCCCTGCGCTGGGCGGCTTCCTGCGTGGCCGATTCGTCGACCTTTCCCTTGTAGACGCCGGGTTCATGCATCGTCACTTCGGACCCGCAGGCGCTCAGCAAGGACAGGCTGGCCAAAGCCAGCGCGACCAGCATTGCTTTGTACGGCATCTCTCGACTCCTTTTTCGTTATGGGTGCGGTGCGCCGCGACGGGGTGCGGACGGAAGGCACGGCCTCCGCCCACCCCGCCGGGCGCTCCGCGCTCAGGCCTGGCCGTAGGCGGCTTGCCAGCCCCAGGTCTGGGGACGACCGCCACGACGCATCACGCGCTGGCGATAGATGTCGGACACGACGTCGCCATCACCCGCAAGCAAGGCCTTGGTGGAGCACATCTCGGCGCACAGCGGCAGCTTGCCCTCGGCGATCCGGTTCGAGCCGTACTTGATGTATTCCGCTTCGGAATGCGTGGGCTCCGGGCCGCCTGCACAGAAGGTGCATTTGTCCATCTTGCCGCGCACGCCGAAGGCCATCTGCTGCGGGTACTGCGGGGCGCCGAAGGGACAGGCGTAGAAGCAGTAGCCACAGCCGATGCACAAGTCCTTGTCGTGCAGCACGATGCCGTCGGCGGTGGTGTAGAAGCAGTCCACCGGGCAGACGGCCGCGCACGGCGCGTCGGTACAGTGCATGCAGGCGACGGAGACGGACTTTTCGCCCGGCTCACCGTCGTTCATGACGATGACCCGACGGCGGTTCACGCCCCAGGGGACTTCGTGCTCGCTCTTGCACGCGGTGACGCAGGCCTGGCATTCGATGCAGCGCTCCGCGTCACAGAGAAATTTCATTCTGGCCATGTTGGCTCTCCTCCATCCGTTTTATGCGGGCACCACACGGCACAGCGTGGTCTTGGTTTCCTGCATCATCGTGACCGCGTCGTAGCCGTAGGTGGTGGCGATGTTGTTCGATTCGCCGCGCACGTACGGAGCCGACCCTTCGGGGTATTTGGCGAGCAGATCCTCGCCCTGGAAATGGCCGCCGAAGTGGAACGGGGTGAACACCGTGCCACGCCCGACGCGGTTGGTGACCAGCGCCTTGATCCGGATGCGTCCGCCTTCCGGTCCTTCGAGCCACACGGTCTGGCCATCACGCACGTTGGCGTTGTTGGCGTCGGCCGGGTTGATCTCGACGAACATCTCCTGCTTGAGCTCGGCCAGATACGGGTTGGAGCGGGTTTCCTCGCCCGCGCCTTCGTATTCGACCAGGCGGCCGGAGGTGTGAATAAGCGGAAACTCGCCGCTGTAGTCGCGTGCCTGCACCGATTTCCAGCGCGTGGGCAGGCGGTAGAACACCGCGCGGTCCTCGTAGGTGGGGTAATCGCGCACCAGGTCGTAGCGTGGTGTGTACAGCGGCTCACGGTGCACCGGCACGGGGTCGGGGAAGTTCCACACCAGCGCGCGCGCCTTGGCGTTGCCGAACGGGTGGCAGCCGTGCTGCATCGCGACGCGGATGATGCCGCCCGACAGATCGGTGGTCCACGACTTGCCGTCGGCTTCGGCCTTCTCCTCGGGGGTAAGCTCGTCCCACCAGCCAAGCTGCTTGAGAAGATCGGCGGTAAACTGCGGATAGCCGCCCTGGATCTCGGCGCCTTTAGACCACGAGTCCTCGGCAAGCAGGGTTTCTCCGTCACGCTCGGTGCCGAAGTTGGCGCGGAAGTTACCGCCGCCTTCCATCACGTGCTTGCTGGTATCGTAGAGAACGTGGGTGCCGGGGTGCTTGAGCTCCGGCGTACCGTAGCACGGCCACGGCAGACAGTAGGTTTCACCATCCAGCGGACCGCCCTGAGCCTTCAGCGAGACCACGTCGAAGTGACCCTGGTTGGCCATGTGCGCCTTCAGGCGCTCGGGGCTCTGACCGGTGTAACCAATGGACCAGGCACCGCGGTTGATCTCGCGCAACACGCTTTCCGGGGTCGGCAAGTTGTTGACGATCTCGTAGTTCTTGAACATCTCGTCGGCGAAACCGAGCTTTCTGGCCAGCAGATAGGCGATTTCGGAGTCGGCCTTGTGCTCGTACAAGGGCGCGATGACCTGTTCCCGCCACTGGATGGAACGGTTCGACGCGGTGCACGATCCGGCCTGCTCGAACTGCGTGGCGGCCGGCAGCAGGTAGGTATTCTCGGTGCGGTCGTGCATGACGGCCGCGACCGTCGGATACGGATCGACGATGACCAGCAGGTCCAGCTTCTCGAACGCACGCTTCATCTCGGGGCCACGCGTCTGCGAGTTCGGGCCCATCCCCCAGAACATCACCGCGCGGATGTTGTCCCGCTGGGCGACGTTGGCCTTGTCCTCGAGTACGCCGTCGATCCAGCGCGACACGGTGATGCCGGCGGTAAACATCGGCTTGGTGGAGCCGCCCCGGCCGTCACTGTATTCGGTCTGCTCGAAGCGACTGGAGAGCCAGTCGTAGTCGACCCCCCACACGCGCGACCAGTGACGCCAGCCCACTTCATTGATCGGATAGTAGCCGGGCAGGTTGTCGGGATTGGGGCCGACATCGGTCGCGCCCTGCACATTGTCATGGCCACGGAAGATGTTGGCGCCACCACCTTCCTTGCCGATGTTCCCCAGCGCGAGTTGCAGGCAGTTGTACGCGCGCACGTAGTTGCTGCCGATGGTGTGCTGGGTGCCACCCATGCACCAGACGAAAGTGCCGGGCCGGTTGTCGGAGAGCATCTTGGCGACTTCATACACCGCCTCGCGATTGACGCCGGTGACGCGCTCGACCTCCTGCGGGTTCCACTTGGCGACTTCCTCGCGCACGTGGTCCATGCCATAGACGCGCTGGCGGATGTATTCCTTGTCTTCCCAGCCGTTCTCGAAGATGTGCCACAGCAGGCCCCACATCAGCGCGACGTCGGTGCCGGAGCGGAAGCGGACATAGACGTCCGAGTGCGCGGCGGTGCGGGTGAAGCGCGGATCCATCACGATCAGCTTGGCACCGCCTTCCTTGGCGCGCAGAATCATCTGCATCGCCACCGGGTGGGCCTCGGCGGCGTTCGAGCCGCACATGATGATGGCCTTGGCCTTGTTGATGTCGTTGTAGGAGTTGGTCTGCGCGCCGTAGCCCCAGGTGTTGGCCACGCCGGCCACCGTGGTCGAGTGGCAGATGCGCGCCTGGTGGTCGCAGTTGTTGGAACCCCAGAACGCGGCAAACTTGCGCTGCAGATAGGCGCCTTCATTGTTGGCCTTGGACGAGCCCGCGAACCACAGGGCGTCGGGACCGGATTCCTCGCGAATCGCGAGCAGCTTGTCGCCGATCTCGTTGATCGCCTGTTCCCAGCTGATGCGCTGCCAGCGGCCGCCGACCATCTTCATCGGGTACTTGGTGCGCTTGAGGCTGTGGCCATGGTTGCGCAGCGCCGCACCCTTGGCGCAGTGGGCGCCGAGGTTGATCGGGCTCTCGAAGGCCGGCTCCTGGCCGACCCAGACGCCGTTCTGCACCTCGGCGATGGTGCTACAGCCAACCGAGCAGTGACCGCAGACGGTCTTGACCTGCTTGATCTCGGCGCGCGGGTCCATCACGCGCTTGGCGGCGCGGGCTTTCTTGACCATCGCGCCCGGCATCACGCCGGCAATCGCGGCACCCCCGACGGCCAGGCCGGAGCCGCGCAGAAACGCGCGCCGGCTCACCGGCTTGCCGGTCAGGCCGGCACCGGAGGGGCGGGAAGCCGCACCGTTTTTCTTGACCAATTTCATGGTTCGTCTCCTGTTGGATGACCGCGCGCAAACGGCGCGATCGCGGTCACACTAAGAACTGCGCGTTCAGAACTGTGCCTTGGCGTAGTAGTCGCGAATGTGCGGGGTGAGGTGGTACCCCTCCGGCTGCTCGCTCCGCTGCTCGAGCTCGTCCCCGGTTTCGGCCGCAACCGCGCCGCCCATCTTGACCGCGACCGCCGCACCCCCGCCGGTCAAGGCCAGTGACTTCAGAAACTTGCGCCGGGCGTCGCGCCCGGAATCGTCCTGTTTGTCCATTTTTTCGACTCCTTCTGAGTTGGATCCCATCGAAAACGCCCTTCCACTTCGGCTTTCAGGTACTTCACCACGAAGCCCCCGAAAACGTCCGACACGGGGTCGACGTCTCTTGTCTGGCCGGCTCAGGCCGGCATTGCGTAAAACCGTTGCTCCTGCTCCACGAACGCCTTGCCCAATGCGGCGACCGCCCGATAGACCTTGGCCGAAGGCGCCGCCGCGATGTCGTCGAACAGCCGCAACATCCAGCTGCCGACGTAGCGTGTGAAAATGTCCTGTTCCCAATCGAAATCGACTTCGCCGTCCTGAATCACCAGCGCCATGATTTCGCACAGCGCGGCGACGTGATCTTCCGGTTCGCTGCAGTCAACCTGACGCTCGAGACCCAGCGCGGCGAGATCCTCGCGCAGGCGTACCAGTGGCCGGTCCATCAGCGCGCCAACCAGGTACCACGAGGCGTAGGGCGTGACCTGACCGCCACCGACGCCGATGAATACGTCCTGAAACTCTTCGGCAAGCGCGGCCGGCTCAGCGCTGTGTACCGCCTCGGCGAGGGCGGCCCAGGCACGGGTCATGGCATCGTCGGCGGGCGGGCCATCGCCGCCGTGGTGATCTTCGCCGACCGCGATCAGGCGCTGGCGCAGCACGTCGTCGGGGGCGGCCGCGAGCAGGCGCCCGAGCAAGGCCCAGGTGCCGGCGCGCAGCGCATCCACATCGAGTTCGTCGATCACGTTGTCTACGGTGTCCTGCATCGTCGGCTCCTTACCTCGGTCCCAGCCAGCGCGGCTTCGAACCGCCTTCGAGATCCTTGGCGAACAGGTCGGTCACGCGGCAGTCGCCGCACATGCGCAAGCGGCGCAGGGCCTCTTCGGACTGGAACATGTGGTGCCCCTGCAGCTTCTCGACCATGCGTCCGATGACGCTCTGGGTGGCGAAGGGCTTGCCACAGGCAATGCAGCAAAAGGGTTCTTCCTCGTTGAGCACGCGCGGCGTGCGCCGGGCTTCGCGGTCGAACACGAAACGCGCCTCGAGGGTGATGGCGTCTTCTGGACAGGCCTTGGCGCACAGCCCGCACTGCACGCAGTTGTCCTCGGTGAAGGTCAGTTTGGGCAGGTCGCCGCCGTCGCCAAGGGCGGCGGTCGGACAGACCTGCGGACAGGCCATGCACAGCGTACAGGAGGCGGTATCGACGCGGACCTGGCCGAACAGGGCGCCGGACGGCAGCGTCACCGTCGCCGGACGCTCGGGCGCCTGGGCGTGCAGATGATCGAGCGCCATGCGCAGGCTGCCACGCTTTTCGTTGTAGGTGTCGAAGCTGGCCGCGGTGCTCACCGCAGGAGCGCGGGCCGACGCCGGGAGCGCGGCGTACAGGTCGGCCGCGGCAAGGTCGGCATCCAGCCACATGATGCGGCCACCATCGAGCCCCATCGCATCGAGCAACGGCCGGGCATGGCCGATCTGCGTCTGCATCGCCGCGCGCACGCTGGGCGGTACCGCGTCGGTGTCGAGCAGGACGATATCGCCAGCGCCGTAGGCCAGCGCCGCCAGCCAGGTGTCGATGCCGACCGAGCCGATCTCGGCCACGGCCACCGGCAGCACGTGCGCCGGCATCGGAGTTTGCGCGGAGGCGCGCAGGTGTTCGAGGCCGACCTCCTGATCGTGGAACAGCAACGTCGGCGCCCCGCCCCCCGCCTCGCGAAACGCCTGGAGCATGCGCTTGATGCCGGCGATCTGGTCACGCGGGCCAGGATAGGCGTAGGTCATCGCCCCCGACGGACAGACGCTGGCACAGGTGCCCGCGCCCTGGCACAGGTTCGCGTCGAGCTCGATCAGGTCGCCAATGGAACGGATCGCTCCGGTGGGACAGGCGTCGAGGCAGCGCGTACAGCCGGTCAGGCCACTGCTGCCATGGGCGCAGATATCGGGGTTGTAGTTGAAAAAGCGGGGTTTCTCGAACTCACCAACCATCTCCGGAATTTCGGTGAGCATGGCATTGAGGCGCGTGGAATCGCCGGCCGGCGCGAAGTAGCCAAAGGGCGGCAGTTCGGCGCGGATGCCGGGCTGGCGGCGCAGATCGAGCACGAGGTCGAAGAACGGCTGCTCCGGACGGGTCAGCGCCGCCGGCGCGACCTCGCGACCATCGGGCAGACGCAGCGTGAGCACGAAATGCCCGAGATAACCGGAGAGCGGTCCGATTTCGCCGGCCTCGCCACGCAGCAGCGTCACACAGGCCTCGTCGGCGAGCGCGTCACGCGCCGCTTCCGACAGCGCACCGGTTGCGGCGGCGGTGGTCAGCACCGTACACCGCAGGTGTTCGCGCAGCAGGTCGGCGCATTCGAGCGCGTCACGCTCGGCGCCGATGATCAGCAGATGCCCCGCGGACTGGTAGGAAAGAATCGGTGCCGCCTCGTGTTCGACCCGCGCGGCCGCCTCGAGGGCGGCACGGCGCGCGCGCCCCTCGGGCGCGTCGAGACCGAAAGCGGGGGCGTCGTACAAGCTCGAATAGGCGTTCATGCGGGTCCTGTCGTTGCGGGCCGGGGGGTATTGGGCGTGCCACCCCCGGCATCCGTGGTTTGGTGATCGAAGGCTGGTGGATGCTCGACACCATGCGGCATGGAATCTGCGTTCGCCGCGGACACCTCGGGCACGGCGTCGCCAAATGCGTCGTCGTCCTGCCCGGTGCCGGCCACCGGCAGTACCACGCGCTCGCCGCGAAACTCGGCGGCGATCTGCGCCCGGGCCTGCTCCGGGGTGATCTCCACGCCTTGCCCGGTCAGCCGCTCGACCAGCTTGCCGGCCTCGCGCACGATGGCCTGCTGCAGATCGTGCGGCACGATGTCGCCCATCGGCAGGAAGTTGGTGTAGTCGTCGGCGTATTCCGCGCACAGACAGACCTGGTTGAACTTGGGTGTGTGGAACACCCTGGTCAGCGCCTTCATGCGCAGCGCGCTGGACACGTTGGCGGCCATGAAGGCGCGCAGGTCGGCGTTCTCGTCCAGGGTTTCGAGATCCGGCATGTCGGCGTCGGTGAGCTCGGACATGCGCTTGCCGGTACGCGGGTCGATGGGGTCGCTCGGGTCGTCCGCAGGGACCCCGCCGCCGCACATCGGATCGGTCGCCGCATCGATCGGTTGAGGATCGGTCTGGGCGCCGGTCCCGGCCATGGTGGCGACCGCATCGGGCTGCATCGCTGGAGCGGCCACGAGGGCGGACGGAGGATTCGACGTACAGGGGTTGGATGCATCGGCGGGCGCTTCGGGGGGCATTTCCGCGACGTCGAGCCCACGCTTGCGCCGCGACCAGCGCGAAAAGAACGTCAGGCCGCCATCCTCGCCAGCGAGGTCGGACGCGGCATCGCGCGGCGATGGATGCGCCGCGTGGTGCCCGCCGACGGACATCGAAGCGGGGCGCATCATGCCCTCTTTGGCGTCGTCACTCATGTCGGCCCTGGCACTCATGCGTCTTCTCCCGCCCAGTCGCCGACTTCGGCATCGTAGCTGGCCTTGCTGCGGCGCTTGCCCCGCCCCTTGCCCTTGCGGCGAGGCTCGTAATGCTGGACGACGAAGGCTTCCACCCAGCGTCCGACTTCAGCCGGCATCGGCGCGCTGAGCACGATTTCGTCGGCGGCGCGCAACTCGGTGGAATCGAGGTTCTGTGCCTCGTCGAGGCTGACGGTGACCTGCAGCGGCTCGACGCCGGTTTCCGGGTCGAAGCGGGCGATGACGAAGACCTCGGGGCTGTCGGCGCCGAGATTGAGCGCGTAATCCTCGGCCTGGGTCGCGCGCAGGCGCAGCGAAAAACCCCGCCACAGATAGAGATTGCCGCCCGGGCCGGAACGCACCATGACGCCCGAGCGGGCATCGGCGGCGAACTGCTCGCCGACCACGACACCGCTGACCTTCCACAGCAGAGGGTCGCGCGCAAGCGCGTCCTCCGGGGCGGCAATCATCACCGCAACCGGCAAAACGGCATCGTGTGACCACGCCTCACGCGCCTCCACGTGGGGCTGATGTTCCTGGCTCAAACAGTGTCTCCTATGTACTACCGTTCTTATGTCTGACAAATTCAGTTATAGACCATAGCAACCCCCATGCCAAAACGGGATTCGGGTGAATCCCGCGTCATTGCTGGGGTTTAAGCTACAGACATGAAGCCGGGAATGGACTTTTTGACGCGCTTTTCGAGAATTGGTGACAAAATGTCTCATCCGCTCGCACGCTCATCCGCAATGCCTGCTCTCATTCGCGGTAGAACGGTCCACTTCGCCGCACCGCGCCAGGTTTTCACCTCCGTGACGGTGATGAAAGCGCGAACCATTCGCAGGGCAACGCGAAACGGGCCGAAACGCGGCACAATGACGCCTTTCACTGCATCTCACCCAAGAACACCTTGCGAAAACTGGCTGTAACCAACAGACCCGGGCTCTAGACCATGATCGTGCTGTCGACCAATGCCGTGCTGTCCCATGCCGACGCCGCGTCGCCGGATGTCGGGGACACAATCACCGGCATCGTCGGTGAGAGCAAGGCGATGCGCACGCTGACGGCGCTGGTCGAGCGCGTCGCGGGTTCGAACACGACGGTGCTGATTGAAGGCGAGTCCGGCACCGGCAAGGAAGTGGTCGCCGCCAGTGTGCATCACCACAGCGGCCGCACCGGGCACTTCGTCGCGATCAACTGCGGATCGATGGCCGCCGAGTTGCTCGACAGCGAGCTGTTCGGCCACGCCGGGGGCGCGTTTACCGGCGCAACCCACACCCGTGAAGGTCTGCTTCGCCACGCCGAGGGCGGTACCGTGTTTCTCGACGAGATCGGCGAGCTACCATTGTTCCTGCAGGCCAAGCTGCTGCGCGTGCTCGAGATGCGCACCATCCGGCCGGTCGGTACCGATACCGAGGTCGCGGTGGACGTGCGCGTCGTTGCCGCCACCAACCGCGCGCTGGCCGAGCTGGTCCGCCGCGGCGAATTCCGCGAAGACCTGTATTACCGCCTCAACGTAATGGCGCTGCGTGTGCCGCCTCTGCGCGAGCGCCCGGAAGACATCGCCGCGCTGGTGGACTATTTCGCGCATCACTTCAGCGTCGCCTTGTCGCGCGCCCCCACCCGCCTTGGCCGCGCCGGCCTGCGCACGCTGCAAAGCCACGCCTGGCCGGGCAACGTGCGCGAACTGCGCAACCTGGTCGAACGCGCGACCCTGCTCGGCACCACACCCGACGCCTGTCTGCGTCTGCAACCACAGGACGCGGCCGCGTTGCAGACGCATGGCCACAGCGGCTATCCGGCCGACCTGCCGCTGGCCGAAGTGCGCCGCCGCCACATGCGGCGGGTGCTGCGCGCCTGCCGCGGCAACAAATCGGAGGCGGCACGCGTGATGGGCGTGTCACGCAAGACGCTGGAGCGCTGGCAGCGCGAAGAGGAGATTGACCCACAGGAGATCAGGTGTCGCTGATCGAGATCCTGGGGAACGCGGCCGATGCCGTCACCGCGCGCAACGACAAACGGGCAACCACCGCGCGCGCGATCCGACGATAGGCGGCCGCCAGCGATCCATCCGGGTCGGCGACCACGGTGGGCATGCCGCTGTCGGCCTGCTCGCGGATGCGGATGTCCAGCGGCAGCGATCCCAGAAAGTCGATGCCGTACTTTTCGGCCATGCGCAGGCCGCCGCCTTCGCCGAACACGTGCTCCTCGTGCCCGCAGTGGCTGCAATGGTGCATTCCCATGTTCTCGATGATGCCGAGTACCGGCACACCGACCTTTTCGAACATCTTCAAGCCCTTGGTGGCGTCGAGCAAGGCGATGTCCTGTGGCGTGGTGACGACCACCGCGCCGCCGACCTTGACGCGCTGCGCCAGCGTGAGTTGCACGTCACCGGTGCCCGGCGGCATGTCGACGACGAGGTAATCGAGATCCTGCCATTCGGTCTCGCGCATCAGCTGCTCCAGGGCCTGGGTCACCATCGAACCGCGCCAGATCATCGGCTCTTCCTCGTCCACCAGAAATCCGGCGGACATGGCCTGCAGGCCGTAGTTCATCAGTGGGCGAAACCGCTTGCCGTCGTAGGAGCGCGGGCGCCCCGAGATGCCGAGCATGCGTGGCAGGCTGGGGCCGTACAGGTCGGCATCGAGCACGCCGACACGGGCGCCCTCGTCGGCCAGCGCCAGCGCCAGGTTGACCGCGGTGGTGGATTTGCCAACCCCGCCCTTGCCGGACGACACCGCGATCACGTTGCGCACGCCGGGCAGGGCACTGGGGTCGGCGGGGTCCGCTTCGCGCGGCTGAATCTCGCTGCGGATGCGGACCTCGACCGCGTCGATGCCGTCCAGCCCGGCAAGCGCGGCACGTACTGCCTCGCGCATCTCGTCGCCACCGCGCCGCAGCGGGAAGCCCAGACAGAGGTCGATGCCGACCTTGCGGCCGTCGACGGCAACCGATTCGACACAACCGCTGGAAACCAGATCACGGTCGAGCCAGGGGACAGGATGGGCTGCAAGCGCGGCGCGAACCGCGTTCGGATTCAGTTCGGACATGGACTCTGATGCTCCTCGACGATCGTCGCGGATGCAGGAAAGACTTGCATAGCCGGCGATCATCCATTACCAAGTAAGGGGTTGGTGAAAATTCCGCGATTGTTTCGGCCGGCCGTGACCCACTGCGCTACCGGCCTTCATCGCTGATTGGAGAATCGGATGGTACTCGACTCACAGCCGTTCGCGGCCGGAGCGCGATGGATTTCCGGCTTGGTTGCCGCGCGCGGCGGAAGGTTCCACTTGCTGGTGGCGACGCTGATGCTGGTGGCGACACTGGCCGTGCGGGCCGAGCCACCCGGCAATGGGACGAGCATGGCCGGTGACACCGCCCAAGCCCCCGCTCCGAAGGTGGATGCCACGATGCAGGCCGATGCCAGTGCGGAGGCCCTGTTGCAGGCAGTCATCGATCGAGCGCCGCAGCGCGTGGCACGGCTGCTCGCGCACGGCGTTTCGCCCGAATCGAGCCGCATCGACGGTGAGCATGCCGGCAAGACCGCACTGATGTGGGCGGCGGAATCCGGCCAGACCGGGATCATCGCGTTGCTGCTCGACCACGGCGCACGGGTCGATCACGGTAATCCGAAGGGTGGCACGGCCCTGATGTATGCGGCGGTGTCCGGCCACGCCGACGCGATCCGGATGCTGGTGGAGGCCGGAGCCAATCCCGATCACCGGGTTCGCCACGGTTGGACGCCCCTGTTGCTCGCGACCGCCAAAGGCCATGTGGACAGTGTACGGGTTCTGGCCGAACTCGGTGCCGACCTCGACACCCGGGACGTTTACGGCTGGACCCTGTTGATGCGCGCGGCCGAGCGCGGCGACACGGCCATGGTGGCCACGCTGCTCGAACTGGGCCTGGACCCCGCCAAGGCCGACGCCAACGGCACGAACGCGCTGGCACTGGCCCGGCAGCACGACGATCTGGCGCTTCTCGAACTGCTGCGACCGGAAACGCGCGCCCGTTAGCGTCCGCGCCGTCATGATGAGCGGACCCTTGATCTCACTGACCACAAACCGACGTCAGACGTGAAAACATGATGGTGAGCGAAAGGCCGTGTCAGGTATTCTTGAGCGCGGGTTGATGGAGGAAACGCGTACCAACACCGCGACACCGCTGCAGGGAGATCGCACCCGTGCAGTTGCCGAGGCGACTCAACAAGTCAGCACGTTGGCGCTGAAGTTCTCCAGCCTATAGGCGACGACGTCGCCGGCAAGTGGTTCGTCGGCATTGCCGTTGGGATACTCGAGGCTCAGGCGCGCGGCAAATTCGCTGAAAAAGCGCTGGAACTGCTCACCGCCGACGGTGCCGACTGCATAGAGTTCGTCGCGCCCGGCATCGTGTTCGAGCACGATCGCGGCCAGCGGTTGGGGCGCCGGCCCCGACAGCACGGCGCCACCGGCAAGCGGGTCATACACGCTGTTTTCGGCGCAGCAGCTGATCACGCCGGCCTCCGGATCATCGTCACCACGGGAAGGTCGATAGGCGATATAGCTGACGGTTCGGGTCGGGTGCGCCATCTTGTGAGCGCAGATCGCCGAATAGGCGACGACCGACGCCGCGGGCCCAACGCCACCGGGCCAGTCATACGCGCGCCCGGCCTCGGTGCGCAAGCCGTTGCGCCCGGGCACCGGCCGGCCAAGGTCGAGCAGAAAGCACGGGGTGGCGGCAAACGGATAGTGAAAGACGTATTGCGCGCCGACCGACAGATCGGCCAGACGCAACGGATGCGCGGTTTCATCGAGCAGGCGCACGCGCCGATAGTCGCGTGCGTAGGCGTGATCCGCGAGCAGCATTGCCCCACCGGCCATCAGTCCGGCCCCGACCGAGCACGTCTTGACGAAACGACGTCGATCCATGACTCTTCCTCCTGCTTCGTGACGCCGCGCACCCGCGATGCATGCGCGGAGATTAAACCGCCGCCGCTACCCCGCGACCGCCGATCCGAGCGCCCCCACGCGACAGTACGCCTGCACAAAATCGGCAACGGCTTCGGGCCGGTTGATGTCCAGGCGCGCGCGCGCGCCGGCGTCGAGCGTGATCGAATCGGTCGCCACCGCGACGATGTGCGGATCCTCCGGGAACAGCAACGACTCGCACACCCCTTCACGATAGACCTCGATCTTGGGAATGGCGGCGCGCTTGAAGCCTTCGACCAGTGCGACGTCGCACGGCGACAGGCGGGCGAGCAGTTCGTCGAGCGACATCTCCTCTTCGTCGTGCAGCTCATGCACCAGCGACCAGCGATTGCGCGAGCTGATCAACACCTCGCGGCAGCCGGCCTGGCGATGACGCCACGAGTCCTTGCCGCGATGATCGATGTCGAAACTGTGATGTGCGTGCTTGACCAGCGACACCACCACGCCGCGCGCGGTCAGAATGCGCACGACCTGTTCCACCAGCGTGGTCTTGCCACTGCCCGACCAGCCGGCGAAGCCGATCACTTCCATGCGTGTACTCCGATCTCGGTAAAGGTCTGGCGCCCGGGGCGACAGAGCCGGTGCTTCAGGACAGGGCCTCGCTCCATTCGGCGAGCTTGCGGTCAAGCGTCTTGCGCGAAACGCCGAGGCGGCGCGCGGCTTCGGCCTTGTTGCCGCCGCAGGCATCGAGCGCGGCGAGGATGTGGCGTCGCTCGACCTCTTCCAGCGACAGCTCGGGATCGCCCCGCGGACGGGCCGGCACCACCGGTTCGCGCAGGGCGTCCACCGCGAAGCCGCCCAAAATAAGCGAACGCTCGATCAGGTTGCGCAGTTCGCGCACGTTACCCGGCCAATGATAGGCCTGCAGGGTCTCAATGATGTCGGCCGTGGGCAACAGCGGCGCTACGCGCAGGCTTTGCGACAGCATCGCGATGAAATGCTCGACCAGCTCGGGGATGTCCTCGACACGCTCGCGCAGCGACGGAATCGGCAGATCCACCACCGCGAGGCGGAAATACAGGTCCTCGCGAAACAGTCCCGCGCGCACAGCTTGCTGCAGGTCGCGGTTGGAGGCGGCGACCACCCGCACATCGACGCGTACCTCGCGCTCGGAACCGACCGGTCGCAGCGAGCGCTCTTCCAGCACCCGCAGCAAGCGGCTTTGCATGGGCAGCGGCAGTTCGCTGATTTCGTCGAGAAAAAGCGTGCCGCCATTGGCATAGTAGAACAAGCCATTGCGATTGGCGGCAGCGCCGGTAAACGCTCCCTTGACGTGTCCGAAGAGCTCGCTTTCGATCAGCTCGCCCGGAATCGCCGCGCAGTTGATCGGCACGAAGGGACGGTCGCGCCGATCGCTGAGGCGGTGCAGCGCACGCGCGACGACTTCCTTGCCCGAACCCGACTCTCCCTGCAGCAGCACCGTGCTCGGCGTCGGCGCCACCCGGTGCAACACCGCGCGCAGGCGATTCATTGCCTCGGAATGGCCGACCAGACCGTCGTTCTCGGCATCCCGCGAGGAGAGCTCCCGCCGCAGCACGTAGTTCTCGCGCGCAAGCGATGCGCGCTGAAAACAGTTCTTGATGGCGTTGAGAATCTGGTCGCAACGAAACGGTTTGAGAATGAAGTCGGACGCACCACCGCGCAGTGCGTCGATCGCGCTTTCGAGGTCGGCAAAGGCGGTGATCAGGATGACGTCGACGCCAACACCCTGTTCGCGCAGCTCGTGCAGCCATTCGATGCCCGACTTGCCCGGCAGTGCGATGTCGAGCACGATCAGGTCGAAATGCTCCTTGTCCATCCAGCGCCGCGCCTGTTCGACGTCGCCGGCCACCTCCACCCGCGCGCAGCGCGCGCGCAGCGCGCGCTCGAGAAAACTGCGCATGCCTTCTTCGTCATCGACGATCAGGATCGAGTGGTCCAGCCACATCAGATCATCGGACGCAGCCTCATCACGCGATGGCGCCTCGCCCCGTGCAAACTCCTCGCCTTGCCGCATTGTCTCCTCCGTGCCCGTGTCGACTCGGGCGCAGTGTCCCCCTGTATCCGGTTTGCCAGACCGGCGCCGGTCACGCCCTCCCCCGACACGACCGTCCCGAATCATACCCGAGGCGAACGCGCGCCCGCGAGTACATCCGGTCGATGAGGCTGTGATCGGTGTCGATAACGCACGGTTCCCGTGGCACGAACCGGACACTCCCGGCCGCTCAGGCCGTCCAGCGCTTCATGAAGCGCGGCGCCTCGGGCCCACCCTGGAAGCTCGCCTGCCGACGCAGCCAGACACGGAACTCGGTGCCCCTGCCCGGCGCGCTGTCCACCGTGATCCGGCCACCGTAGCGCTCAACGATAGCGTAGGTGACCGACAGTCCGAGACCTGTGCCGCTTTCCTTCTTGGTCGTGAAGAACGGGTCGAAGATCGTCGCCAGGTGTTCGGCGGGAATGCCGTGGCCGGTATCGCCGACACGCAGCACCGCCCCCAGCGGCTCCACACCTCCCGCTCCGCCAGCCCCCCCGCCCGCTCCCACGTCGACGCCCTCGAACCAGTCCTCCACCATCAGCGTCAACCGCCCGCCATCGGGCATCGCCTGCACCGCGTTGACGATCAGGTTGATCAGTACCTGCTGCAGTTCCCCCCGATTGATCTCCACCGGCACGCTGGCGGTGAAACGGGCGTCGACCTCGATCGCGTTCCGGTCGATGTTGTGCCGCGTCAGCACCAGGCAGTCCTGCACCACCGAGGCCACATCTACCGCCTCGGTATAACCGGCAAAATCGCCCGGACGGGCGAACTGCAGCAGTTTGGTGACGATCAGGCGGATACGGTTGACCTGCTCGTGGATCAGCCGGATCTCGTCGCGCACCGGCTCCGCCGCCGGACCAAGGACGGCGCACAGCACGTCAAGATTGCCCTGGATGACCGCCACCGGGTTGTTCACCTCATGGGCGACGCCGGCGGTGAGCTCGCCAATGGCGGCGAGCTTTTCGCTCATCACCAGCTGCTGCTGGGCACGGCGCAGGGTTTCGTTGGCCTCGCGCAGTTCCGCGGTACGCTCGGCCACCTTGCGGTCGAGCTCATCGGCCCAGCGCTGCAATTCGGCACGCTTGGCGGCAAGCGTATCGAGCAGGTGGTCGAACTCGCCGGCCAGCCGGCCGAGCTCATCACGGCTGCGGACCGCGCCGACGCGGGCCTCGGACTCTCCCTGCTCGATGCGCTGGATCACGTCGTTCATGCGTTCGATGGGCTGGAACACGCTGCGCGCCCAGCGCAGACTGAGGACTGTGCCGGCGAAACTGATCAGCACGAACAGCGCGAACAGCGCGGCCATGGCCTGACGCATCGCGGCGCGCAGCGGTGCCTCGAGGAAACCGACGTAGAGCATGCCGATGCGCTCACCGCGACCGTCGACGATGGCTTCGTAGCCCGACACATAGTAATCATTGACGACGAAGGCAGTGCCCAGCCACAACTGGCCGTGCTCCAGCACCTGGTCACGCACGGCCCGTGAAACCCGCGTGCCAAGCGCGCGCTCGCCCTCGAACAAGCGTACGTTGGTGGCGATGCGGGTGTCGCCGAGAAACAGCGTCGCCGTGCCCTGGCTGCCCAACGGCAACGAGCCCTCGCGGTACACGATGGCGTTGATCTGGTCGACCAGATCGAGATTGCCGTTGAGCAGCACCCCACCTTCGAGGATGCCGACGAACGCCCCGGTGCGGTCATACACCGGGGCGGCGGCATGAATGACCATGCCGCGATCTTCGGCCACGCGCGGATCGGGCACGGCGGCGACGGTGGGCACCAGCGGCTGCCACGCGCGCTGGCGCAGCTCGGGAGCGATGGTCTGCAGGGCGCGCGGTGAGAAGCGCTCGATCGTGATGTGGGCGCGCTCGCCCAGCGCGGCCTGGACCACCGGCCATTCGTCGCGCTTGCCGGAGTCCGGATGCGGACCACGCGAGCTCGCCACCGGCCGCGCGTCGCGGTCGAGAAAGATCAGGAAATCGAGTTCATGGCGATCGGCAAGTTCCGCCAGCAGATCGGAGAACTCGAACTGCTCCGCGGCCTGGACGGTGTTGACCAGATGCGCGGATCCGGCGAGGGCCTCGACGTCACGGCCGACGCCGTCACGCACCCGCTCGAAGTACTCGCCCGCGGTGATCATGTCGGAGCTGACCTTGAAGGTGAGCAGGCGTTCGTAGGCCTGGTTGCCCCAGGTCCACGCCAGCACCAGCAGCAGCGGAACACCAACGAGCAGCGGCGCGAGCACCAGCGCCAGCAGCTTGAGCCGCACCGTGGCGCGAAAACGGCCGAGCAGCGTGCCGAGCGCGAATCCGTTGCGGCTCATCGTGGCGCCGGCATCGCGCGGCCCGTCAGACGCGGCCGATCATTTCGCGCAGCCGCGCGATGCGATCCTGTGTCGCCGGGTGTGTCGAGAACAGGCCCCGCAGCCCGCCACCGGACAGTGGGTTCATGATCATCATCTGGGCGGTTTCCGGGTGCCGCTCCGCCGCATTCATCGGAATCCCCCGGGCGTAGGCCTCGATCTTGGCCAGGGCGCTGGCCAATGCCTCGGGGTCTCCCGAGATCTCGGCACCACCACGGTCGGCGCCGAACTCGCGCGTGCGTGAGATCGCCATCTGGATGATCATCGCCGCCATCGGTGCGAGGATCATCATCAGGATCGCGAACACCGGGTTGGGCCGGCTATCGCCCCGTCCACCGAAGAACATGCCGAACTGCGCCAGCATCGAGATCGCGCCGGCCACGGTGGCCGACATCGTCGAGATCAGGATGTCGCGGTTCTTGACGTGGGCCAGTTCGTGCGCCATCACGCCGCGCAGCTCGCGCTCGGACAGCATGCGCATGATGCCCGAGGTGGCCGCAACCGCGGCGTTTTCCGGATTGCGGCCGGTGGCGAAGGCGTTCGGCTGATCCTCGTCGATGATGTACACCTTGGGCATCGGCAGATTGGCGCGCTGGGCGAGCTCGCGGACCATGTTGTACAAGTAGGGCGACGAGGTCGCATCGACCTCGCGTGCGTTGTACATCTTGAGCACCATCTTGTCGGAGAACCAGTAGGCCCAGATGTTCATCGCACCGCCGAACAGCAGCGCGAGCAACATCCCCTGCTGGCCCCCGAAGACCGCGCCCACCGCGCCGAACAGCGCGACGATGCCCGCCATCAGAATGGAGGTCTTCATCCAGTTTCCGTACATTTGCGTGCGTTCCTTTCAATTCGAGAATGCGTTGATCGAGATCGACTCAGGGACAGAATGGGGGCGGGATCGCCGATTTCCAGTCAAACCACGAGTGCATCGGAAGCCGCCCGCGCAAACGAGGCGTCCGCCCCGCCACGAATCGCGATTCACCGCCACGCGCGTGCGGCGGAATCGCCAACCCCGCGGGCACCGCCGCTACGAAAGTGATGCATCGCCGTCCGTGCGCGGCGCGAACCGTTCGCCGACATCGACCGGAAATCCGCGCAGAAATTCCCCGGCCGGCAGACGCCGGCTGCCCGGACGCTGCATCTCGAGCAGGCGCAACGCACCGTCGCCACAAGCGACCACGACACCTTCGCCATCAACCGCCAGCACCGTGCCGGGCGGGGGCGCCGCCATGGCCCCATCAACGGCCACCGGTACCGCACGCCACACCTTGATCGGGGTGTCGCGCAGCACCGCGCTGGCCACCGGAAAAGGCACGAAGGCACGCACCCGGCGTTCGATCTCGACCACCGGGCGCTGCCAGTCGATGGCCGCTTCGGCCTTGGCGATCTTGGTCGCGTAGGTCGCGCCCTCGCCGGGTTGCGGCGTTGCGACCAGCCCCTGGCCCGCGAGCGCATGCAGCGCTTCGACGATCATCTCGCCACCGAGCCCGGCGAGCCGGTCGTGCAGCGTCGCCGTGGTGTCGTCGGGCGCGATCGGAACCTTCCGCGTCAGCAGCATGGGGCCGGTGTCGAGCCCCTCGTCCATGCGCATGATGGTAATGCCGGTTTCGCGGTCGCCAGCTTCGATGGCGCGGTGGATCGGCGCAGCACCGCGCCATCGCGGCAGCAGCGAGGCGTGGATATTGATACAGCCCAGACGTGGCAGGTCGAGCACTGCCGGAGGCAGGATCAGGCCATAGGCGGCGACCACCAGCACGTCGGGAGCACAGGCGGCAAGCGCGGCACGCTGCTCGTCGGTACGCAGCCGCCCGGGCTGGTCCACCGGGATGCCGTGGCGCTTCGCGCACTGCTTGACCGCGCTTTCGACCCGCTTCATGCCCCGGCCGGCCGGCCGGTCGGGTTGTGTCAGCACCAGCGGTACCTCGAAGCCGGCCGCGACGATGGCCTCGAGCGCAACGGCGGCAAACTCCGGCGTTCCGGCGAACGCGACCTTCAGCGCGGATGCCTTCATGCCGTGATCCGCGCCTTCTTGGCGAGCTTGGCCTTGATGCGGTTGAGCTTCAGGTTCGACAGGTATTCGACGAAGACCTTGCCGTCGAGATGATCGATTTCGTGCTGCACGCACACGGCGAGCAAGCCCTCGGCGTCGAGCTCGAAGGGTTGGCCATCGACGCCCAGCGCACGCACCTTGACCCGCTCCGCACGGGTGACGCGCTCGTAGATGCCGGGCACCGAGAGGCAGCCCTCCTCGCCCACGTGTTCGCCTTCACGCTCGACAATTTCGGGGTTGATCAACGTAATCAGCCCGGACTTGTCCTCGGTGACGTCGATGACGATCACCCGCTTGTGCACGTCGACCTGTGTCGCCGCGAGCCCGATGCCGGGCGCTTCGTACATGGTTTCGGCCATGTCTTCGGCGAGCTTGCGAATCGTGTCGTCGATCTGCTCCACGGGGGTCGCCCGGGTGTGCAATCTGGGGTCGGGAAAACGAAGAATTGGTAAAAGGGCCATATAAATGCTTGCCGGGTTAAGTCTTTAGGTGCAGAATTTCAAGTGCTTTGGCATGACGCGACGATTGCGCCGTGATGATCGAAGCACCGGGTACTGAGATTCAAGCTTGCGGATTGGACCCCGCGCCGGTGGTCGGTGTTCCGATTGCGGCGCTTTCCGGTCCGCATCAATCGGAAGCGAGCAATGGTCCGCATTATATTCCCTCTCCTCGTCGCCGTTGCGACACTCGTGAGCGTTCCGACGTTCGCCCAGCCGATAACGGTGGCGCCGGACGCGCCCGACACCTACACCGTACAGCGTGGCGACACCCTGTGGGACATCTCGGCGCGCTTCCTCGAACAGCCCTGGCGCTGGCCCGAGGTGTGGCGGCTCAACCGTGACCAGATCCGCAATCCGCACCTGATCTATCCGGGTCAGGTCATCATGCTCGACCGCAGCGGCCCCTACCTGTCGATCGGCCGCCCGATCGGCGAGCAACGCCTTTCGCCCCAGGTTTATTCCGAACCGCTTGATGCGGCAATCTCCAGTATTCCCGGCCATCTCATCGAACCGTTCCTGACCCGCCCGCTGGTGGTCGACGATTCACGCATGCAGGATGCGGCGACCATCATCGCCACCGAAACCAACCGGGTGTTCATGGGCAACGGCGACACCATCTTCGCCAAGGACATCACGCCCATCGGCAACGTCTGGCAGGTCTTCCGCAAGGCGGCACCGCTGGTTGATCCGGTTACCAACGAGCTGCTCGCCTACGAGGCACAGTTTCTCGGCACGGCGCGGGTGCGTGATTTTGGCGACCCGGACACTCCGGCGACGCTCGAGGTACTTACCGCCATCGAGGAGATCGGTACGGGTGACAAGCTGATGGTATCGGAACGGCCCCAGGTGCTTGCCTACGTACCACACGCGCCGGAGATCGATCTCGACGGGCGCTTGATCGACATCTATCGCGGCGTGATCGAAACCGGTCGCCACAACGTGGTCACACTCAATCTCGGCAGCTGGGACGGACTGGAGCATGGTCACGTGCTCGCGCTGTACCGCAACCGCGGCACGGTCCGCTATTCCGAGAACGGCCGCAACGAAACCTTTCAGCTGCCCGAATCACGCTACGGCCTGGTGTTCGTGTTTCGCGTGTTCGACCGCGTCGCCTACGCGCTGGTGATGGATACCGACGGCCCCGTTGCGATCGGCGACAGCGTCCGCACCCCCTGAGCCGGGCGTTGGCGGTCCGCCGCGTTTGCGCTTGACGCTTGATCTACCGACCGGCCCGGACACTTTCCGGGCCGTTGTTTTTTCCGCCAAGCAACTGATGAACGACGACTACTCCGACTGGCTGCAGTTGACCAACACTCCCGGCCTCGGCGCCGCCGCTCAGCGTTCACTGCTCGCCGCGTTCGGGCTTCCGCATCAGATCCTGGCGGCCTCCGCTGCCGACCTCGCCGCCGTGGTCGGCAGCGACAAAGCCCGCCTGCTCCAGCGCGCACCAGACGCCGAACGGATTGCCCGAACACGCGCCTGGCTCGCCGAAGACGACGACAATCACATCGTCACGCTGGCCGATGCGAGCTACCCGCCCGCCTTGCTCGAACTGCCCGACCCCCCCGTGCTGCTCTACGTAAAGGGCACCCCGGACTGCCTCGCGCGGCCATCGCTCGCCATCGTCGGCGCCCGCTCGGCAACCCAGGCCGGCAGCGCCAATGCCGAGGCTTTCGCGACGAATCTCGCCGAGGCCGGCCTTTGTGTCGTCAGCGGCCTGGCCGCCGGGATCGATGCGGCCGCCCATCGCGGTGCCCTGAAAGCCACGGGCGGGGCCACCATCGCCGTGATCGGAACCGGCGCGGATCGCGTATACCCGGCACGCAACAAGTCGCTTGCCCACCAGATCGTGGCGCACGGCGCCATCGTCAGCGAGTATCCGCTGGGTACGCCGCCCCTGCCGCACAACTTTCCGCGGCGCAATCGCATCATCGCCGGCCTCGCCCGCGGCGTGCTGGTCGTCGAAGCGGCAGTCGGCAGCGGATCCCTGATCACCGCGCAGCTGGCGGGCGAGTCCGGTCGCGAGGTGTTCGCGATTCCGGGATCGATTCATTCACCCCTGTCGCGCGGTTGTCATCTCCTGATTCGCAATGGCGCGAAACTGGTCGAAACCGCCGCCGACGTACTCGAGGAGTTGCGCTGGCCGGTGACGGCCATGCCAGGCGCGGCGGCCGACGCGCGGTCCGCAACAAGGGCATCCGGCGCGCCGCCGGCACCGGCCGCCCCCCTCCCCGAAGCGGACCCCACGCTCGACGCCGAAGCCCGTCAGGTACTCACCGCGCTCGGTCACGATCCACTCGACGTCGACACCCTCGCGCAGCGTTCCGGCTTGACGGTGGATGCGCTGTACGCCATCCTGCTCCCACTGGAACTCGCTGGAAACATTGCCCGATTGCCCGGCGGCCGATTCCAGCGCCTTTGAATTCAATGAGTTGCCCATGTTCGATATCCTCGTCTATTTGTTCGAAAACTACGTGCGGCCGGACGCATGCCCTGCGTCGGAACACCTTGCGCGCAAGCTGTCGGCCGTCGGCTTCGAGGATGACGAGATCTCGGAAGCGCTCGAATGGCTGAACGGTTTGCGCGAAGCCAGCGTCAACCTGACCCCGATCGCCCCGCCTTCCAGTAGTTCGATCCGGATCTACGGGAAGGAAGAGTCTGCCCATATCGACGTCGGCTGCCGTGGCTTTCTGAGCTTTCTGGAAAGTGCCGGAGTGCTCGATGCGGCAATGCGCGAACTGATCATCGAGCGCGCACTGGCGCTCAATGGTTCCCGCCTCAATCTGCACCGCCTCAAGATCATCGTCCTCATCGTGCTGTGGCAGCGTGACCAGCCACTGGACACGCTGATCCTGGACGAGTTGCTGACCGACGAGGAAGACGAGGAATTCATTACGCTGCATTAGCCGGCCCGCGGCACACCCGCTTGCAAGCAGACCGGCGGCGTGCTTATCATGCGCCGCATTGCGCACGGTTTCCGCAGCGCCGGCCGGTCGCCATGATCCAGGCATCCGGCAAAACGATGCGCAGGCCCATGCGGCAGGGTGACGGCGATCGTCGCGCGCCCGGGACATCAGGCGTCTTGCAATGGCAGGCGCCCCAACCGAGAAACTTCGCCCGCGCCGCGCGGGCCCGACCAAGGTACGAACCACAGCCATGAGCAAGCAACTGATCATCGCGGAAAAGCCCTCGGTCGCGCAGGACATTGCTCGCGCGCTGGGCGGGTTCACCAAGGAAAAGGACTACTTCGAATCGGACGAGTACGTGCTCTCGTCGGCGGTGGGCCACTTGCTCGAGCTCGTCGTCCCGGAAGAGTTCGAGGTCAAGCGCGGCAAATGGACCTTCGCCCACCTGCCGGTGATTCCGCCGCATTTCGCGCTCAAGCCGATCGACAAGAGCAGCGACCGGCTCAAGCTGCTGACCCGCCTGATCAAGCGCAAGGACGTCACCGGTCTGATCAACGCCTGCGACGCGGGGCGGGAGGGCGAGCTGATCTTCAATTTCATCGTCGAACACGCGAAGACGAAGAAGCCGATCCAGCGCCTGTGGCTGCAGTCGATGACACCCGCTGCGATCCGTCAGGGCTTCGCCCAGCTCAAGTCCGCCGAAGAGGTCGAGGGATTGCGTTCGGCGGCGGTGTGCCGCGCCGAGTCGGACTGGCTGATCGGCATCAACGGCACCCGCGCGATGACCGCGTTCAACTCCAAGACCGGTGGTTTTCACCTGACCCCGGTCGGCCGCGTGCAGACCCCGACGCTGGCGATCGTGATCGAGCGCGAGGAGCGCATCCGCAAGTTCAAGCCACGCGACTACTGGGAGCTCGAAGCCACTTTCGGTTGCCAGGCCGGCGAATACGTCGGCCGCTGGTTCGATGAGGGCTTCAAGAAGAAGGACGGCGACGAGCACGCCACCGCATTCCGCATCTGGGAGCAGGACAAGGCCAGGACGATTCTGACCGAATGCGAGGGCAGGCCAGGCGAAGTCAGCGAAGAATCCAAGCCTTCGACCCAGCTGTCGCCGCTGCTGTTCGATCTGACCAGCCTGCAGCGCGAAGCCAACGGTCGCTTCGGCTTCTCCGCGCGTGCCACGCTTCAGGTCGCGCAGGCGCTGTACGAGCGCCACAAGGTGCTGACCTATCCGCGTACCGACGCCCGCGCCCTGCCCGAGGACTACATCGACACGGTCAACAACGTGCTGCGCGACCTGCCGGACGCGTACGCGCCGTTCGCCAACGAGATCGTCAAGCAGGGCTGGGTCCGGCCGAACAAGCGCATCTTCAACAACGCCAAGGTGTCGGACCACTTCGCCATCATCCCCACCGGCACCGTGCCGAAAACCCTGTCCGAACCCGAGCAGAAGATCTACGACCTCGTCACGCGGCGCTTTCTGTCGGTGTTCTACCCGGCGGCGGAGTATCGCATCACCACCCGCATCACCCGCGTCCAGGGATACGCCTACAAGACCGAGGGCAAGGTCCTGGTCAATCCTGGCTGGCTGGCGGTCTACGACAAGGAGGCCGCCGCTGCCGACGACAAGGACGGGGCGCAGCTGGTGCCGGTCGAAGCCGGCGAAACCGTTTCCACCGAGGAGATCCTGCTCAAGGCCTTGCAGACCAAGCCGCCGGCGCGCTTCAATGAAGCGACCCTGCTGTCGGCGATGGAAGGCGCCGGCAAGATGGTCGATGACGAGGAGTTGCGCGCCGCGATGGCCGAACGCGGCCTCGGCACCCCGGCCACCCGCGCGCAGACCATCGAAGGCCTGATCGCCGAGCAATATCTGCACCGCGAGGGGCGCGAACTCATCCCCAGCGCCAAGGCGTTTTCGCTGATCACGCTGCTCAAGGGGCTGGGCGTGTCCGAGCTGACCTCGCCGGAGCTGACCGGCGAATGGGAATACAAGCTCGCGCAGATGGAACGCGGCGGGCTGTCGCGCGACGCCTTCATGCAGGAGATTGCGGAGATGGCGCGCGAGATGGTCGAGCGCGCCAAACGCTACGAGTCCGACACCGTGCCAGGCGATTTCGTCACCCTGGGCGTGCCCTGCCCGCGATGCGGTGGCGTGGTCAGGGAGAACTACAAGAAGTTCGCCTGTCAGTCCTGTGACTGGAGCACCTGGAAGATCGTCGCCAGCCGCCAGTTCGAGATCGAAGAGATCGAAACCCTGCTGCGTGAAGGCAAGGTCGGTCCGTTGACCGGCTTTCGCAGCAAGATGGGCCGCTTGTTCAACGCCGAAATCCGGCTCAACGACGACAAGCAGCCAGAATTCGACTTTGGCCAGCCGAAGGAAGGTGAGGAAGAAGCCGAGGTGGATTTCTCGGGCCAGCAGTCGCTTGGCCCCTGCCCCAAATGCGGCGCTGGCGTGTTCGAGCACGGCCTGTCCTATGTCTGCGAGAAATCCGTCGGACCGGGCAAGAGCTGCGACTTCCGCTCCGGCAAGATCATCCTGCAGCAGGCGGTGGAGCCCGAACAGATGCGCAAGCTGCTCGCCGACGGGCGCACCGAGTTGCTCAAGGGTTTCGTCTCGGCACGCACGCGGCGCAAGTTTTCCGCGTTTCTGGTGCGGGGCAAGGACGGCAAGGTCGGCTTCGAATTCGAACCGCGCAAGCCCAAGGCGGACAAGAAGACCGAGGCTGGGGACGCCGCCGAAGCGGCCGCCAGCAAGCCGACCGCGGCCAGGACCAGGCGAGCCGCCCCCAAGGCCGGCGCAAGCTCGGACAAATGATGAACACGCCCGCTGTGACCCGCTTTTGGCATTCCCTAAGGCCCGCATAGCGGCAGATTCTGCTTCCAAAGGTCAATGACCCAGGCGCGGTCGTCGCCGAAATCCGAGCACAGTCGAGGCGTCGCTCAAGAAAAGAAAACGCCGAGCCGCCTCGAGTTTTCCTGCCCCTCGGGGTGCGGAAACGGCACTGGCCGTTTCCTGGGGGCGCTCAATACCTCACAACCGGCTGAACCAGTGTTCGGCCTCCTCGGCCCGGTTACCGATCAGCACGAAACCGCGTGGCCTGCCGGCCTGATCGAAGAAGATCGCACGCACCCCGCGCGGGGTGGCGGTCTCCTGCCATTCACCCACGAGCCGCGGCGGCTCACACAATACCAGCGGGCAATCACCGACTCGCACGCGCCGCATGCGCGGTCGCCAGCGCATGCGTGCCTCGCTGGTTCCGCACAACACGCCCGCAAGTACGTTCACCGAGGCATCGACATCCTCGGGCAGGGTGATCGGGTGCCCACCGACCTCGGCACATTCACCCACCGCGAAAATGTGCGGGTCGGCGGTGCGAAACGCGGCATCGACACGTATCCCACGACCGACGTCGAGACCCGCAGCCCCCGCCAGCGCCGCACGTGGCCGCATCCCGCACATCGCCAGCACCACGTCCGACGAGAATTGCTGACCGGACAAGGTGGTCAGCGCAAGCGCGTCGGGCTCCTGATCGATGCGTGCGAGGCCGGACTCCAGCCGTAGCCGCACACCGGCCTCTTCGAGCAGACCGGCCATCCGGCGCGCGCTCAGCGCGGGCAATCTCCCGCCAAGCAGCCGGCTCGCGGTTTCGAACAAGACCACGGTCTTGCCCGCGGCAACCAGATGCAGCGCGGTCTCGCATGCAGCCAGCGTCCCACCCAGCAAGGCGACCCGGTCGCGTCCGGCCAACTCACGCTCCAGGTAACGATATTCGTCCAGGGTCGACAACGTCAGCAAGCGATGCCCCCCGCTGCCCCGTATCGACGGCCGCAGCGGCTCGGCCCCGGACGCGAGCACGAGGCGATCATAGGCACGCGGGCCATCCTCGGTGAGTACGATCCTGTTCGCACGGTCGATCGCATGTGCGCGGGTGCGACAGATCAGACGCACCCGATAGCGCTCGGCCATCTCCGCCGCACTCGCCAGAATCAGCTCCCGTGCCGCCTTGCCAGTCGCCAGTGCCCGCGACAACTCCGCCCTGGCGTAAACGATGCCATCGTCGTCGGTCATCAGGCTGACCGGCGCATCACGATTGCGGCGCCGGAACGCGCGCAGCAATCCATACCCGGCCGCACCGGCACCAATGATCAGCAGGGGGTCACCATCCGAGGTCATGTGGACGACTGTGCGCCACCGAACCCAGGGAAAGCAAGCTGCACCGCCGCAAATCGCGGCACACAGACGGGCCGCTCAGGCCGCCTCGATCGAACGCACCCGACCCACCGGCGTCACACCGGGCAAACCGCTCTCGAGAATGGCCGCACGCAGCACGTCGATGGCGCCACTGCGCGGGTAGGTGACCCGCCACGCCAGTGCGATGCGCCGCATTGGCTGCGGATCGGAAAACGGGCGCACGGCGACCAGTGGATTGTGCTCCGGCAGTTCATCGGCAGCCGCGCTGGGCAGCACCGTCACGCCCAGCCCGGTGGCCACCATGTGGCGAATCGTCTCGAGCGAGCTGCCCTCCAGGGTGCGTTGCAGGCTGCTGGCGTTGCGCAGGTGGGGGCAGACCTCGAGCACCTGATCACGAAAGCAGTTCCCGGCGCCGAGCAGCAACAGATTGTCGTTGGCCAGCGTGTCCGGCTCGATGCGGTCGAGCTCTACCCAAGGATGGGTCACCGGCATCAGCACCCGGAACGGTTCGTCATAGACCGGCTGGGCGACAATGCCGGGCTCCTCGAGTGGCAGGGACAGCACCACGACGTCGAGCTCGCCCCGCTTCAACGCCTCCACCAGCCGCGTGGTGTAGTTTTCCTGAATCATCAGCGGCATGCGCGGAGCATGCTGATGGACGAGCGGAATCAGGCGCGGCAGCAGATAGGGCCCGATGGTATAGATCACCCCCAGACGCAACGGTCCAGCCAGCGGATCCTTGCCCGCGGCGGCAATCTCGGGGATTTGCGCGGCCTCGAGCAGCACCTTCTCGGCCTGGCGGACGATGCGCTCGCCCGTGGCGGTGATCTTGACCTCGGTGGCGCTGCGTTCGAACAGCTGCACGCCGAGTTCTTCTTCCACCTTTTTGATCGCCACCGACAGCGTGGGCTGGCTGACGTGGCATTTCTCGGCGGCACGCCCGAAATGGCGCTCCCGCGCGAGCGCGACAAGATAGCGTAGATCGGTCAGAGTCATGGACGGTCGAGGCCTCGGAGTTCCTTACCGACATGTTACCCCGCTGGCCGTTGAATTGTGCAATCGTGCGAGCCACTTCACGTTATACTCTGACGTCGTATCCGGATGCCGCTGGACCAGAATTGGCGCAACGCCGGGTCCCGACAGCCATGGATTCAACCGTTCCAAGGATTGCAACAATATGCGATGTCGCCCGTCGCGGTCCCGTGCCGCCACATTCGCGCTGATCGCAGGATTGCCGATTTCCTCGCATGCGGCCCATGACGGCGCCGAGACCTTGTTTCTGGAATCCCTCCCGGTGGTGCTCTCGGTGTCGCGCCTGCCCAGTCCGATGCTCGACGCTTCGGGGGCGGTAACGCTGATCGACGAAGACACGATTCGGGATACCGGCTATCGCGAACTCGATCGTCTGTTCAGACTGGTGCCTGGCATGATGGTGGGCCGGGAGCGCGGCAACAGCCAGTGGGTCACCTATCATGGACTGGGTCCGGAGTTTCCCAATCAGATGCAGGTGCTCATCGATGGCCGCTCGGTATACTCGCCCTACTTCTTTGGGGGGCCGAACTGGGGCGCGTTATCGATTCAACTCGAGGACATCGAGCGCATCGAGGTCATTCGCGGCTCGGATTCGGCCAGCTATGGCTCGAACGCGTTTCTCGGTGTGGTCAATATCCTGAGTCGCCCGGTGGCCAACGAAGCGGGTTCCTCCGTGCGCACGCGCCTGGGTAATCGGGGCATTCGTGACCTGAGCGCCCGTGCGGTCGCGCGGGAGGGGCCGCTGGGGCTGCGCGTGTCCGCCGCCCAGCGTCGAGACCGCGGATTTCCGGGCATGCACGACGGTGCCCGCCTGCGTACCCTCGATCTGCGCACCGATCTGCGCCTCGACACGGATCAGGAGCTCACCCTGTTCGCGGGGGTGAGCCAAGGCCACGATCAGCTCGGCTATGCGGGCACGCCGTTCAACTCGTCGGGCGAGCGCGTGGCGCGTATCGAAGACGACTTCGTGCACCTGCGCTGGACCTACACCCCCGCACCCGACCAGGCACTCACCGTGGCGCTGTACCGCAACCGTGAACAGACCCGTGAGCGCTGGAGCGTGCACGCGCCGCCGCTGGGTTTGTACGACATTCCCGTCAATCATGACCGCCGCAGCCGGCGTGACAATGTCGAAATCACCCACCGCTTCGCGCCCACCGACTCGGTCCGTGTGGCTTGGGGAGCGGAGTGGCGCCAGGATCGCCTGAATGCACCGGTGCTGTTCCATGGCAGGGGCATGCGCAAGGAGCAGCTGGGGCGCATGTTCGGCAACCTCGAGTGGCGACTCTCCCCGCACTGGCTGGTCAACAGCGGCGTGATGGCGGAACGCTTCAACGGTTCGGATACGCGCCTGTCGCCCCGCCTGTTCGCCACCTGGCAGCCCGACCGCCATCAATCATGGCGCATCGGCTACTCGCGCGCGCATCGCCAGCCGAGCCTGTTCGAACAGGGGGCGGACGTGCGCATCACGATGCCGGACACCGGCGAGTTGCTGCATCAGCGTCATCTGGCCAACCCCTCGATCCGCCCGCAGCGCATCGACGCCTTCGAACTCGGCTATCTCGGCAAGTCGTCGGGTGGAACGACGCTGGACGTTCGAATCTTCTCCGAGCGCATCTCCGATCTGATCTGGCGCGAGCATGTCGACACCTTCGACCCGCATCTGCCGGGGCACGAATTCGCGATTCGCCCCGAACCGGGTTCGATTCATGAGCATGTCCAGCGCACCCTCGGCGCGACACGCTGGCGCAATCTGCCCGGCAAGGTGACACTCGACGGCGTGGAGTACCAATTAACCTTCAAGCCCTGGCGCGGCGGCGAGATTCGCCTTCACCACGCGATGCTGCGTGCCCGCGCGCCACGCCAGGGTGAGGTTACCCGCAGCGTGGCGCCCCACGTCGCGGGGGTGCACTGGCGGCAGAAATTCGGCGCCTGGCACAGCACCGCAACGATGTTGCGCATGGGGCGCATCGACGCCGGCAGCGGACATGTCCCCGGGTACCGCTACACAGTACCCGCCTACACCACGCTGGACTGGAGCCTGTCGCGTACCCTGCACGCAGGAGCGGTTCCAGTCGATCTGCGCGTGACGGGACTGAACCTGCTCGGACGACATCAGGAGCTGGCCCACCGGCCCCTGCAGCAACTCGCCGGTGATCGTCCGGTCAACCGGGTACGGCCAATGGTGTATGTCGATCTGCAGGCACGCTTCTGAGCTCTGCCGGAAAACGGCAGCCGCAGTCTTCTCTCGTCCATACGGATCGGCTTGTAAGACTGCGGTGCCGCTGAACAACCCGTCGCCCGCATGGCATTCCACCACAGCGAATGCAGGCGCCTCGGGGAACACCACGCAAACATCGTCGTCTACCGCCACTGATTGATCACTCCGGAACTCACATCATGCGCAAACTGATTCTCGCTACTGCCGTTTCTCTCTTCGTCGCGGGCAGTCTGCCCAATGTGCCGCTGGTTTCCAGCGCGCACGCGGACACCCACGGCTCGCTGGTACAGCCCAATCGCTTCGGTCTACCGGACTTTGGCGATCTGGTGGAGGAGGTCGGCGCGGCCGTGGTCAACATCAGCGTGGTACGCCGCATGACATCCGCCGAAGGCAGCGGACCCATGCCCGACGACCCGATGTTCGACCTGCTGCGCCGCTTCGGTGTGCCGATTCCCGGCTTTCCCGGTCAGGAGCGTGGCCCGCGCCAGAGTACCGGCATTGGCTCCGGCTTCATCCTCAGCGCCGATGGCTACGTGCTGACCAACGCCCACGTGGTCGCCGAACGCGGTGCCGATACCGAAGTCACGGTACGCCTGAGTGACCGCCGCGAGTTCACCGCCGAAGTCATTGGCACCGATCCGCGCACCGACATCGCCTTGCTCAAGATCGACGCCACCGATCTGCCGACGGTCCGCACCGGTGATCCCGAGCAGTCCCGCGTCGGAGAGTGGGTGGTGGCGATGGGGTCGCCATTCGGTTTCGATCACACCGTCACCGCCGGCATCATCTCCGCCAAGGCACGCCGGCTGCCGACGGAAAACTACGTACCGTTCATCCAGACCGACGTCGCCATCAACCCCGGCAACTCGGGGGGGCCGCTGTTCAACCTCGCGGGCGAGGTCATCGGCATCAACGCCCAGATCTATTCGCGCTCGGGCGGCTTCATGGGCATCTCGTTCGCGATCCCGATCGACGTCGCGCTCAACGTCAAGGATCAGCTGATCGAACATGGCCGCGTCCAGCGCGGCCGCCTCGGCGTGACCATTCAGGGGGTGGATCGCGACCTGGCGCAGACCTTCGGACTCAGCGAGCCGATGGGCGCGCTGATCTCCAGCGTCGATCCCGACAGCGCCGCCGACAAGGCCGGACTCGAGCCGGGCGACGTGGTCCTGGCAGTGGATGGCGCTCGCGTGAACGACTCGGCCGACCTGCCACGCATGATCGGCGAGAAGCGCCCGGGCACCCGCGTGCAACTGGAGATCTGGCGCGATGGTCGCAGCCGCGACATCAACGCCACGCTCGACGAGATGCCGGCCGAGCAGACCGCCCAGGCGCCGCGCAGTGGTCCCGGTGAAGACGCCGGCAGCAACCTCGGCCTGACCGTGCGTCCGCTGGCCTCGAACGAAGCCGGCCGACTCGGCATCCGCGGTGGCCTGGTGGTCGAATCAGTGACCGGTCCGGCCGAACGCGCCGGACTGCGCAACGGCGACATCGTGCTCGCGGTGAACATCCAGTCGGTGACCAACATACGCGAGTTCCGCCGCCAGCTGTCGAATGCCGGCAACCGCTTCGCACTCCTCATCCAGCGCGGCAATTCGCGCATCTTCGTGCCGATCCGGCTCGATTGAGGTCTAGGGGTCGGTATTCCGGGTCGCCCTGGAATACCGACCCCCCGGGAGCCTGGGTCGGTGCCGTGACGCGCCGCTCGGGCAGCCACCCCGGCGACGAATGAGCGAAGCCCGAGTGCAGTCAGACCCGGAAGCGGGACACCGATTCCTGCAGGCGTGCCGCCAGATCCTGTAGCGCGCGCGCGGCATCGACGGTTTCCTCGATCGCTTGGTTGTTTTCCCGCGCCATCCGCGCGATGGCGTCGATGCTCTCGGTCACCGACTGGCTCGACTGGCGCTGGGCGTCGGTAGCGGCGACGATGCGATCCAGCCCTTCGCCGACCTCGGCCACCGAGGCATGCGCGGCTTCGAGCACGCTCGAAACCACGTCCGCGGCCTCGCGGCTGCTGTCGAGGTGGCTCAGACCGGTGCCGATGGACGCCTTCACCGACCCCGACTGACGGGTGATTTCCTGGGTGATTTCATCGATTTCGCCGGCCGAACGCGCGGACTTCTCGGCCAGTTTGCGCACTTCGTCGGCCACCACGGCAAAGCCGCGTCCCTGTTCGCCGGCGCGGGCCGCCTCGATGGCGGCATTGAGTGCAAGCAGATTGGTCTGCTCGGCAATTTCGCGCACCTCGCTGGTCATGCGCGTGATCGATTCGGTCGAATGCATGAAGGCATCCACCGAATCAGCCATGCGACGCACCGCCGCCTCGACGTGCGACACCTCGCGAATCAGGGCTTCGAGACTGTGCTTGCCTTCCTCCGAACGGCTCAGGCTGTCGCGCGAGCGGGCGCCCACCTCCTCGGTGTTGCTCGCAATGTGCGCGATGCTGTCGTTGAGCCCTTCGACGGCGGAGGCGGCGGTCACCGAACGATCGTTCTGCAGATGCGAACTCTCCGCCACACGGGTCGCACTGTCGGCGAGGCCACTGGCCGAGCGGGTGACCTCCGACGCCGACTGTCCGACCTGGCGTACCAGTCCGGCAATCGCCCCGAGCATCTGGTTGAAGGTCTTCGCCGTACGCCCGATCTCGTCGTCCCGGTCCTGGGGCAGGCGTCGTGTCAGGTCGCCTTCTCCCTTGGCGATCTCGGCCAGACTTGCACTCAACTGCTCGAGCGGACGGCTGACGAAGCGACGGATGAACAGGTAGATGAACCCGATCAACGGCACCGACATGAGCACCGCGATGAGAATGCTCTGGTTGCGCAGACTGCGCACCGCCTCATTGACCCGGTCCAGCGAAACGCGCATCGACACGGCACCCAGCACCTCGTTTTCGGTGGCTTGGTGGCAAAGCACGCAGTCCTTGCCAAGATACTCGCGCCATGCAAGATTCGGAATCACGACCCGCAGGTGCTCACCATGCCGTTCGTCCCGTTCAACGTTGATATAAGACTCGCCCGTCGCCATGACCTGCCGCTCGATCGCATCCAGTGGTGCCTGCACGAGGTTCCCGGGGCCGAACACCCGATCCACCGCCTCGCCCCGAATCACCTTGAGATCGCGCACCAGCGACAGCTCCTGGATCTGGTCGAGGAACACCTCGCGCTGATTGATGGTTCCGGTGATCATCATGCCGGTCAGACCCGCCATGGTCATCTCATTGACGCTGTTGGCGAAATCGGTCGCCTGCTCGATCGCGATCCCGCGGTTGACGCGGGTCTCCCAGGCAATCATCGCGCCCCATGCGATCACCAGCATCAGCCAGATCGCTCCAGTGAGTCTGACCCAGATCGGTGTGTCGGAAAGCGTTCGCATGGTCGTGTCCTGATCGGTTCTGACGGTTTCTGGTAAGCGTCCCGCGACCCTGCCGTGGCTTGTCCGAAGGCGTTCGGCAGCGGCCGATTGCCGGTGGGCGTGGTCTGATCGACGCGCGGCAAGTCATCGAACGCCGTCGAATCCACGAGAGGGTGTCATCGTTTGCTGATAAGGTCTACGGCCTATTTCACGCCCGACTTTAACGTTACCGGTGCCCGGACATGGTGATGCAGGCCCGGTGGGTGTCTGCCGACCCCGCGGTGGGGCGATCATCGCTTCCCGGGAATGCGGCCACGACAACCATCCGACACGCTGATCGCCCCCGAACCCGCAATTCAGTTGAACTTTCGCAGTGCACCATTGTCGATTGTCATCTTCGGTACATCCGAAGTCGGTAATGAACTGATTTAGAATCCGGTTTCCAACACTTTCCATCACACAACGAGGTCTGTCTCATGAAGAAAAGCCTAGTTCGCGCGGCCGTCGCCGCACTCGCCCTCTCCGTCACCGCCGTCGCCCACGCCCAGCTGAGCGCCGAAGACAAGGTCAAGTTCCGCCAGTCGGGCTACACCTTCATGAACTGGAACATGGGCAAGATCAAGGCTGCCGCAGTTGACGGTACCGTGCCGTACGACCAGGCCCAGGTTGCCGCCGCCGCGAACGCAATCGCCGCCATCGCCAACTCCGGCATGGGCGCGCTGTACTCGCCCGACACCGTCGACGCGACCGGCTGGAAGGCGAGCCGCCTCGAGGCCAAGTTCTTCGACGAGCAGGAAAACGTCGGCCGCATCGCGATGAACTTCATCCAGGAAGCCAACAAGCTGGCCGAAGTCGCCCAGAACGGCGACCAGGCCGCCGTCGCCGCGCAGTTCGCCGCCGTCGGCGAGTCCTGCCGCGCCTGTCATCAGCCGTACCGCGGCGACTGATCGCCGGGTTGAGGCCGACGTGGCGCGGATGCCCACGTCGACCCAACCACCAAGGATCCCGCCCCCGCCGGCCTGACTGTCCGGACGGGGGCGTTTCGTTTCACATCTCGCCGCGCTCGCGTCAGCTTACCAGGCAGGTGCCGGCGGCGGGGGCGGGGGCGGCGGAATCAGCGCGCCACTGCTCACCCACATCGCCAGCGCGGTGACGGCAATCGCGATCACCAGCGCGACCCAGCCACCCCCTTTGGTGGATTCGATCGCCGGGTCGTCGACCGTCTTCCGGCCGCTGATCATCGGCGTGATCAGGTTGTCGCGCTTGAACACCGTATGCACCAGCACGGCGATCACGTGCAGCGCCACCAGCCCATACAGAAACCACTCGGCCTGGCGGTGCAGTGTGCTCAGGTCGTTGCTCATGGCCGTCGACACCGCGCGCCGCATCGGCCCGCTGAAGGCAATCTCGTCATTGGCGAACAAACCGGTAACCGCCTGAAACCCGACCAGTCCAAGCAGCGCGAACACCGACATCGCGCCGAGCGGGTTGTGGCCGACGCCACGCCAGCGCCCCTTCAGATAGGCGGCGATGGCCGCCGGTCCGGGGATGAAGGTCCAGAAGCGGGAATAGGTCGAGCCGACGAATCCCCAGACGATGCGGAATACGATCAACCCGAAGATCAGGTGACCGAAACGTCCGTGCCACTCCATCGCCGCGTTGGTGCCGATCTTGATGCTGACGATGGCGCCAACGACGAGCGCCAGCAGCAGCCAGTGAAACAGCCGCGTGGGCAGATCCCACAGTTTGATCGTGTGTTGGTTCATGGGTGTTCCATTCTTGTTCGATAGTCAGAGGTTGTGATTGGGCAACCGCGCATGTCGTCCACTGCTTGAATCTGCGGGGTCCGTTGCCGAAATCCTGCCATAAGCAGGGCCCCGGGGTCACCCGGGTTCTCGGGCTCGATGCGTTCGGCGTGAACGGACATCGGTTGCGCAGCGGAGCGGTCAGTCACCGGTTGCCGTTTCTCGGACACTGCGCTGCAGCAAAAATTCACCCAGAATGCGTGCGGTATGCGATCCGGGGGTGGCGCAGACCTGGTCCACCGGCCCTTCGGCGACGATGCATCCGCCGTTCTCTCCCCCCTCCGGGCCGAGATCGATCAGCCAGTCGGCCTCGGCCATGACGTCGAGGTCGTGCTCGATGACGAGCACGGTGTGGCCGGCATCGGTCAGGCGGTGCAGCACGTGGATGAGTTTTTCGACGTCGGCCATGTGCAGACCGACGGTGGGTTCGTCGAGTACGTACAGGGTATGCCGTTCGGCGGGCAACGGCCGGCCACCTGCCGGGCCATCGCTCTCGCCGGCACGCCCACGCACCTTGGCCAGCTCGGTGACCAGCTTGATGCGCTGTGCCTCGCCACCGGACAGCGTCGGGCTGGGCTGGCCGAGGGTCAGATAGCCCAGCCCGACGTCCTGCAGCAGACGCAGCGGATGGGCGATGGCCGGATGCGCGGCGAAGAACTCGACCGCGTCCTCCACCGGCATCGCCAGCACGTCGCCGATGGTCTTGCCGCGCCAGCGCACGGACAGGGTCTCCTGGTTGAAACGTGCTCCGCCACAGGCGTCGCATGGCAGCTTGACGTCGGGCAGGAAGTTCATCTCGACGGTGATCTGCCCCTGGCCTTCGCACACCGGGCAGCGCCCGGCGCCGGTGTTGAACGAGAAGCGCGACGCCGTCCAGCCGCTGGTGCGGGCGTCGAAGGTGTCGGCAAACAGCTTGCGGATGGCGTCCCAGAAGCCGACGTAGGTGGCCGGGCACGAACGCGGCGTCTTGCCGATGGGCGTCTGGTCCACTTCGAGCACGCGGCCGACCGCCTCCCAGCCGTGGATTGCCGCGCAGCCAATGTTGCGCGGCGCGGCATCCACCGCGAGGCCGGCGGGGTCATCCGCACCTTTACCGGCCGTACGTCCGCGACCACGGCCCCGGGGCCGATCGGCCGGTGGCTTGCCCACCCCCGGCAAACGGGTGGCGAGCGAGGCCAGCAGGACATCTCGCGCCAGCGTGGACTTGCCGGAGCCGGATACGCCGGTGACCACGCTGAGCCGACCCAGCGGCACCTTGGCGCGGACATTCTGCAGGTTGTGCAGGGACGCACCCTCGACGATGAGGCAGGGATGATCGACCGCGAGTTCGCGCCGCGGACGCAGCGGATGAACCAGCGGCGAACGCAGGCAGGCACCGGTCGCCGACTCGGGGGCGGCCTCGAGATCGGCGAGCCGCCCCTCGGCCACGACGCGACCGCCACGCACCCCCGCGCCGGGTCCGAGATCGATGACGTGGTCGGCGCGGCGGATGGTGTCTTCGTCATGCTCGACGACGAGCAAGGTGTTGCCGCGTTCGCGCAAGGCCTCGAGGGTATCGAGCAGCAAGCGGTTGTCGCGCGGATGCAGGCCGATGGTCGGCTCGTCGAGGATGTAGCACACACCGCGAAGGTTGGAGCCAAGCTGCGCGGCCAGCCGGATGCGCTGTGCCTCGCCGCCCGACAAGGTCGGCGCGCCACGATCGAGCGCCAGGTATCCCAGCCCGACCTGTTGCAGAAAAGCCAGCCGGGCACGGATCTCGGCGGTGAGGTCGCGACCGATGTCGACCTCGCGCCCTTCGAGCACCAGTGTCTCGAAGAACGCCGCAGCACGCTCCACGGACAATGCCGACAGCGCATGAATGCCGCGGTCGCGGAATCGCACGCCGCGCGCCACCGGGTTGAGTCGCGCACCCTCGCACGCGGGACAGGTTTCGTCGCCGGCCACACCTTCCGCGTCCCCCAGATCGAGCGCGTCGGGATCGTCGACCTTGGCGACCAGCTTGAGGCCCGTGCCGTAGCAACTCGGACACCAGCCATGTTTGGCGTTGTACGAGAACAGCCGCGGATCCGGTTCGGGAAAGCTGGTGCCGCAGCACGGACACGCACGCTTGGTCGAGAACGTGATCGGCGTCGCACCGACGGTGCCGAGCTCGAGCAGTTTCACCACGCCCTTGCCATGCTCCAGCGCCTCACCAAGCTGGGTGCGCAGTGTGGTTTCGTTGTCGGGACGCATCACCACCATCCCCACCGGCAGATCGATCACGTGCTCCTTGTAGCGGTCGAGGCGCGGCCATTTGCGGGTCGGCAGGTATTCGCCATCGACACGCAGCTGTTCAAAGCCCTTGCCACGCGCCCATTTCGCCAGGTCGGTGTAGAGCCCCTTGCGATTGACCACGAGCGGCGCGAGCACCTCGACGGAGCGGCCGGCAAGATCGCGCTGCGCCTGGGCAACGATGGCGTCGAAGCTCTGCGGCACGACCGGCACGTCGCAGTCGGGGCAGTACTGCGTGCCCAGCTTGACGTAGAGCAAGCGCAGAAAAGGCTGGATCTCGGTCAGCGTGCCGACGGTGCTCTTGCGTCCACCGCGACTGACGCGCTGCTCGATCGCCACCGTCGGCGGAATACCGAACAGCGCATCGACGTCGGGCCGGCTGGCCGGTTGCACGAACTGACGGGCGTAGGCATTGAGCGATTCGAGATAGCGACGCTGACCCTCGCCGAACACGATGTCAAAGGCCAGCGTCGACTTGCCCGAGCCGGACAAGCCGGTGATCACCGTAAACTTGTCGCGCGGGATGCGCAGGCTGACATCCTTGAGGTTGTGCTCGCGGGCGTGGCGGATCTCGATGGCGGCCTCGCGCGGCGCAACGGGTGCCGACGCGGCCGTCAGGGCCCCGGGCGCGGCGTCTCCGGTGTGTTCGCCGTGCTCCCCATGCTCGGTATGCGACGCCCCGCTCCGGATCACCTGATACAAACCGCCCGCATCGGCGACGCCCCGGGGCGCGGCCTCGGCAGTGACCACCGACGCGTATTCTCCCGCTGGCGACCGGCTCGCGGCCTCGCCGCTCGCCCGTGCCAGCGTATCCGACCAGCCACGCATCGCCCGCCCGGTGTGCGACGCCGCACAATCCATCAGGGTCGCGGGCGTGCCGACGGCCACCACCGCCCCCCCCGCCTCACCCCCTTCCGGGCCGAGGTCGATCAGCCAGTCGGCGGCGAGCAGCACATCGAGGTTGTGCTCGATGACGACCAGGGAATGGCCCGCATCGAGCAACTTGTCGAAGGCGCGCAGCAGCACCGCCACGTCCTCAAAATGCAGTCCAGTGGTCGGTTCGTCGAACAGGAACAGCAGGCCGGCTTCGGTCATGGCGGCGTTCGCGCCCGCCTTCGCCCGCCGCGTCGGTTTGCGCACTCCGGCCTCGGCCAGATGCCCGGCAAGCTTGAGGCGCTGCGCCTCGCCCCCGGACAGGGTCGGCACCGGCTGCCCCAGCCGCAGGTACTCGAGACCAACGTCGGCCAGCGGCGCGAGCACGCGCTGCACCTCGGCCTCGTCGGAGAAAAAGCTCAGGGCCTCGGATACCGTCATCTCGAGCACGTCGGCGACCGACTTGCCGCGCACCTGAAGCTCAAGGATTTCAGGCCGGTAGCGCTTGCCGTCGCAATCCGGGCAGCGTAGATAGACGTCGGACAGAAACTGCATCTCGACGTGCTCGAAGCCCGAGCCGGTGCACGTCGGACAACGGCCGTTGCCGGCGTTGAAACTGAAGGTGCCGGGGGTATAGCCACGCGCCCTGGCGTCCGGCAGCGCGGCAAACTGCTTGCGGATGGCGTCCCACGCGCCGACATGGCTGACCGGCGTCGAGCGCGCGCTCTTGCCGATCGGCGACTGATCGACCATGACCACGCCGCGCAGTCGCTCGACGCCGTCGAGCCCGGTGTGCTCGCCGGGGGCTTCGCCCGATACGCCGAAATGGCGCGCCAACGCCGGATACAGCACGTCCTGGATCAGCGACGACTTGCCCGAGCCGGAAACGCCGGAGACGCATACCAGGCTGCCGAGCGGAAAGCGCACGTCGATGCCGCGCAGGTTGTGCTGCGCGGCCCCGCGCAAGATCAGCGCCGGCCCGTCTTCGCGCACCGGACGGGCGCCACGCCCAGCATCCACCCGCTTGCGCCCGGCAAGATAGGCACCGGTGAGCGAATCCGGGTTGGCCGCGATCGCCGCCGGGGTCGCGTCGGCGACGATGCGCCCGCCACGCTCGCCCGGCCCCGGCCCGATGTCGAGCAGGCGATCGGCGGCGAGCATGACCTGCGGGTCGTGCTCGACGACGACCAACGTATTGCCGGCGTCGCGCAGGCGGGTCATGACCCCCAGGATGCGGTCGATGTCGCGTGGATGCAGGCCGATCGAGGGTTCGTCGAGCACGAACAGGGTATTCACCAGCGAGGTGCCGAGCGCGGTGGTGAGGTTGATGCGCTGCACCTCGCCACCGGACAGCGTGCGCGACTGGCGATCCAGGGTCAGATAGGACAGGCCGACACGGTCGAGATAGTCCAGGCGGCCGCGGATCTCACCCAGCAGCAACTCGGTGGCCTCGTCGAGTGGCGCCGGCAGCTCGAGGGTGTCGATGAAGCGGCGCACCTTGCTGATCGGCAAGGCCATCAACTGGTGCACCGCCAGCCCCGCATCCACCGCCCCCAGGCGCCACAGCAACGCCTCCGGCTTGAGCCGCGCACCATGACACGCCGGGCATTCGGTGTAGCTGCGGTAGCGCGACAGCAGGACCCGGATGTGCATCTTGTAGGCCTTGGTCTCCAGCCATTCGAAGAACCGCCGCACACCGTACCACTTGCGGGGCCAGGACGACTCCCAGCTCTTCCATGTGTCGTCCCCCTCGAGCAGCCAGTGGCGGTGCTCGGGGGAAAGGTCGCGCACCGGCACGTCCATCGGGACCCCGTACTTCTTCGCCATCTTCTCGAGGTCGTCCTGGCACTCGCGGAAGCTCGGGCTCTGCCAGGGCTTGACCGCACCCTCGGCCAGCGTCTTGCCTTCGTCCGGGATCACCAGCCCGAAATCGACGCCGATGACGCGGCCGAAACCGCGACAGGTCTCGCACGCGCCCACTGCCGAGTTGAACGAGAACAGCCCCGGCGTCGGATCGGCGTAATGAATGTCGCAATCGGCGCAATGCAGGTCGCGGCTGAAACGCCACACGGTTTCGGATTCGCCGTCGTCACGCAGCGCATGCACCGCGATCCGACCCTTGCCATGTCCCAGCGCGGTTTCCACCGCTTCGGCTACGCGCGCCCGTTCGGTCTTGCCGAAGCGAAAGCGGTCCTGCACCACGTGCAGGATTTCGCCACCACCCGCACCTTCGCTGGTGGCGGTCGCCTCATCGGCGCCTTTTGCGCCGGACAAAGGGCGCCCCCCCTTGCCCGGTTCCCGCGCGTGAATGCGGGTATAACCCTGACGCTCGAGCAGCAGGGTGATCTCGGCCTCACTGAAGTTGGCCGGCACCGTCACCGGAAACGTCACCACCAGACGCGGATCGTCCGCCGCGCAGCGTTGCGCCAGCGCGGCGACGATACGGTCGGTGTCATCGCGCTCGACCGGCGCGCCGCAGCCACGGCAGTACAGTCTCGCCCCGCGTGCATACAGCAGCTTGAAATGGTCGGCCAGTTCGGTCATCGTGCCGACGGTCGAGCGCGAGGTGCGCACCGGATTGGTCTGGTCGATGGCGATCGCCGGTGGCACGCCTTCGATGCGATCGACCTGCGGCCGGTCCTGGCGGTCGAGAAACTGGCGCGCGTAGGGCGAGAAGGTTTCGACGTAGCGCCGCTGGCCTTCGGCGTACAAGGTGTCGAACACCAGCGACGACTTGCCTGAACCCGACACGCCGGTGACCACGGTCAGGCGGTTCAGCGGCAGGTCGAGATCGAGATTGCGCAGGTTGTTCTGGCGTGCACCGCGAATGCGGATCGAGTCGGACATGGGAGGAGGACCGGTCTGGGGAAGTCGGGATCAGATTCTATCCCGGGGACCGGGTTCCTCGCTCGATCAAATACTGTACATACCCTCAGTCAATCACTTCGACGAGCTCCACCCGGCGATTGAGTGCCCGTCCTTCCTCGGTGCGATTGGTGGTGATCGGCGAGATCGGGCCGGCGCCGGCCGGACGCAGGCGGGCACCGTCGATGCCGTGCCCGTCGCGCAGACGCTCGACGACGGCGGTGGCCCGGTCCATCGACAGCCGCAGGTTATAGTCGAAGCTGCCGATGCCGTCGGTGTGACCGACCACCAGCAGACGCAGGTTCGGCCGCTCGCCGAGCAGCGCGGCCACGGTTTCGAGCCCCTGCGCCGACTCGGGCAGAATCTCGTCGCTGTCGAACGCGAACAGGATGGCGTTGACCACCACCCGACCGTCCGCGAGCAGACCGCTCTCGAGTTCTTCGGTATCCTGCTGCAACGCGGCGAGTGTTTCGGCATCGATTTCGGCATCAATTCCGGCCTCGGTGTCAGCCCCCTCATCCACCGCCGGTGCGAAGAGATCGACGGTATCCATGTCTTCCACTTCGAGCGCGTTGACCATGATGCGGCGATTGTTCTGGCGATTGAAGAACGACAGGCTGACAACGACATCCTTGCCATGCGGATGGTCAGCGGTGGTGCGCGCGAGAAGGTAGGCGATCGTTCCGGAGGTGGTCGCCGGTGTGCGCGTCAACAGGTCGCGCTCCGCCGTCAGAAACGTGTAGCCGTCGCGTATGCTCAGGTCGGCGCCGACGCCGGTGAAGACGATGTCGAAGGCGTTGCCCTCGAAGTACTGCAGATAGCTGCGATACAGCCGGATCATCGCCGTTTCGGTGCCATCCACGGTGTACTCCATCTGCCGATGGGCGCCCGCGACCTCGAGCTGCTCGGTGTAGCCGGAACGCCCCTCGACCGGACCCGCTGGAAACGTCAGTTCCGCGTAATCGACAAAGTTGTCGAGGGTGATGTAGCCGTCCGGCGGCAGGGGCACCAGCGGATGCGCCTCGGCGCCCTCGATCGCACGCTGGGCATGCGCAGAGGTGGCGAACAGGGCCAGCAACAGGATGAATACTGAGAGTGCACTTCGCATGGCATGGGCCTCCTGGAATCGGTACGCGGGTTTGCGGCGATCCTAAGCGGATTCGCGCAACAGTGCCCCGTTCGAACGAAGGGGGCAAAGGACGTAGCGGACGGTTCCCGGCGCAACAGAGGGTCCACCGGCAACCAGCGACAGCACGCTGCCGGTATCCTGCACAGGTACGGATGTCCACATCTGCCCGGAGGACGCCCCATGCATGCCCACACCGCCCTGCTGATCGTCGACGTCCAGCACGGCTTCATCAATCCCGCGACCGCTCACATCCCACCGCGGGTGCAGGCCTTGCAGCACGACTACCCACTGGTGATCGTGACGCGTTTCGTCAATCTGCCCGACTCAAATTACCGCAGGTTGATTCACTGGCATCGCTTCGCCCCGGGCAGTAGCGACATCGCGTTGTCGTTCGTACCGCGGCCCGATTCGGTCATACTCGACAAGCCCCGCTACACCTGCGTGGATGAGACCTTTCTGGCCATTCTCGATACCCATGCGATCGAGGAAGTCCACGTTTGCGGGATCAACACCGACATCTGCGTGACGAAGTGCGCAGTGGACTTGTTCGAAGCCGGACGCACCCCTGTCGTGCTGGCAGGGTATTGCGCCAGTCACGCGGGCTCGGATTTTCATGAAGCCGCGCTCCGCATTCTTGCCCGCTTCATCGGGCACGACCAGATCCGATGGTGATTTCGTAACAAAGCCCCGGCACGCTTTGCGCGTGGCGGGGCTTCGCGATCGATGGCGGAATCCGGATTCCGCCATCCGGCTCGCCCGTTGAAGCGAGCCGTGGGTTCTGGCGCTTACTTGCCCAGCTTCTGGAACTGGGCCATTGCGTTCTGGCTGGCCTGGGTGGCGAGCGCAGTGAAGGCTTCACCCTGCGCCTTCATCATGCTGAACAGGCGGGTATTGGCGTCAACGTTGAACTTGACGACGTCTTCCGGGGTTTTCAGGGCCTTGGCCTTTTCGACCTCGGACTGGAAGAAGGCCATCAGCTCTTCGCCGGACTTCTTCTGCAGTTCGATGGACTTGCCAATGGTTTCGGCCTGCATGGCCATCAGCGCCTGGATGGCTTCGAGGGGCTTCTGGAAATCGATATTCTGGGTCATGGTGTTTCCTCCTGTTTCATTGATGTTGCAGTGCACAATACTGTGCTCATTGTAGCGGTTCACCGCGTGGAGTCAAACACTATCTTGTGTTTCCGACATCAGGGGCGCCACAGTGTTGACTTGCGTGGCCCGCATGGCCTTTACTTCATGAATCATGACAACTTAGACGGGGAAACCTACATGGGCAAGCAGGTGACTTTCAACCGCCCCGACGGCAAGGCCGTCCAGGGCTATCTGGCCGAACCGGCAAACGCGGACAATGCACCCGGTGTGGTCGTCATTCAGGAATGGTGGGGCATCAACGACCAGATCCGCGGCGTCGCCGAACGCTTTGCGAGCGCCGGCTTCGTTGCTCTCGTGCCGGACCTGTATCGCGGCAAGTCCACTCTGGAAGCCGAGGAAGCCAACCACCTGATGAGCGACCTGGACTTTGGCGACGCGGCGGCACAGGACATTCGCGGCGCAGTGCAATACCTGAAGACGCGCTCGACCAAGGTCGGTGTGACCGGCTACTGCATGGGCGGCGCGCTCACCCTGCTGGCGCTGTGCAACTCACCTGAAGTCGATGCCGGCGTGGTCTGGTACGGATGCCCGCCGCTGGAGTTCATCGATCCGATCCAGATCAACGTGCCGGTGCAGGGACACTTCGCCACCCAGGACGAATTCTTCCCGGCCGAAACCATCGACCAGCTTGAAGACAAGCTCGCCGAAGCCGGGGTGACAACCGAATTCCACCGCTACCTCGCCCGCCACGCCTTCGCCAACGAAACGGCGGTGGGCCCGGGCCGCTTGCCCGCAACCCAGTATGATCCGGTTTGGGCGCAGCAGGCCTGGGATCGCACCATGCGCTTCTTCGGCCATCATCTGGGCTAGCGCGTATGTCGCATCAGAATCAACGACAAATGCGAGTCAGGCCCACCCATGTACCGGTTCGCCGCCCGTTCCGAATCGGCACACACTTCCGTGTGACAACTGGTCTTCTAGGGTTGTTTCATGCTTTGGAGATAATTCCAGATTCGATAGAGTTTCGAAGAAGTCTGTCATCTCCAAGGCAATATCCCGACTCGAAACACCTCGAGACTCTGCGTGGTCGATAAGCTCGTTGCCCAAGCAACGAAAGTGATCGGCATGCTCCTCGTTGAAGTCACCGAGTTCGGCGCAAAGAGTCAGCATGATGAACGTGCCACCCACGCTTGCCTCGATGGAGGAGGATTGTTCGCTTGCCACATCCCGCATCGTGGTGCCGAGCAGAGCACAGACCACCGCTAGTGCCATCTTGACGAAAACGACTCGCTGAGTTTGTAGCCGGTTACGCATCCGAACCCTTCCGAGGACTCTTGGTATCACACCGTTGAAGCAAGAACGTCAGATAACTCTGAAGGGCACCTCGAATAACGCGAGGTTTTCGGTGAACCCGACCGCCAAATAATGGCCATGATCGAATTCAGTTTGATTTCTGCGGCGAATCACCGCTTTCCTGGGCGGTGTCGCCCCGTTTTGCTTTCGAATCGCCCTCTGCAGCGG
>ERZ869909.453-NODE-453-length-49142-cov-32.395190_pt1 | contig 49142 bp, 43 predicted proteins | sample MGYA00520892_ERZ869909 | MGnify/ENA primary metagenome ERZ869909 (study PRJEB32215, sample SAMEA104723947) | bioreactor metagenome | biome: bioreactor; feature: anaerobic bioreactor; material: water | place: China | collected 2015-03-12 ... | reverse complement strand
GTGGGGCAGGCCTTGGCGCAGGGCACGTCGTGGCACATGAAGCAGGGCGTCTCGCGGGCGACGAAGTAGGGCGTGCCAAGCGCGGTGGGCTCGCCAAGCGTTGCGAGGTGCAGCGTGTCGTAGGGGCAGGCGCGCACGCACAGGCCGCAGCGGACGCAGGCGGCGAGGAAGTCCTCCTCCTTGATGGCGCCGGGCGGGCGCAGGGCTTTCGCTTCGGTGGAGCGGGCGGTGCGGATGAACTGGTCGAGGGCGACCGCCGCGAGGCAGGCGACGCCCGCAGACTTCGCGGCGCCGCCAAGGAAGTCACGGCGCGAGACGGATGTGGAGGGAGGGGGCTTCGCAGAGGCCGGCCGCGCAGCCGGCTTCTTGCGCGGCTCCGGAGCCTTGGCGACGAGAGCAAGATCATCCCCCTCCGCGAGAAACTTGTTCGTCATGGCGTTCCTCATGGTCTCTGCGTTTTGTTTTTTACGCAGTATGATTGTTTGTCTGCGCCTGAAAGCGTCAGGACGAGACGGATTTTTCCCGCTTTACGCTCAGAGACCTCCTGCGCCCAACAGGAGCTGAATCGCGGTGTCCGGATCTTTGTCGATGAGCTGAAGCTGTGACAGGAGCGCGAGCGTGATCGGTATCGAGACCGATCCATCCGCATTGGACACGGCATTGCTGTCGACGTGCAGGGCCAGGGGCAGTGCCGTCAGCCTACGATGCGTATCGTCCTTGACGACGATGCTGACGAACTCCTGAGCGTGGCCGTGCCGATCTTTCATCCGTGTGCCCTGATCGAGAACCGAATGGCGCAGAATGCGAGCGTTCGATTATGTCCAATGAGCGCTGCGGTAAGTGAGCCAGTTGGGAAAAGAACAATTGGTCCGGCATTGGGCAGCTTCGAACGGTCGGCGCCTGAAGAAAACGTAGCACTCTCTGGCCATTCGAAGCACGATTTCACAGTTGTGCGAACGACCGTTCGGAGCAGATGACCCCTTTTCTTACGCGAAGTCGGTAAAAACCTTACACGTGTGACAGCTTCCACCGGAAGATCCGGTCATTCTTCGCACTCACCCTCCGTTCGTTTTCATGCCCGGTTGCCACCGGCTTTGGGCATGCGCATGCTGTCGGCGAAGGATGAAACGCGGCCGTCAGGAAGCGATCGAATGCAACTTCCGATTTCAGTGAGCAAGTCGTCCGATACTCCAATCCAAGCGCAGATCGTCACCCAGATGCGCGAATTGATCGATCGGGGGCTCCTGTCGAGCGGGACGCGGGTTCCATCCTCCAGAGAGCTGAGCGAGCAGCTCGGCGTCGCCAGACGGACGATCATGCTCGCCTACGAGAAATTGATCGCCGAGGGGTATCTGGAATCGAGACAGTCGTCCGCGACGTTCGTGAGTGCACTGAATCCCAGACGCGCGATCCATGTCGAGGGCGGGCGAGCGCCGAACTCCCGCGACAGCGAGCCCTGTCCGCCTGCGCTGTTGTCCTGCGCGCCCCGCAACAGCCCGAACCTCTACATCCCAGCACACCAGCGCTGCGAGCTTGATTTCGGCATCGGCCGTCCCGATCGCCGGCTGTTTCCGCAGAAGGCCTGGCAGCGCATCATGTTCGAGAACTTTGCTGCGCATGCCAGGGTGATCAGCGACTATCCCGATCCGCAAGGATATCGCGATTTGCGACTTGCGCTCTGCGCGCATCTTCGGCTCACGCGCGGCATCGAGTGTTCCGACGAGCAGATCGTCATCGTTGCCGGAACCCAAGACGGACTGAACCTGGTTGTCCGCCTGCTGAACCAGCCCAACGGCAAGGCCATCGTGGAGGATCCGGGCTACAACGGCGCTGCGGCGGCCATCGAGACGTTCGGCATGGGGCTGATCCCCGCGCCGGTCGATCACGAGGGCATCGTCGTCGGCGATTGGCCAAGGGATGCGAAGCTCGTCTATGTGACGCCGTCGCACCAGTTTCCGTACGGCGCGACGATGTCGCTCGAACGGCGCCGGAGATTGCTGTCGTGGGTCTACGAGTCGGATGCCTACGTCGTCGAGGACGATTACGACAGCGATTTCCGCTACAATTCTTCTCCTCTGTTCGCGCTGACGGCGTTGGATCACTCGCGCCGCGTCATCTATCTCGGCACGTTCTCGAAATCGATCGGTCCCGGATTGCGGGTCGGATACGCAGTTTTTCCCCCGCATCTCGCCGCGGCAGCCCGAGACCTGAAGGCGACGATGAGCAACGGACTTCCGACGCTGTCGCAGGCCGTCATCGCCCAGTTCATTCGCTCGGGCGCGTTCGAACGGCATCTCGTGGTCATGCGCCGCCAATACCTGGCGCGGCGCGACGCTTTGATCTCGGGTCTTCTCGAAGCGTTTCCCGACACGAGAATATCCGGAGCCGAAGGCGGCATGCACCTCGTGTGGACGCTCTCGCCCAACCATCCCACGGCGCAGGAGCTCGCGGCCAAATGTCGAGAGGCCGGTGTCGGCATTTATCCCATCGCCGGGTCGCCGATCTGCAAATCGTTTGCGCCGGTGAACCCGCGCGACGTGATGCTCGGCTATACGCCGCTGACCGAGGAGCAAGTCCGCCTGGCGATCGGGCGCATCAAGCATCTTCTCCCGTCGAAAAGCTGAGTCGGTTGCGAAACGTCGGAACTCCGCAACCGACCGCCTCGTGAGCAGGCGACCTAGGAAATGCTCACGGGTTCCCTCGGAAGAAACGCGTGCGACATCTCCACATCCTTGAACACAGCCGTGCTGTTGGTCGTTTCAGGCATGAGGGGGAAGGTGAACTCGCATTTCGGACAGGGCTGGCTCAACGCCTCCTGCTCCTTGTTGAGCTCATATGGCTTGTCCTGGATGTGAGCACAGTTGGGGCAAACCCGGATCAGGCGCGCGTTCTTGAACTCGAAGTTCGTGATGATGTCCTCCATGATGGCGCCGCTGCGGACAGCCCATTCCTTCGCGTGCTTGTGGTAGGTGTTCATGTGCCAGTCCTTGAGCGCGTCGAAGCTGGTCCACAGGCTGATTTCATTGTACCAGCACGGGTCGTCGTTATGGACCCACCATGTCAGGTGCAAAAAGCCCGGCAGTTTCTTCAGATGATGACGAACGTCGGCAAAAATGATCTGAAATTTCTTGTAGTCGTCGGGGCTCGAGAACCGCACCCGCTGCATGCTTTGATAAATGGCCATCGTTTGATCCTCCCTTGATGTCTCGGTCTATGACGGGAGGTACGATAGCGGGGGATCCGGGGTGCGGACGGACCACAGCATAAAATGAGAATTGATCCAGCGACGGGCGACCGCGGCAGGTTCTCCCTATCGCCACGGATCCAACAGCTTCACGCGCAGGTTTTCGATGCTGTCGTCGACCGCGATCTGGCACGAGAGCCGCGATGTCGGCGTGACGTCGACGACCGTGTCGAGGATGGCGTTCTCCTCCTCGCCCGGTTCGCCGACCTTGGCGTAGCTTTGCTCATCGAGCACGATATGACAGGTGCCGCAGGCCATGACGCCTCCGCAGGAGGATCGCAAGGGCAAGCCGGCCCATCTGATGGCTTCCATGAGTGATAGCCCGACCCGACACGAGACGTCGTGGATCGCGCCGTCGGGATCTTCAACGATGATGTTCACCATGGAGGTGGCCCTCTCAGCAGCCGATCGCGCAGGCCGCGATTGTCGATAGCCCGGCACGGAGCCGCAAGCGCTCGAGCATCTGGTGCCATCAAAATTGCTGAGTCTGGAGCAGTTGCCGTTCGGTGCCGAAGCTTGGAGGTGCGGTCGAGCGACGACGTCAATATTTCAGCGGCGTCGGGGTTTTCGAACGGCGTCCGAACACGTTTCATCCGGGCGGGGGCCTGCGGACGATAGTCGATGTGGGGCCAGGGGCATACGGGCTTCGCGGCTCGGAGCCGGCGGAGATGCTGTCTTGTCTTCGAGCAGGCAGCAAAGCGCTTTTCCGCGCGCGTCGCCGCGGTCGATCGGAAGCAGAGCTGGACCTACCGCGACCTCGACGCGACCGCGAACCAATTCGCGCGTGTCCTGATCGACCGAGGCGTCCATCCCGGTGACCGAGTGGGGCTGCTGCTCAACAGAGCTGCCGAGACCTGCGTTGCGATGCTGGCCGTGATGAAGGCAAAGGCGACCTATGTGCCGAGCACTCCGCGCGGGTGAGCCGGCGTTTTCGGACAGCCGGAAGCGGATCTCAGATCCTTCAGCCGCGGATGAAGGTCAGGACATCGGTGTTGAAGCGGTCGGCGTCGGTTTCTGCGAGCCCGTGCGATCCACCGGCGTAGACCTTGAGCGTCGCATCCGGGACGATTTCAGCCGCCCGATGAGCGGATGCTTTGATCGGGACGATCTGATCATCGTCCCCGTGAATGATCAGGGTCGGACGATCGATCCGCCGAAGGTCCTCGGTGTAATCGACCTCCGAGAACTCGTGGATGCAGTCGTACTGACCTTTGATGCCGCCCTGCAGGCCGATCCTGCGGAAGTTTTCGCGCAAGCCCTCGTTGCTCTCAACGCCATCGCGATTGAAGCCATAGAAGGGGACGGTCAGGTCGAAGAAGAACTGCGAGCGGTTCTTGGCCGTATTCTCGCGGATGCCGTCGAAGGCCGAGAGCGGGGTGCCGTCAGGATTGGCATCCGTCTTCAGCATGAGCGGGGGAACGGCACCGACGAGAACAACCTTGGCGACACGTGCCGTACCGTGACGGTCGATGTAGTGCGAGACCTCGCCGCCGCCCGTAGAATGGCCAACGAGGACGAGGTCCCGCAGATCCAGCGCCTCGATCAGCTCCGCCAGGTCGTCAGCATATTGATCCATGTTGTTGCCGTCCCAGGTCTGGTCGGAGCGGCCATGGCTGCGGCGGTCATGGGCAACAACCCGAAAGCCATTCTGTCCGAAGAACAGCAACTGCTGATCCCAGGCATCGGACGACAGCGGCCAGCCGTGGGCAAAGAGGATGGGCTGGCCCGCTCCCCAATCCTTGTAAAAGAGCCGGGTGCCGTCGGTGGTGGTGAAGTAGGTCATCGGTCTCTCCTTTGGATGTGCGTGCGGTCTCGACCTGGAAACGATCATCGCTATTCGAGAGAAAGGACGCTCCTGATATTGTCATCCGGAGAAACATCGCTCCCATCGGCGCGGTAAGTTCGGCCCAAACATTCTCGAGGGCTGTTCGCACGGCTTGCCGCTTATAACACTTTAGCTGCCTCTACCGATCCTTCGATGACGCGGCGAGGCTATGGAGAAGACTTCGTTTCTTCGCCGACCTTTCGGTTCATCATATCGGGAGCGATGAACCGGCCGAACGTTGACGATCGGGCTGGACTCTCCGTGAAGACGCACGGGCATCCGTAGGCGAAGCCGTCGTCACGCCCGCAATCGCTGGCGCAATCTATGCGTGTCGGAGCGCGGATGCAGGCTTTGACTGAAGAACCTTATAAGAAATCGGCCTAACGCGGCTGCAAACTAATTGCTTCAGGAGCCTGTCCCCCACACCCATCATCCCTGCTCTGATCTCTGCGCCTCGTTGTGCAGGCAAAGAGATGCTTTGGGCGCTTTTTTGGGATACCCATCATGCTTTTCAACCGCACTATTCCGGCGTTGCTGCTCGCTGCCAGCAGCTTTGTCCTGCCGGCTCACTCGGCAGAGACCATCCGCGTGGCGATCGGCACGCAGGATACCACCATCAATACCGCGACCGGCGGCCTCATCGTCCGCGAGGAGAAGCTGCTCGAGAAGTACCTGCCCAGGGACGGCAAGTACAAGGACGTGACCTACGACATCCAGTGGAAGAATTTCACGAGCGGCGCGCCGATCACAAATGAGCAGATCGCAGGCAAGCTGGACATCGGCATCATGGCCGATTTCCCGGGTTCGCTGAACGGCGTGGCGCATGAGAAGGCCGGCCGAAAGAGCATCTTCATCAGCGTGCTTCAGGGCAGCGTGAAGGGATCGGGCAACGGTATCGTCGTGCCGGCCGTGTCTCAGGTGCAGTCCATCACCGAGCTCAAGGGCAAGACCATCTCGGTGCCGTTTGCCTCCACGTCGCACGGGCTCCTGCTGCGGGCCATCAAGGCGCAGGGCTGGGATCCGGAGAAGGACGTCAAGATCATCACGCAGGCTCCGGAGGTTGCAGGGCCGGCGCTGCAGTCGAACCAGATCGAGGCGCATGCGGACTTCGTGCCGTTCGCCGAGCTGTTCCCGTGGCGCGGCTTCGCGCGCAAGATCTATGACGGCTCGCAGGCCAACGGACCGACTTTCCACGGTGCGCTCGTCGATGCCGGGTTCGCGGAAAAGTACCCTGAGGTCGTGGTCGCCTTCCTGCAGGCTGCGCTCGAGGCCGACCGCCTCATCGCGGAGGAGCCGGAGAAGTACAGCGAGCTGATCGCCGAGATCACGGGCATCGACGCCGAGGTCAACTACCTGTTCCACGGGCCGCTCGGTCTGCAGACCCGGGATCTCACCTGGAAGCCGGAGTTCAAGCAGGCGGTTGAGGTGTCGATCGAAACGCTTCTTCTCCTCAAGCGCGCCGACCAGGGGCTCAACGTCGACACGTTCGTGAACGACAGCTTCATTCGCGAAGCATTCAAGAAGTCGGGCCTCGACTACGAGGCGGCGCTCAAGAACTACGATCAGCTTCCGCTCAAGGCCAAGGATGCGGTGACCGGCGAGGAGATCACGGATATCAAGCGCGTGGCGCAGATCTGGGTCAAGGGCGAGCCGCTCGTGCGCCACTACGCCTCGGCCGAGAACGCGTTCAAGGCGCTCAAGGACATCGAGGCCGAGGAGAAGACGGTGCGCGTCCTCTACGCGCAGGACCGCAACAGCGGCATCAAGCTGCTCGGCAACCAGGCCTGGTTCGTCCGCGCCGACAACGGCGAGGTCAGCGCCTTCCTACTGAAGGATCAGGCCGAGGCATGGGCCAAGGAGAAGGGCGGTACCGTGCTCGACTTCCCCGGCGCCCGCTCCGCCGTGCTGGCCAGCAACTGAGGCCGGACACGTGGAGTCATCGACTGAAACCGGCATTGTCCGGTGGGTGTTGAGAATCGCGTCGATCGCCGTCTGCCTTCTTATCTGGCAGACGGCGTCGACGCTCCGGCTGAACCTCGGGCTCGTCACGTTCGTCAACGTGCCGCCACCGACGGAGGTCTTCCAGGCCGCGCTCGATTTCGTGCAGTCGTCGAAAGCGTACGACCATGTCACGAGCAGCCTGCAGCGCGTCGGTCTCGGATATGTCATTGCGTCCATTGTCGGGATCGCGCTCGGGCTCGCGATCGGACGGTCCCGGCACGCGGCGGACGTGCTGCTGCCGCCGCTTGAAATCCTGCGTCCGATCCCGGCCGTCGCCTGGATTCCGCTGGCGGTCCTGCTGTTCCCCTCGTCGGAAGCGTCGATGATCTACATCACCTTCATCGGCGCGCTGTTTCCGATCCTGCTCAACACGATCCATGGCGTCGAGAACGTCGATCCGCGCTTGATCGCGTCGGCCAAGAGCCTTGGCGGCACGCAAAGTGCGATCCTGCGGGAGGTCATTCTGCCTGGCGCGGCGCCGAGCATCGTCACCGGGCTCGCCATCGGCATGGGCACAAGCTGGTTCTGCCTCGTGACCGCCGAGATGATTTCCGGTCAGTTCGGCATCGGCTACTACACATGGGAATCCTACACGATCCAAAACTATGCCGACATCATCGTCGGCATGATCCTGATCGGTTTTCTCGGGATGGGATCGAGCGCCCTTCTGCGTTGGATCGGCGCGACGCTGACCCCGTGGCACACAGTAGGGAGCGCCCGGCGATGAGCGGACGCGAAAGATTAGCCAAGCCCGATCTCGGCCGCATCGATGCGGAGCACGTGTCGATCCGGCTCGGTCAGGGCGAGCATGCCTTCGAGGCCGTGCAAGATGTCAGCTTTGCCATCGACCCGGGAGAACTCGTGTGCCTCATCGGGCCATCAGGATGCGGGAAATCGACGTTGCTCGGTGCACTCGCGGGACACATCGCGCCCTCCGGCGGCGTGTTGAAGGTCGACGGCTCGAGCGTGCGTGGCCCGCATCCCGAGCGCGGCATCGTCTTCCAGCATCACACGTTGTTTCCATGGAAGACCGCTCGCGAAAACGTGGCGTTCGGGCCCAAGATGCGGGGCGTGAAGAAAGCCGAGCGGCGGCGCCAGGCCGGGGAAATTCTCGATCTTGTCGGTCTCTCGGATTTTTCCGACCGTTACCCGAAACAGCTTTCCGGCGGCATGCAGCAGCGGGTGGAGATCGCACGCGTTCTCGTCAATAAGCCTCGCCTTTTGCTTATGGACGAGCCGTTTGGGGCACTCGACGCACTGACACGCATGAAGATGCAGGAGCTTCTTCTCGACATCTGGACCCGTGTGCGGACGACGGTTGTGTTCGTGACCCACGATATCGATGAAGCCTTGTTCCTGGCGGACCGGATCATCGTCATGACACCGCGCCCCGGGCGCATTCTCGAGGTCATCCGGGTGCCATTCGAAAGGCCCCGGCCGGCGGAGATCGTGGCAACACCTGAGTTCGGACAGCTCAAGCGTCACTGCCTCGAGCTTCTCCACGTCCGCTCGTATGGCGATCCCTTGCCGCGTTTGAGCCCGCTGGGCGGGACAGCCGACGCCTAAGATCACCTCTCATGTGCACAAGCATAGCAGATTTTCTTCCTATGCGTTGCCGCCTGGAAGGGTTCTAATGCGCGTCCCGCAGCATCTGAGTGACACCCATGCAGGACATGAGCCCGACCGCAATCGTTTCGTCTCCCTGCCCGCAGGGGCACGCGCTCTTCCTCATCGACGAGCACGAAGCTCCAGACGATACACTGCAACTCATGGATACGCTGCCTCAGGGCCTGCGCGACGCCGTCCGCAGCAAGGGAACCACGCGAATGCTCAAAGCCGGGGAGCGCGTGTTCGAGCAGGGGCAGCCTCATTCCGGCATCTTCATCATAGAAAAAGGTACCGTACGTACCTTCTTCGCCGGCCCATCGGGCAAGGAAATCACTCTTGCCTATTGGACCGAGGGCCATTTCGTCGGCGGTCCGGAGCTGTTCGGCCGCGGCATGCACGTATGGTCGGCGGAAGCCGCTAGCCCGTGCACGCTTTCCTGCATTTCAGGCGGCGCGCTCCGCACTCTGGCCCGGCATAACTCGGCTCTTGCCATGGACCTTATCGATGCGCTCATCGTGAAAGGGCGTTGCTACTCGTCGTTGGCGCAGATTCTTGCGACGAAGCCGGCGCGAGGGCGCCTCGCCGATCTGCTGCTCGCGCTCGCGGATCGCAGCGCCCAGCCCGGCAAGGAGAGCGAGGTGCCCCGTCATGTCACGCACGAGCAGCTCGCCGCGATCATAGGCTCGACACGCCAGTGGGTGACGACGACGCTGGCTCGCTTCGAGCGCGACGGTCACGTTGAGGTCCGGCCCGATTCCATCGTGATCTTGAACCGGCGCGGGCTGCGCGAAGCCTCCGTCGCGGGCTGAGACGTTATTTCAGAAGATATGGAATGTTGACCGTGACAGCGCCGGTCGGGCAGTCGGTCTGGCACGGCATGCAATACCAGCACTCGTCGTAAGCCATATAGGCCTTGCCCGTCAGCTCGCTGATCCTGAGCACGTCGAGCGGGCACACGTCGACGCAGACGGTGCAGCCTTTTTCGGCGATGCATTTCTCGTTGTCGACCTCGACGGGAACGACAGTGTAGGTGGTGGCGAGTGTCATGAGGCGTTGGGCTTTCCGTCGATCAGAAAATCTTCAAGTTGCGGCTTTCGCGCGAGCGAGGCGAGATAGGGCCAGGGGTAAATGCCGCGCGCGTGCCCGTCGGAGAATGCGATATTGACGCCGTAGGTCCCAATCGGGTTGACGGCGGTAATGACCAGGTTCTCGGGCGGATTGCGGTGCAATCCTCTGGCGCGTCGCACGCGCCCCTGGGCGGAGGGGCACTCGGCCCAGAGCAGCGATGCGCTCAGCGCCCATCGCCGGCCGTCGTCGGAAACAACGACGAGTTCCCGACCATGATCGGCCATATCCGCGTCAACGACATGCATCCGTGCGCCGCTCCGAGCCATCCGTTTCCGAGCAGACGTTGACATCGGCGGACCGATCTCAGGAAGCAATTAGTTGCTGCCCGGCCGACGTCTCTCCGGATTACAATCGGCGCGACGCTTGGCAAGGCAATTGAAGGTGAATGGTGGCACTCGATCAAATCGTCGACGGCTCTGCGGAGGTGACCTGCGATGTTCTGGTCCTCGGCGGAGGTACCGCAGGCCCCATGGCGGCACTCAAGGCCAAACAAAAAAATCCCAACTCCAAAGTCATCCTGCTCGAGAAGGCGAACGTGAAGCGCTCCGGCGCCATCTCGATGGGCATGGATGGCCTGAACAATGCCGTCATCCCCGGGCATGCGACGCCCGAGCAGTATGTCCGCGAGATCACCATTGCGAATGACGGCATCGTCGATCAGAAGCCCGTGCTCAAATACGCCGAACGCAGCTACGGCGTCATCGAGGAGCTGGATCGCTTCGGCATCAAGTTTCAGAAGACTGAGAATGGCGACTTTGCGGTAAAGAAGGTTCATCACCTCGGCACCTATGTCCTGCCGATGCCGAACGGCGATACCGTGAAGAAGGCGCTCTATCGGCAGCTCAAGCGCGCGCAGCTGCTGATCTCCAATCGCTATATGGCAACGCGGCTGCTCACGAGCCGCGATGGCCGGATTGCGGGAGCGATCGCCGTCAATACGCGCACCGGCCAATTCCTCATCATCCGCGCCAAGGCCGTCATCCTGTGCATGGGGGCGGCGGGACGGCTCGGCCTTCCTGCGTCCGGGTATCTGTTCGGCACGTACGAGAACGCGACCAACTCCGGCGACGGCTATGCAATGGCGCTCCACGCCGGCGCGAAGCTGGCGAACCTCGAGTGTTTCCAGATCAACCCGCTGATCAAGGACTACAACGGCCCCGCGTGCGCTTATGTGGCCGGCCCCTTCGGCGCGTACACGGCCAACAATCAGGGCAACCGTTTCATCAACTGCGACTACTGGTCGGGCCAGATGATGCTCGAGTTTTATTCCGAGCTGCAGTCCGGCAAAGGTCCTGTCTTCCTGAAACTCAACCACCTGCACGAGAGCACGATCTCAGAGATCGAGAGCATCCTGCACAAGGTCGAGCGGCCGTCGCGCGGAAAATTCCACGAGCAACGCGGCACGGACTACCGCTCCGACATGATCGAGATGCACATCTCCGAGATCGGTTTCTGCTCCGGCCATAGCGCGTCGGGCGTCTATGTGGACGAGTTCGCGCGCACAACCGTCTCGGGCCTCTATGCCGCCGGCGACATGGCGAGCGTGCCGCACAGCTATATGCTCGGCGCCTTCACGAACGGGTCGATCGCCGGTGAGCACGCCGTCGACTACGCCGCGGAGACGAGCCTCGCCGAGTACGACCCGGAAGATGTCGCGCGCGAACGCGATCGCGTTCTGGCACCGACGAGACGCGAGAGCGGCATCCCGCCGAACCAGATCGAATACAAGACACGCCGCCTGGTGAACGACTACCTGCAGCCCCCGAAGGTGCCGCGGAAGTATGAGATCGCGCAGCAGCGTTTCGCGGAAGTCCGCGAGGATCTCGAATCCGGCATGATCGCGCGCAATGCACACGAGCTTCTGCGCGCACTCGAAGCCTCGTCCATTCTCGACTGCGCCGACATGGCGGCCGCGGCCTCCCTGTTCCGCGCCGAGAGCCGTTGGGGGCTTTATCACCTGCGCACCGACTATCCCGAGCGGAACGACGAAGATTGGTTCTGCCATACGCTGCTCGGCAAGACGAACGGCCGCATGACCGTCGAGAAGCGGGCCATAGATCCCTACATCGTCCCCATCGCGGAGGAGGAAAAGGATCTCTACTACCGCCAGCGGACGAGTCCCGCCGACGGCTCGGTCACGCAGAGGACCGCCCCGTGACGGCGTCCCTTTTCGAGCATGACGTGGATCTCGAAACACTGGCGGACGAAATCGCGTCGGATGACCCGCAGCGCCGCAGGGTTGCCGTGCTGGCGTTGGGCGACAGCGGCGAGCCGGAGGTCGTCACGTTGCTTTGCCGGCTCGGAGCCGACACCGACGCGGGTGTCCGACGGCAGGTTGCGCTCGGTCTTGGAACGTTCGACGGGCCGGTCGCCGCCGCCAGCCTCGTGACGCTTCTTTGCGATTCCGATCCGGACGTCGCCAAGGCGGCCTCGGAAAGCCTCTCCGGGATCAAGGATGCGGACTCAGCCCCCGTGCTCATCGCGGCGATAAAGCATCCGTCGCCGTTCGTGCGCGCGTCCATCCTGCGCGGTCTCAAGGAACTGCGCTCGTCGCTTTCCTGGGGACCGGCCGTCGAGGCTCTTCAGGATGAGGATGCCGAGGTTCGTGTCGAGGCGGTCGGCGTGATCGGCTTCCTGAAACGCGAAGATACCGTGCCCGCGCTGCAATCGGCAGCGAAGGATGTCGAGCCGGCGGTGCGGCGTTCGGCCATCGGCGCGCTCGGCTTCTCGCGCACTGCCGGCGCCGTGGCAACGCTCGTGCGCGCACTGGGCGATCCCGAATGGCCGGTGCGGGAAAGCGCTGCCGAGACCCTGGGACTCAGCAAAGCCGAAGGCTTCGAGGCCGGCCCGCTCATCGCGGCGCTCGACGACGCGTATTGGCAAGTGCGTCTCAAGGCCGTGCGCAGCTTGGGTCAGATGGATTTCGCGGAGGCCGCACTGCGCATCGCAGAGAGCTTGCAGCATCCTGAAGCCAACCTGCGCAAGGAAGCGGCGGCCGCGCTCGGGCGCCTCGCGCGCCAGGAGACACGACCCTTCCTCGAGCAGGCGATCTCAGACCCCGACGCGGACGTACGCAAGAATGTGCGTTGGGCGCTGTCCAGGCTCTGAGCTGAGGCCTGCTACCTAGAGATCCCATTGAACACTACCATTGAACGTAGGCTGAAAATTACTGAGACGGAGATAGGCGAAGCTGTTCTCCAAATTTTGGCGGACTCTCCCGACGAGAGTTCAAACATGGCTACGCTAAAAAAGCGATGATTGCGTGTCGAGAGGCGTGACCAAGCCGTTTCGCATGCAGAAGTAGACTAGGTCGATGTCAGAAGAGACGCCGAGCTTCGACCGGATGGCATAGTGGTAGTTGCCAACCGTTTTCGGTGCCAAGTGAAGCGTTTGGGCGATCTCTTCAGTCGACTTGGCGTCGAGTATCAGTCGTAAAATTTCAAACTCGCGGGGCGAGAGCTGTCCGAAGGCATCCGTGTCGCCTTGGAGGCGGCTCGTCGCCAGTGCGTCGGATATTTCGGGACAGAGAGCGGTTTTGTTGTTCGCGACGCTCTCTATGGCAGCCACGAGCAACTCCGGATCGCTGCTTTTCGTCACATAGCCTTTGGCGCCTGCCCGAAACGCCTGAAGAGCATATGCGGCGTTGGCATGCATGCTGAAGATGAGAACGCGTGCGGACGAATCCCATTGGCGAATTTGGCGTAATGCGTCGATGCCTCCGCGACCTGGCATCGTGATGTCCATGATCACGACATCGGGATTCGCGGCTTTGTATTGCCGATAGGCGGATTCTGCATCGGCAGCCTCGCACACGACCTGGATGTGCCCGTGTTCCTCAATCAAGGTCCGATATCCTTTTCGGACCACTGCATGGTCGTCCACGAGCATCACGCGAATTGATTGCTTCATGCCGCACTCTCTCTGGCTACCTGAACAGGGAGGCTAACGCGGAGTTCGAAACCGTGAGGCTGACGCTGCTCAGCGGTGAAGGTTCCGGAAAGCGCATAGACCCGCTCGCGAATTCCCGCCAAACCAAGTCCCGAATGGGTGGCGTGTGCTGTTGGGGGCGCGGCGCCTTGTCCGTCGTCGATAACCGCGAGTGTGATGGAGCGCGCATTTGAGAGCTCGTCAATTGAGCTGGCCATGATGACGCTTACATTACGTGCATCGGCATGCCTTGCCGCATTGTTCAGTCCCTCTTGAACAATCCTATAGATATGTGCGGCTGTTTCAGGCGGAAGCCCCTCGAATGTGCCTTGACCCTGGAGAGCGAACACCGTGCTCCCCTGTGCACGTCGGTTGTGTTCGTCCACGAGAGTCTGGACGCTCGCAAATAGTCCAAGGTCATCGATCTCGGGCGGTCGGAGATACCTGAGTGTGTCTCGGAGCGAACGCATGGTCCCGGACGCGAGGGTTACAAGTTCCTCGCTTTGGCGCGCAACTCCAGGGGCAAGTTTCTTGCAGGATCTTTTGATCGAGGTCGCGAGGCCGTTGACGACGCTCAGTCGCTGCGCGACGTCATCATGCAGCTCTCTGGCAATGTGCTGCCGTTCCTGCTCTTGAGCGTTGACAAGCTTGCGGGCGAGGTCGGACCTCTCTTGCGTGGTCAGCTCAAGCTTTTGGGCCAGATCATTGAAGACCTCGGCTATGCGGTCGAGCTCCTTCATCCTCAGGCGAGGCAGGCGATGGGTCAGGTCGCCATCAGCGAGGCGATTCAGTCCGGCCAAGATCGTTGCAGTGGGGCGAAGCGCCCTCTCGATGACCACATAGACCAGCAAGCACATGCCCAAGATCATCGCGGCGGCCACGCCAATGAGCCTGGAAAGCTGCAGCCACGCGCTTTCCGCAATTGCCCGGGCTTCGAGCGTCGTCCGGATCGTACCTCTATGCTCTCCCTTGTGAACCAAAGGCAGTGCCACGACCGATCCACCCGGATACACCTCATAGGCTCGGACGAACCATTCAGGTGCGATTTGAGCGTGAAGGTCCGTACCTTGGCAGCTCGAATTCTGTGCGCCGCTTCCACTCGCGACATACTGAAGGCACTGGCCGGGGCGCAGCGCATAATTCACAACGGCGTCCCAATCGGGAAATCGATCAGCGAGGTCGAGCGCCGCATCAATTCTCGTGAGTTGCCACGAAAGCTGCTTCTCCACTGTGGCGGCGGCTTCTGCGTTCTGAGCGTCAGCCTGTCGCCCGACATCGTGCAGCACAAGCAGCGCGCCTCCGATCATGGAGACCATTGCGACCAGCAAAATGCGCCTGACCAGCACCCATTTGAGGTCGAGATCGGTTGTTCGTGAAAGGCCCAGATGGGCCGCAAGAGACATCGCTACTCTCCACATTCTTGGACGTGGAGAGTCTACTCTTTGTCGCTATGGGAGGGAACGGCGGGAAAGCAAGTTATGGAATTTGCCCAAGTCACGTCAGGCAACCCTCTGTGGCGCCCCGTGGTCCATTGGGGTCTCCTGTCGGGAGAGTTCGCAACGGAAGGGCTGCCCCATGACACTAAGCTTCCTCTCGGCGTTCCGCGCAACGGCTACAGCGTTCGCTGCAACTTGCCTGGTGTGGGCATCAAGCCTTGCCGAGGCTCACGAGCCCCATTCGGTGGCGTTTTTGGGAGTTCATTTTCAGAACGACAATGAAATGTACGAGCCGACGAGTGACGCGGAGCGTCACCGGATGGTGAAGATCGAGCAGATGTTCAAGGCCCGACTGACCGAGTCAGGACGGTTCCGCTTTGCCGAAATCGGCCCCGACCTCAAAGCCAGGATTTCCGCGGGGCAGCCTCCCGGCGAATGCGGCGGCTGTGAAGTCGAGTACGGAAAGGAGCTCGGTACGGAGCAGATCGCCTGGATCAATGTCCAGAAGGTATCCAACCTGATCCTGAACCTGAATGTGTATATGGCCGACGTTGCCGCAAACAAAATCACCTTCGTGAGGAGTGTCGACACTCGCGGCAACACGGACGAGAGCTGGGAGCGCAGCCTCAACTTTCTCTTGAAGCGATATCTCTTGCCGGACGTGTCGTAACCACCGGTCGCGGAGCTGCGGTTATGTTTGCAAGGCTTGAATTCTGCGGGGCGCTGGCGGCTATCGCACTCATTGCCCTGCCAGGTTCCGCGACCCGTGCGGAGCAGGGTGCCATACCCGACCTCGTCGGCACATGGAAGGGTGAGAACAAAACTGTCTCACCTCAGAAAGGCTACCAGGTCTGGGGCGAAAAGACGGTGGTGATTACCGATCAGATGGATCGCAGATTTCGTGGTCACTTCACCTATCCTCAAGGCACCAAGCATTTCTTCGGTGTCATTTTCCCGGACAACACGTCGTTCACGTGGGTCGCATCGGACAGCAACGGGTACAACCACGGCCGGATCATAGCCAGGGATCGCATCGGCGCCTGTTACGTCGAGTCCGGCAAGGAGGGGACAGCCGGGTGCGCGGTCCTCCTTCGGCAACCAATCAGGGATTCCAACGAGGAGGAAACAAGATGAGAATGTATCTCGCGGTCGGATACGCCGTGTGCATGGTGTCATGCTTCTCGTCTCCGACGATCGCTGTCGCTGAAGAGGTAACTTCGTCCGAAATCAGAACAGCGCCCGTTCGCCGGGAGGGCGACGGCATTTGGAAGGCCGCCGTTCCGCCCGCTCACATGAAGGCTGAATTTGACGGGCACGATCCGTTGGGGCTCGCCGCGGGCGCCAAGATCAAAGCTGATTGTTCGATGAATTGGATCGATCCAGATACAGGCAAACTCTATTGCTTTTCCAGCGGCACATCCCAGAGCATCTTCCAGGATTGGCCCAAGAGAAACATTGAGCGCGCCACCAGGGGTTGGGACACCCTCCGCCACGCGAGCCGCTGACAGAAATTGTCGTTGCTATAGCAGCCGTCGGCGATGCCAGACTTTTTCTTCATCGTCTGATCATGCGTCTGCGCAGCGCAAGTGCGCAACGCTAACGGTACGCCTTGCTCCTTCGCGCTTTGTCTCACTCGCCGGGAACTAGTCGGAACGTTACATAACAGGGAGGAACAGGATGGCGAAATTCGACGACGGAAGTATCGCTTGGCGCACGCTCGACTGGCTGCCCCACATAAGTTTTTTTGTTTACGATGTGGATGAAGAATCCGGCATCGTCGACGTGATATTCAAGTTTGCCGCCGATCAACAGGTCATGCTGCACGTCCACCACGCGCCCTACGTTACTTTCGTCGTCCAGGGCGAATTGCGGTTCCAGAATCCGGATGGATCCCTCAAGGAGGTGCGAGGCTGCGGGAGCTATGTCAAAGGCCAGGTCACAGGCTTGGCGCATACGGAGGGTGGAGGTGCCGGCGAAGAGGATGCAATCGTGTTCTTTAGCAATCGTAATATCAAGAATGACCTCTATGAGTTTGTCGATGCGGACGGCAACCAGATCAAGATGCTGACAATCGCCGATTTCCGCGAACACCTCGATCAGGAGATTGCTGCGGGTGATGTAAAGAGGGTCTCTGCTCGAACTGCCTAACGCAGCTCTGATAGACGGATCGCTGTTAAAAATGGAACCGGGGCTCCGCGTGAACCATGGCGTACCCGCTCGGCGCCACGTCGTCGACGCGCAGATTGACGACGTCACAGCCGCCTAGCTTGCTGTCGATCACGAGGTTGAAGAGAGCAAGGTCCGCGGCGCGCACATCGCGGTCACTCCACCGGAAACAGGATCATGAAGTCCAGCTTCTCCGCGCTCTGCCGGTGCCGCGGAATGGTGTAGAGCTCGAGTGCGGGATGCAGTGCCGGCACATTGCCGCTCGGTGCGATCCAGCCGTTACACAACAGATCATAGGTGTCAGGTACCTGGGCATAGTGGCCGCGATGGCGAATGGTGGCGTAGCGACCTGAGCGCGTTTTCAGCAGCGATAGACCGTGCTCATGGGCTGCGCTCGTGTTTTCCTCGGCGAGATCCTTCGCCACAGCGATACCGCAGTCATAGCGGACCTTCCCCGCCTCCGTGACGCGATAATCGTCGTGGATGCGTCCGACATACAGCCGCTCGCTCTGCTTCCAGACGTCTTCCGGAAGGCGCGCGACAAAGTCCGACCAATAGGCGCGCAGCTGGAAGATGTCGCCGACATAGCGCCGGGCTAGAATGTAAAACGGCTCGATGTCTCGCAGCGTGACGTCCGCGCCTTTGACGTTGGCGTTCGCGGCGACGTTCGCGCGATGTAACTGGCGATACTGCATAGGCGGCACGCCGAATTGGCGTTCGAAGGCGCGGATGAAGCCGGGCCTGCTTTCAAAGCCTAAAGCCTGGGCGAGTGCCGCCGTCGTTTCGTCGCTCCAGCGCAGGCGGTGCGCTGCTTCATCCATGCGGATGCGGCGCAGGTATGCCGCCGGCGCTTCGCCCATCTCCGCAACGAAGAGGCGGTGGAAGTGATGGATGGAGAGCCCTAGCAGGGTCGCGATTTCGTCAATCTCCAGCGGCTCGCCCATGCGCCGCTCCATGACATGGATGGCTTTCGAAAGGCGCGGGTCCATCGGGTTTGCAGTTCCCCTTGGTCAGCCGGGAGAGCGATCCGTGCGCTCCAGGTGGCGTGTGACATCAGCACCTGTGTCGGGGATATTCTCGGCAATATCAAGTGCGGTTACACCCGAGATTCCGGTCTCTGCTAGCGATGAACGCAACTGATTCCTCGGCGACCTCGGGACGGTCGCCCAATTGTCGTTGGGGGGTAACGATGTGCGCACGTGACGTTCAGGATCGGTCGGTCGCGTTGTCCGGTTTCGGACCCTCCGCCGCCTTGAAGGCGATGTTATGCGCGCTGCTGGCAACCGCAGCCCTGGTGAGCACAAACATTTTATTCGCTGGCCAAGCCGTCGCGCAATGCGCAGGAATCACGTGTTCCGTGGCGACCGAAGCCGATCTGCGCACAGCCATCACCTATGCCAACGGAAATCCCGGCACCACGATCAATTTGACCGGTGGCGTTACTCTGACCGCTGGCGATCTACCGGCGCTGCAGGCCACCAATGTCACCATCAACGGCAACGGCCATGTTCTTTCGGGCGGTGGCAGCTATCGCGGGCTGTTCGTCTATTCCGGCTCCGCTCAGGTGCAGGACCTCACCATCGCCGATGCCGTGGCGCAAGGCGGCAAGGGCGGCGACGGCACGCCCGGGGGCGGCGGCGGCGCCGGCCTTGGCGGGGCGCTGTTCGTCAACGCTGGCGCTGCGGTCACGGTCAGCAACGTCAGCCTGAACAGCAATAGCGCCATCGGTGGAGCCGGAGGCGAAAGCTTGTCATCGGGGACTTCTGCGGGCGGCGGTGGAATGGGCGGCGCAGGCGGACTTGGCTCCGGCTCCGATGCTGGCGGCGGCGGCCTCGGCTCAGCAGCGTCCGGTGGCGATTTTAGCAACCCAGCTGGCCCTGGCGTTGTGACCGGCGCACCTAGCGGCGGATCGGGGCATCAACCGGGCGGGGCGGACGGCGGCGGCGGCGGCTCCGGCGGCGGCGCTGGGAGCGCTGGTAGCGGTGGCGGCGTCGGCGGAGGAAACGCATCAGGCGTGACTGGGGGAACGGGTGGTTTTGGCGGCGGTGGCGGCGGCTCCGGCGCCGGCGGTGCTCCCGGTGCAGGCGGTTTCGGCGGCGGCGGCGGCGGTGGCTTCGGAAGTACCGGTTCGGATGGGGCAGGCGGTTTCGGCGGCGGCGGTGGGGGCGGATTTAGTGTTGGCGGCTCTGCCGGTTTCGGCGGCGGTATGGGCGCGCGCGTGTCGGAAGACATTAGCGGTGGCGGCGGCGCGGGCATGGGCGGCGCCATCTTCGTTGTGGAAGGCGGCAGCCTGACCATCGCCGGCGCTCTCTCGGTGGATGGGGGCAGCGTAACGGGCGGCACAGGAGCAACTGCGGGCTCGGCCTTTGGCTCGGGCATTTTCCTCCAGGGCAACGGCACGCTGGCCTTCACGCCGGGCAGCGGCGAAACGCAGACGATAGCAGATGCCATCGCCGACCAGACCGGGTCCGGCGGCGACGCCGCGGTGACCTATGCCACCGGCGGGCCAACCTGCACACCGGGTGCAGGCTGTGGCAGCTATTCGCAGGGTGGTTCGTGGGCGTTGGAAAAGAATGGCGATGGCACGCTCGTTCTTTCCGGCGCCAACACCTACAGCGGCGGCACGGTGGTGAATGCCGGCACCCTGAGTGTCAGCGCCGACGCCAATCTGGGTGATGCGGCGGGCGGCATCAGTCTCAGCGGCGGTACGCTGCAGGTGACGGGTAACGGCTTTTCATCTACCGGCCGCGCAATCACGCTCGGAGCGACCAACAGCGCCATTGAGGTCGAAGACGCAGGCCACGTGTTCGAAGTCAGTGAAGGGATCACCGGCGCAGGCGATATGCGCAAGACTGGCGCGGGTACTCTGTTGCTCACAGGCCAGAGCACCTTTTCGGGTTACACAGTGGCTGAGGCCGGCACCCTCAGGGCGGGTCGCGAGAATGCGTTTTCCGCCAACACCATTCTGGTTGCCGGGCAGTCGGCATTGATCGACTTGAACGGCTTCGATCAGACCGTTGTTGGACTGGGTCTCTCTCGCGCCCCGACCAGCGGAACGATCGATTTAGGTTCATCCACCCTGACACTCGCAGGCCGGTCAGGGTTAGCCTCTGCTCTGTTCGACGGCAGCATCGTCGGCACGGGTAGGGTGATCAAAAGCGGTTCATTCACGCAACAACTGGACGCTGCCAACACATACTCGGGCACGACTGAAATCCGCAACGGCAACTGGCGTGCTTTTGGCGCAAACAGGTTTTCGGCCAACAGCGCGCATGAGGTTGCTGCTGGCGCAATGCTTGATCTGGACAGTTTCGATCAAGCCATCGGCTCGCTGGCAGGTGCCGGCACGGTGCGTCTCGGATCGGCAACGCTGACTGCGGGCGGTGACAATACAACTACGACCTTCTCCGGCGATATCAACGGCGGCGGCGGTTTCACCAAGGCTGGCACCGGCACGCAGACGTTTACCGGCACCAACAGCTATACCGGCAGCACCAACGTAACTGCAGGCACGCTTGTCGTCGGCGTTGGCGGCACCGGCTCGATCGCCAGCAATGTAACCGTCGGCGGCGCGGGCACGCTGATGGGCACCGGCGCGGTCGGCGGCGTCACGGTTGCGGCGGGCGGCGTGCATGCGCCGGGTAACTCCATCGGCACGCAGGTGGTTAACGGGCCCTATCTTCTGCAAGCAGGTTCGATCCTCGAAATCGAAACCAATGCCGCCGGGCAAAGCGATCTCGTCATCGTCAATGGCACCGTCGACATCACCGGGGCAGTGCTGCGCGTGCTGGCCGAGAACGGCAACTATGCCGCCGCTACGGACTATTTGATCATCGACAACGACGGCGCCGATGCTGTCATCGGCAATTTTGCTCCCGTGACCAGCAATCTGGCGTTCCTCGATGCCAGCGTCATCACCAACGGTGGCGACGGCAACGATGTGGTGATGACACTGACGCGCAACACCACCGCGCTCACGAGCGTTGCCGAGACGCCGAACCAAAGCGCAGCGGCGGGCGGGCTGAACGGCCTGCCGACCGACAATCCGCTCTTCACTGCCGTTCTCGGCCAGAGCGCTACCGGCGCGCGGCAAGCTTTCGATGCGCTATCGGGCGAAGTGCACGCGACGCTGGGATCCACGCTCGCACGTGACAGCCGGTTTACGCGCAATGCGATCTTCTCGCGGCTTCAGCAGGCATTTTATGCGGGCGGCTCGGCGGGCGGTGCGAGCGCGAACACGCAAACGGCTTCGCTCGGCAACACTGGAACGACAGCCGTCGCTGGGCGCTTCGACGCGCCGATGATGGGGCTCGGCATGGGAAGCGGCAGTGCGTCGTCCGGTTACGACACGCTTCCCGCATCTCCGCTCGTGTTCTGGACGCAGGCGTTCGGCTCCTGGGGCGATGCGGATGGCAACGGCAATGGCGCATCAGCCGACCGCACCATCGGCGGCTTCCTCTCGGGCGTCGATACCAGCATCGGATACGGCTGGCGGCTCGGCGCGGCGCTCGGCTACTCGCGCTCGAACGTCAGCGTCTCGCAGCGCATCTCGTCGGCGGAGATCGATAGCTATCATCTCGCGGCCTACACAGGCGGCCCGGTTGGCGCGTTTGCGCTGCGCGGCGGTGCGTCGTGGAGCTGGAACGACATCGACACCGAGCGCACGGTCGTGTTCCCCGGCTTCCTCGATCGCGTCGAAGCGGACTATGACGGCGACACGGGCCAGATCTTCGGCGAGGTGGCGTTGCCGCTGAGCGCAGGAGGGTTCGCCTACGAGCCGTTCGCCGGGCTCGCCTATGTGCACGTCTCCACGGACCGCTTTACCGAGCAAGGCGGCGCAGCAGCGCTCGACGGTTTCGGCGGCAGCCAGGATGTCGGCTTCTCGACGCTCGGCATCCGCTTCGCCACGACCACGCAGATCGGCGGCACGACCGTCTCGCCGCGCGCCTCGTTCGCGTGGCAGCACGCTTTCGGCGATACCGACCCGACGCGCGCGCTTGCGTTCGCCAGCGGTGCACCGGGGATGATGATTGCGGGCGTTCCGCTCGCGCGCGACGCTGCGCTCATCGAAGCCGGGCTCGACGTCAGCCTCTCTTCATCCGCGACGCTCGGCATCTCTTACACCGGCGAGGTCGCGAGCGACGTCGAAGACCACGGCGTATCAGGGCGGCTGAACTGGCATTTTTGAACGAAGGCCCGTGCCCCCTGCTGGATATCAAGCCGACATCACGACAGAAGCTGACCGCTCTCTGCCAGAACGAGACCACCCGAGCGATGTCTCGCAACGCGACGATCGCGACACGGCTGATGCGTCCCGATAGCGAAGATCGGGTCCTCAGTCGGCGCCCCGTCTAGTCGCCGACCAACTCTGTTCCTTAGGCAAGAGCGGCCGCTAGATATCGATCTTTTTTGCGATCTCGATAATTGGGCGTCGGTAACTCAGCTTAGGGCTGGGCGCCAACGGTCAATTTTGAACGTGATGCTGCTTACCGGTGACATGGCCTTCAGAGGGTGCCGTGCCGCGGCTCATAGGCCGCGCCTAACAGGTCATAAGTAATCCATCATAATTAATTGCCCATAAAGACGACTGAAAATGTTCGCTATTTCGTCTTGCGAATAGCCTGCATCGATCCCCAGAATTAGCCTCGAAAATTGCAACGTTCGAGGCCGCCATGGCTCTGGATTCCGTCGGAGTCGTTCGCAGAAAAGCCGCCCTCCGCTCGGGTCGCGCAGAAACATCGCCTCCTATCGCAAGGAACGGCGGGTTCGTTTCTGGGCGTCCAGTCTTCCGCGCGCAAAAGGTCTGCGGTCCGCGCTCACCTACGCGTTCCACATTCCCTCATCTCTGCGGTGAACTGACGAAGCGTCCAACCCGCTCGCGCACGTTCGCCTTACGCCTCGGACGCGTGACCGACCCTTAGCGCCCGACTGGTTCGGGGAACCATCAACGAAAACACGTCGTCGCACGGAGCAAACAGATCGTTTGCGCCGACGGAGAAGCTTTGCACAATGAAGGAGAAATCAGGTGGGTTTTAAAGCGGTATACGTGGCAACGGGGGTTGCTATCGGTGCTGTGGCGCAAGCGTCGGCCAGCGCGCAGGCTGCAGATCTTCGGGGTGACTGCTGTCTCGATCTGGAGGAGCGAATCTCGGAGTTGGAGGCGACGACTGCGCGCAAAGGCAACCGCAAGGTGTCGCTGACGGTATCGGGATACATTGCGCAGGAACTGACGTTCTGGGATGATGGTGTGGAGTCGAACGCCTATATCCACGGCCTTGGCCCAACGCAGGCGTCGAACATCCGGTTCAACGGAAAAGCGGCGATCACGTCTGATCTCAGCGCCGGCTACATGCTTCGCATCCAGGACTTAAGCACAAACCCGTTCGCTGCTGCTGGCGGCGGCGCCATGGACCAGAGCAACGCCGGTTTCGGTACGGGGCTCGCGACCCAGTTCTCATTCGCCTACATCGAAAGCAAGTCTTTTGGCAAAGTGAGCCTGGGCCTGCAGCCGATGGCTGCTAAGGGCGCTGCCATGTTCACGGACGCATCGGGGACGATGCTGTTCGACAACTACACGTTCTTCTCGGGGTTCCCGCAATTCAGCCTCCAGACCTCCGGCGGCGCGTCGCCCGTCACCTGGGGTAACCTGTCGTTCTGCCACTCGCAAAACCTGCCGATTGGTGGGGACTGCTCGGGCATCGTCATGAACTCGGTGCGGTACGACACGCCCGTCTTCGGAGGTTTCACAGCCTCCGCGAGTTGGGGCGAAGACGATGTTTGGGAGCTCGCTTTGCGCTACGCTGGCCAATCCGCCGGCTTCAAGGTCGCATTCGCGCTCGGCTACTCGGTATCGACCTCGGAACGCGGTGCCGGACCGCAGGTTCTCGCTCACAAGGACACCAGCTACCTCCAAGCGGGCGGCTACATCGAGCACGTCGCAACGGGATTATTCCTGCATGGCGCCTACGGCCAGGAGGACAACGGCGGCGAGCTTCTTGTCGCAAGCGGCTTGCCCGTCCTTGATAGCGAGCACTGGTACGTCAAGGCCGGCATCCGCAGGAAGTGGAGCCCGCTTGGCGCCACCATCGTTTACGGCGACTACGCCGAGTACATCGACCAGCTCGGTCCGGGGGCGATCACGCGAGGCGCAACGGGCAGCAAGATGACCCGCTTCGGCGGCGGCATTGCACAGGAGATCGACGCCGCGGCGATGACGCTTTACCTGAAGTACGAGCAGTACGAGGGGGAAGTGGATGGAGCTCCGACCCTTGGCGGCATCGAGGATTTGTCGCTCGTCAGCACAGGCGCAATCATCAACTTCTAGATCGATACCGTTGCCGGCTGAAAACGGAGCCCATCGCGGCTCCGTTTTTTTGTTCGGGCGAGAGCGTGGAAGCGGAGTGCGACAAAAGGGCTGGCATATCCTCGCGCCATTGCTCGGCTGCTGCCCATGCAATGATGGCGGACGAGCGCAATGTGCTAATTGCGCATGCTTATATGGCGCGTTTTGCCTCGAGTTTGTTGGGATTTGACGCGTGAAACTGGGCGCGCATCTCTGGCATGTCTTTTGCTGAATATTATGCATCGCCATTTTTGCAGGGAGCCACCAGCACATGAAGAAGTCTGACGACCTTTCTGTTTTAAGCAGTGCTCTGTGTCCGTGCGGATGCGGAGGCGGCGCGCAGTCTCACAGGTCTTTCACTGCCGACACCGCCAGCGCCGGCAGCGGTATGGACAAGATCGTCGAGGATACCGTTCTCAAAGCGATGATCCCGAACGGGCTGCAGCGCCGCGCGTTCTTGAAAGCTGTGGGCACCACGACCGCCATGGCGGCCATCGCCCAGTTCTTTCCGCTCGAAGATACGAAAGCGCTCGCTTCCGAGGGCGGAAAGCTCGAGAAGACGAAGCTCAACGTCGGCTACGTTCCGATCACCTGCACGGTGCCGTTGCTGCTCGCGCATGCCATGGGCGAGTATCAGACCGAAGGGCTTGACGTGAACCTTGCGCGCACGCCCGGATGGGCGCTCGTGCGCGACAAACTCACGAACGCCGAATTCGACGCAACTCATCTCGTGCTCGCAATGCCCATGACGATGACCATGGGAATCGGTTCCGCGCCACTGAACACGTACGTGTCGACGATTCAGAACGTGAATGGCAACGCGATAACGCTGCACGTGAAGCATAAGGATAACCAGGATCCGAAGAACTGGAAAGGGTTCAAGTTTGGCATTCCGCATGACCACTCGATGCATGCCATGCTGCTCCGATACTATCTCGCGGAGCACGGGCTGGATCCTGACAAGGATGTCGAGCTTCGCGTGTTCGCGCCGCCGGATTCAGTGGCGAACCTTGCGTCCGGGAATCTCGACGGCATGCTGTTTGCGGAGCCGTGGGGACAGCGAGCCGTCTTCGAAGGGTACGGGTTCCTGCACAAGCTGACGCGGGACATCTTCGAGGATCATCCCTGCTGTGTGCTTTCGGTGACGGACAAGTTCCTGAAGGAAGCACCGAATAGCTATGGTGCGATGTTCCGCGCCGTCGTTCGTGCCACCGTGTTCGCCGACAAGCGCGAAAACAGAAAGAAGGTGGCGGAGTTGCTTGCGCCCGCGTCCTACTTAAATCAACCGCAGACCGTGCTTGAGCAGGTTCTCCTCGGCCGTTACGCAGATGGTCTCGGCAAGATCGTCGAGGAGCCTGACCGCATCGGGTACAAAGCGTTCCCGTACGAGTCGACCGCCATTTGGCTTCTGACGCAACTGCGCCGCTGGAACATGATCCCCGAAGGAACGGACTACAAGGCAGTCGCAAAGCAGGTTTTCCTCGCAACGGATGCGACCAGGCGCATGAAGGAAATGTCGCTGGCGCCGCCTGCTTCGCCGCTCATCACGCACACGATCATGGGTAAGACGTTTGATCCAAACGCGCCGCAGGAGTACGTCGACAGCTTCGCCATCAAGCGGACCTGACGCCGTTTTTGCAGGCCGTCTGTCGTCTCCGGGCGCGGGCGGTCTGCGACAATTATGCTCCCCGTTGCCGATGCGCGGTTTGTAAGATGCCGCACGGGCATCGTAGTGCCCGTAGCCGCCATACCGGGAATTGGGAGTGAAAGGCAACCTGCAGATCAAGCATCTGAAGTACCTTGTCGTGCTAGCCAAGGAGCGTCACTTTGGCCGCGCAGCACGCACGCTTTCGATCAGCCAGCCGGCTCTCTCGCAGGCCGTGCAGCAGCTCGAAAAGCACTTCGGCGTTCCGATCGTCGACCGGCAGCAATCGGGGTTCCAGGGACTTACCCACGAGGGCAATGAGATTCTCGGGTGGTGTCATCAGGCGCTGGCCGATCACGATCGTCTCGTTTCGAGCGTCAACGCCGGCGAGAATTGCGAGCTCAAGGGTACGCTTCGTCTGGGTGTGGCGCCCGTGACGATGTCGATCGTATCGCTGCTGACCACACCGTTCAGCGAGCGTCATCCCAACGTCAGTATTTCCGCGGTCTCGCGCACGCTCAAGGATGCCGAGCGTGACCTGCGCAGCTTCGACATCGACGTTTCGTTGAACTACCTCGGAAGCGAGCCCGCTCCCGGCATGCGCCCTTACGATCTGTACGACGAGTCATATTATCTTTTGGTTCCCGAGGGGCACTACCTCGGAGGCCGCAACTCGATCGATTGGGCGGAGGTCGGTGAGTTGCCCTTGTGCCTGCTCGCTCCTCATCTACAGAACCGCGTGGTTCTCGACGGAATTTTCAGTCAGGTCGGTGTGCAGCCCGCCGCGATCATAGAAACAGATTGCGGGCTCGGCCTGTTCACACACATCCGCACGGGCAAATGGCTGACCGTGGTTCCTCATTCGTATTTCTACCTCCTTGGCGACTGGGCGCTCATCCGCGCCGTACCGATCGTAAATCCTGTCGTGACGAGCGCTATTGGCCTCGTAGTTATGGATCGCACCCCGTTTCCGCCGGTCGTGCAGGCCTTCCTCGACGTGGCTGAGGAAGCGCATATGCGGCGGCATCTTGAGCGCTACATGCCGCTGACGCGCGACGAGACCTGACACGACGGCGCGCGCGCTGCGCCTCGTTATAAGTCATCGCAAGACTCTAATAAGCGACGAATGATTGTTTTGCCCGCAGGAAATGCGGAATGTTTTGACTTGCGCCGTTGCGCCTCCTCTCGCATTTTTTTCGAGAAAACAATGACGATCCTAGGAGGTTTAATTGAGGACGTACGCGAAGTTCAAAGTTGCAGCGATGCATGTCAGTCCGGTGTTTCTCGACACCGCGAAGACGATCGACAAAGCATGCTCGCTGATCGAAGAGGCTGCCGACAATGGCGCTAAGCTCGTCGTCTTTCCGGAGACGTACGTGCCGGCGTTTCCGCTCTGGGGCTCGCTTCGACCCCCGATCTCCAACCACAAATTCTTCGAGAAGCTGCTGGCGAACGCGGTTTTGGTGCCGGGGCCGGAGATCCGTCGCGTTGCCGAAGTTGCGCGGCGCAAGGAGATCATGGTGCTGCTCGGCATCAACGAGGGGACCACGCAGAGCCCCGGCTGCATCTGGAACACCAATCTCCTGATCGGCTCCGATGGCCGGCTTCTGAACCACCACCGCAAGATCGTCCCGACTTACTTTGAGAAGCTCACGTGGGCCAACGGCGACGGCGCGGGGCTGCGCGTCGTCGATACGCCGCTGGGCCGTATCGGCACCCTGATTTGCGGCGAGAACAGCAACGCGCTGGCGCGTCATACGCTGCTTGCGCAGGGCGAAGAGATCCATCTCGCAAACTATCCTGCCACTTGGCTCAACGAGGGCGGTTTCTCGCTCGCCGAGAACGTCCGCATTCGCACCGAAGCGCACTGCACCGAGGCCAAGTGCTTCACGATTGCAGCCTCGATGTACCTCTCGGATGCCGGCAAGGACATGCTTGCGGAGGGCGACATGAAGATGCGCGCGTTCCTCGACGAGGCCGAGCGTTGCCCGTCGATGGTTATGGGGCCGAATGCCGAGCTGTGCTCGCCGGTGTTCCAGAACGAGGAAGGTATCTGCTACGGCGAGATCGACGTGCAGAAGTGCGTCGTTCCGAAGCAGTTCCACGACCTCTCCGGTTACTACAATCGGTTCGACATCTTCCGGCTCGCGGTTGATCGATCCACGAACGATCCGGTGACCTTCGTGCGTCCGCGCGGCGTCCGCGAGCAACTCGACATGGATCTCACGGAAGAGCCGATTGAGTTCCGCCCGCGCCTCGAGGCGGCCGCGGAATAGACGCTGAGGAACCGGCATCCAGCGGCCTCGCCGCTGGATGCCGTCTCGCCGCTCACGAAACGGCGGCCGAGGGACAACATATCGCACGTGCTCGCAGGGATTTGGCCCGGAGTGGCTGCTAGGATTTCCACCATGTATTCACTCGGCGTGCGCGCTGCTTTCCTGTCAATCACGATCCTGGCGATCTTTCTGCTGGGCTGGCACTTGGCGGTCGTGCCAGGTTCATCCATCGCCGACATGGATCCGGAATACGCGGCGCTGCTGGGTGCTTCGGCCACGGCCGGCAAATCCGCCATGCCCGGCCCACTCGATGTCGGTGCGCTCATCTGGCACCATCTCAGCCAGCCCTTTTATGACAACGGGCCGAATGATCTCGGCATCGGCTGGCATCTTCTCGTTTCGATCGGGCGCGTGCTTGCTGGCTACGCGCTTGCTGTACTGGTCGCCATTCCGCTCGGGTTTCTGGTGGGCCTGTCGCCGCTCTTCAGTCGCGCGCTCGACCCTTTCATACAGATCATGAAGCCGATTTCGCCGCTCGCCTGGATGCCGCTCGTACTGTTCACAATCAAGGACTCGGCCACCTCGGCGGTCTTCGTGATCTTCATCTGTGCGCTCTGGCCCATGCTCATCAACACGGCGTTCGGTGTCGCTAACGTGCGCAAGGAATGGATCAACGTCGCCCGCACGCTCGAGGTCGGCGGATTGAAACGCTCATACTCCATCATTCTTCCCGCGGCAGCGCCGACGATCCTGACCGGCATGCGGATTTCCATCGGCATCGCCTGGCTCGTGATCGTCGCGGCCGAGATGCTCGTGGGCGGAACCGGCATCGGTTACTTCGTCTGGAACGAGTGGAACAACATGTCGATCGCCAATGTGATCGTGGCGATCCTCTTCATCGGCATCGTCGGAATGATCCTCGATCAGTTGCTCGGTCGCGTGGCGAAGATGGTCACGTTCCCGGAGTGAATCTAAATTTGCACGGCTTGCGCGCCGACGCCCGCGAGTTCCATTGGAGGACGACACGCCCTATGGCTGCAACCTTTGTCTCGGTCGAAGGCATCACCAAGCGGTATGCTACAGACAAACGTCCCACGCCGCCGGTTTTCGAAGACCTTTGGCTGAAGCTGGATCGCGGCGAGTTCGGCTGCATCATCGGGCACTCGGGCTGCGGAAAGACCACGGTTCTCAACATTCTGGCGGGGTTGGAGTGTCCGACCTCCGGCGTCGTCATCGTTGACGGCAAGGCCATCGATGGCCCGGCCCTGGACCGGGCCGTCATTTTTCAGAGCCATGCCCTCCTGCCCTGGAAGACCGCGCTCGCCAACGTTAGCTTTGCCGTCGCCGCCAAGTGGCCGAAGCTGTCGCGGGCTGAGGTTGCGGATTGCGCGGAGAAATTCATAAACCTCGTTGGCCTGAAGGAAGCGGAAGGAAAAAAGCCGCACGAGCTTTCGGGCGGGATGAAGCAGCGCGTGGGCATCGCGCGCGCGCTCGCCATCTCGCCCAAGATGATGCTGATGGACGAGCCGTTCTCGGCGCTCGATGCGCTGACACGCGGCACGCTGCAGGACGAGGTGCGTCGGATCTGCCTCGAGACTGGGCAGACGACGATGATGATCACCCATGATGTCGACGAAGCGATCTATCTCGCCGACAAGATCTACCTGATGACCAATGGACCGAATGCCGTGATTGCCGAGGTGATCGAGAATACGCTCCCGCGCGATCGGACACGCGCCCAACTGCACAATTACGCCGGCTACTATCCTCTGCGGAACCACATCATCGAGTTTCTGATCAGCCGCAGCCGCACCTTCCTCGCCGAGACGCCGTACTTCGATCCGCAACAGGTCAGATACGTCAGAATCGAGCCCAAGGGCGCGTCTCGTCTGGAGCAGGTGAACCTGAGGGACGTCAGGGAGCGCGAGGAGGAATTGTCCTACGTCGCTTCCCGTTCCGCTGCGAGAGAGGTCGGGCGTTAATCGATGTCGGCCCCCGATTGGAGCGCGCTGTCCCAAGCCGAACTGGACGCGGGGCTCAACAACAGCGCTGCTGTGCCGGACAGCGACGAGATCGTCGCAGGCTGGAAAGAGCGCTCGAGAGGAGTGAGGGCCAGATGGCCGCAACATCTGGATCTGCGCTATGGCCCGCGAGAGCGCAACCGCATCGACGTCTTAATAGCCGCGGACCGCGCGCCAACGCTTTTGTTTATCCACGGTGGTTATTGGCAGTTCCGGGCCAAGGAGGATTTCACGTTCATCGCGACAGGGCCCCTGGAGCATGGCATCAACGTGGCGCTCATGGGCTACACCTTGGCGCCCGAGATAACTCTGGATGGAATCCTCTCGGAAATCGATGCGGGAGTGGAATTTCTCGCACGGAATCTGGGTGAGCTGGTGGTAGAGCCCGGACCAGTCGTTGCGGCCGGATGGTCGGCAGGCGGCCATCTTGCGGTCGCTGCCGCCCGGCACGAGAGGATCGCGGCTGCGCTGTCCATCAGTGGCGTCTTTGACCTCGAGCCGGTGCAGCACAGCTACTTGAACGAGCGGCTCGGGCTCGACCGCGAGGCCGCGCGCCGGAACTCGCCGGTCTATTGGGTCGACGATATCGCCAAGCCTGTCTCCCTCGCTGTGGGAAGCCACGAGCTCTTGCTGCTGCGCGATCAGACCGCGCGTTACGCGGCTGCGCGCAGCCGAAAATGGCTGAGAACCTCATATGAAGAGATCGAGGGATGCAATCATTTCACGATCATGAACGAAATCGCAGAACCAGCCGGGAGAATCACAATGCTGATCCAGCGTCTCATCGAGGATTCCGTTCGATGAAACAGCAACAAATGACACCCTGCTTTGCGGCGCAATATTACACAAGCGTCGGGCTGGTTCAGCATGAGAGTCGCCGCACGCTTACCGAGCTGTCGTTGACTTTGACGCGTGCTCTGGCAACCCGGCGTCCGTGAAGCACACAAACAATCGATGCGTTACGGTCCTGAACTACCAAGGCAACGGAGAAGAACCATTTCGACGCTCGCCGCCTCGGGAAGCGTAACCCACACGGCATTGCTTCCATCGTCCGCTTTCGGTTCAATTGCGGTGATCTTGACGCGACCTTGATCGTGTAAAGGGAATGTCTGCCATCTCGGCAACGCCGAAATCGTCGGGTGTGTCGAGCTCAATAAGTAGAACGCGTTTGTCGCCTTTTCGTAGCGAAGGTGGCTGGACTTCCGGTGCAAAGGACGCATTGCTAAGGAGGGCGGCTGATACGCCAATGAAGCCGCTGAATTGGGACTCGCCTCGCGATCTGCGGGGCTTTGGGTGGTGCGAGCGCCAATCCCGGTGCCGCCAACCATCGGAGTCCCCAGTTATGTCAACTGTTGCAGTTGAAGCGTCTTCCAAGTCGACACGAGCCTCGTGTTCCAAGAACGGCGCGGCGAAAGCCAAACGTGCTTCCGATTCTCCGTGCCCTCGGATTGGAGCCGACACATCGCCGAAGCTCGATGTGCCGCAGGCTCCAGCGCTCGTCACGAAGCAAGAGCAGGTTCTTACATTTTTGAATCCACCTGATGGGGCGAGCATCAAAGAGATCATGCAGGCCACGGACTGGCAGCAACACAGTGTGCGCGGTTTCCTGGCCGGTACGGTGAAGAAGACGCTCGGCTTCACGCTGACGTCGTCCAAGGATCCGGGTGAGGCTCGCCGCTATCGTGTCGTGACTCGCCGCGGCCGCTGACATGCGTAAGCCGGCGGTCGATGTCGCGGCGGAGGTTGCGCGCCTCGGTGCGCTGACACTGTTCGAGCTGCGCGCTGAGTTGCGGCGGCTGCACCGATTGCAGCCTCCGATGCGTCTATCACGTGATCTCCTCATTCGGGGGATCGCATACAAGCTTCAGGAGAGGGCGCTCGGTGGCCTCTCCAAATCGCTCATGCGAAAGCTGGAGCCACGTGGTGTCGCTTCTCAGGATGGCCGTGCCCGCAAACCTCGGCCACCGATTGCGTTGAAGCCAGGTACGCGTTTGGTGCGTGAATGGCGCGGAGTAACGCATACGGTCCTGGTTCATGCCGATGGCGTGGAGTGGAAGGGACGTCGTTACCAATCGCTTTCGGTTGTCGCCCGAGAGATCACGGGGGCGCATTGGTCCGGGCCGCGTTTCTTTGGTCTGAGATCGCGGGCAGCAGTGTTGGAGGCCGGTGATGCGGAAAGCTGACCATCGATCTACCTCTGCTGTTCGTTGCGCAATCTACACACGCAAGTCGTCTGACGAGGGACTCGAGCAGGAGTTCAACTCGCTCGATGCTCAACGGGAGGCTTGTGAAGCCTATGTCGTCAGCCAGCGCCATGTCGGCTGGGTGGCTGTAGGTGGCTGAGAGATTCGCGGCCACGACGTCCTGCGCACGACGACCCTTCCCCGCCGGATAGGCGTCTGAGAGATTGCCCGGGATCTGCATATCGGATGACGGCATCTTCTCCGCCGGATAGGCGGCTGAGAGAACGGTTTCAGGTCACAGTGACGACCTTCTAGGCTTATGATCGCTATGCATCCAGTGGCTTCGACGCGCTTGAGGATCGCAAGCCCAGGCCGAAGCGTGTCTGGACCGCATCCCCCAGCAGGATCATCGAGCGGGCGCTGGAGGAGCCGGAACTCTCGCCGCGCGGGGTCGCCGTCGCCTTCACCGATGCCGAGAAGATCTTTGTTCCGAGGCCAGCATCTATCGCATCCTCAAAGCCGAGGGCCACGTGCCATCTCCCGCGTTCATCGTCATGAAGGCAGCTGATGCCTTCGCCAATCCGACGATGGCCATCAACCAGCTCTGGCAGACCGGCAGATCGATTTCATCTATCTCAAGGTCACAGGCTGGGGATGGTTCTACCTCTCGATCGTCCTTGATGACTTCTCCGAATACATTGTCGCCTGGAAGCTTTGCGCCACCCTGAGCGCCGACGACGTCACCGCAACGCTCAAGCCGGCTTTGCAGGTATCACGGTTCGATCAGATCGATCACGATCGCCGGCCGAGGCTGCTAATGGCGATCCTACGTCGCCAACGATTTTTCCGAATGGCTGGAGGCATCGGGCATGCGGCACACACCCGCGGCAAGTCCCATCATCCGATGAGGACAAGACCGAGCGATGGCACCTCTCACTCAAGATCCGCATCCTGCTTGAAAATTACGACCTGCCGGGAAACCTTGAGCGTGCGGTTACCGACTTCGTCGACACTACTACAATCATCGTCGTTACCACGAAAGCCTGGAGAACCTCACTCCCGCTCACGCCAACTTCAGACGCGGCGACCGCATCCTTGAGCGACCGCGACAGAACTTCAATGCAACAGCATGATCTTCAACAAGAGGGGTCGAACCCTCCTCTCAGATCAGACACTCAAATGTTCCGAAAAGCCCTACGACGGACAGTTTTACTTGCTTATGCGGAAACGGATGGGAAGGGTGAAATCGTAGGCAAGATCCATGATGTCCGACGGCGGTCTCGGCAGGGGATTGGCGCGCGAAACCAGGTCGACCGCCTCCTTGTCGAGCAGTTGCGATCCTGAGGTGGTGACGAGCTGCGAAGCAATGACCTTGCCCGAGCGGTCGATAGAGATCCATACGGTGGCAACGCCTTCCTCGCCGCGATCGCGTGCCCTGCCCGGATACGTCTTGTGCTTGTTGAGATGCAATGCGACGGCCTTCTGCCAGGTAAGGCTTGCCTCCGAAGGCTTGGAAGAAATGCCTTGCTTGGCCGCCACCGCCACCTTCGCGGGCGGGGCGTCGACAGGCGGTGGGGCACGTGCCTTCTGAGGTGCTGCTGAAGCCTGCTCGAGGTTGACCTGCTCGGGACGCGGCGGCGCGTCCTTCACCTGCTTTTCGTCCGGTTTTTCCACCGGCTGCTTCTTCTGGACGACCACTTCGGGTTTCGGCGCCAACGGTGCTTCCGCAACGTCGGGGCTCTCGTCCTGTGATTGCTCCTGAACCGCCTCGGTGGGTGCCACCGCTGATGCGGCCGCGACTTCCTCCGCCGGAGGCCCGATGGCGAGATCCAGCATTTCTGCCGGTGGCGCCATGGTCTCGGAGGCAAGTTCGACCACGAATGCGCCTGCAGTCTCGTCGATCATTTCGTCATCGGACCAGGTCGCCAGCGCCAGCACGCAGGCGCTGGCATAGGTCGCGATGACGAGCGTTCCGGCCAACGTCCAGCGCCACAGGCGCGACCCCGCCGCATCCAGAAAATCCAGGCTCGGGGTCATCGCTCCCCGCTCCCGGGTTGATCGGTGAGACCGGCCGGAGCGGGTGCGGCTGGCGCGCCGGACGGCGGTCCTTCGAGGCTGACGAGGGCCACTTTCACGTAACCGGAGGCGCGCAGCGCATCCATGAGCCGCATGACCTCGCCGTAAGGCACCGTCTTGTCGGCACGAACGAAGAGGCGCGTGTTGCGATCTTTTTCTGTCTGCGCATCGAGCGCAGCGCCGAGGCTCGTCCACAGGACCTCGTCGTTCCCGACCGCGAGCGACAGGTCAGGTTTCAGGCTCACATAAAGAGGCTTGTCCGGTTTTGGCTGCGGCATGGCGCGCGAAACCGGGAGGTCGACGGGGATGTCGACCGTCGACAAAGGCGCCGCCACCATGAATATAATGAGCAGCACCAGCATCACGTCGATGAACGGCGTGACGTTGATCTCGTGGTTTTCGGAGAGATCATCGCCCTCCTGAAGTCGTCCTGCCATATGACTACTCCGCTGCTCTCACTTCATGCCGAACGCCGCGATCGAAATCGCGTGCGACAAGGCATTGCACCGCCACCGACGCATCGCCGACGAGCGCCTTGTAGCCGCCGATGGACCTGGTGAACTTGTTGTAAATGATCACTGCGGGAATGGCCGCCACGAGGCCGATTGCCGTCGCGAGCAGGGCCTCGGCGATCCCGGGCGCGACGATGGCAAGGTTTGTCGTCTGTGATTCCGCGATGCCGATAAAGCTGTTCATGATCCCCCACACGGTGCCGAACAGCCCGACGAACGGTGACGTGGATCCGATCGTCGCAAGCAGCCCGGTCCCGCGATTTATGTCGCGCCCTGCGGCCAGCTCGACGCGCTCGAGCCGAAGCGTCACCCGCTCCTTGATCGCGTGTTTGTCGGCGATATCCCAGGACGCCCGCGTCTCGTCGATGGCCGCGCCGATCATAGCCGGGACCGCCCCGCGGCGGGCCTCGAGGAGGCTTTTGGCCTCGTGCAGCGAGTTGGCGGCCGCGAGCTTGCGGAGTTGCGACCGCAGGCGGTTCTTTGCAATTCGGAGCTCGATGCTCTTGGCGAGCCAGACCGTCCAGGTCGCGAGCGAAGCCAGCAGCAGTCCGATCATCACCGCCTTCACGACGATGTCGGCCTGCAAGTACATTCCCCATGGCGAGAGATCGTGCGGCAGTTGGCTGGCTGCTGTAGAGCCCGGCGACAGCGCGGGCACGCCCCCGGTCGGAACCGGAGTGAGACCGTCCGTCGCCGTGTCGGGGTCGGCAGTGGGTGGCGCGATGATGGTGTCTGGCGCCGGAGCCGCCGAGGACGCTGCAGGCACTTCGGGAGCGGGAGGGGGAGCGGCCGTCGCGGCCGGGAACGGAGGTGCTGCCGCAGGAGGAGCGACGGATCCGGACGGCGCCAGGAGCGGGGGAAGAGACGGAGACGGCTCGGTCGGTGCGGAGAAGCCAGGTGAAGGCTGCGGCGCCGTCCCGGGGCCGGGAGCCCCCGGGGCGCTGTCCTGCGCATAGGCGGTCTGCAATGCAGCAACCATCAGCGCGCCCAAGGCGGCGAGCAGTTTCTTTTGTCGCGACCGGCGGCGAGGAAGATCGTTTCTATACGTCATCCGGACGTCATGCCCCCGTACTTTTATCGGCATCGATGCGGCGGCAGGAAACGGTTCTTGCATGCTCATGGCGAGACCTTGCGATATCCATTGGTTAAGCCGCCGAGACATCCGGCGCGCGCGCCGGCTGCCTCGCCGACCGCAGCTCCGGGTTGCCTGCGACGGTGACGACGAGCGTGTCGGGGTCGAGCAGCCGCCGTGCCACGTCCTTCACATGCTCGAGCGTCACGGCCCCGAGCTCGGCGTTGCGCCTGTCCACGAAGTCGGACGGATAATCGGCCAGGCGTAATCCGAGCAGTTGGGCGGCAATCTTGGTGTTGGCGTCGAACCCCAAAGGATAGGAGCCGATGAGATAGCTCTTGGCGGCATCAAGCTCGGGCTGGCCGATCTCTCCCTTGGCGAGCCGCATGAACTCCGTGCGAACGACATCGAGCGCCACGCCAACCGTGTCGTTGCGGGTTCCGAACCCGCCGCGCAGAACCGACGCATGGCGTGAAGGCGCGATTGCCGTGGAGATCGAATAGGAAAGGCCGCGCTTCACGCGCACCTCCTGCATCAACCGCGAGCTGAACCCGCCGCCGCCGAGAACATGGTTGAGGACGAACGCCGGCAAGTAGTCCGGATCGTGCTGCGAGACGGCGTCGAGGCCAAAGGCCACCGCTGCTTCAGGCACGTCCATCTCCACGACGGCTTCGCTGCCTGTTGAGATCGGATGGGCTCTCCCGATCGGAACAAAGTCGGCCGCGGCAGGCAGAGAGCCGAACACGTCGTCGAGGAGCTTTCGCAGCTGATCGGGCGTGATGTCGCCCACGGCCACGACCCTGAGAGTGTCCTTGGCCAGCACACGCCTGCGATAGTCGTCCAGATCCGATGTCGAGATCTTTGGGAGCGTCTCCTCGGTCCCGATGATGGGTCGTGCATAGACATGTCCGGCAAACGCCAACGCGTTCCACCGCGCGCGAGCGACCGCGCCCGGATCCTTTTCAGCACGGGCGATGGAGATCGCAAGCCGCTCGCGCTCGCGGGCCACGGTGTCGAGATCGAAACGCGGCTGCGTGATCGCGAGCTTAAGAAGATGTGCCGCATCATCGCGGCTCTCGGAGAGGACCGTGAAGCTTCCGATCAGTGCGTCCATCCCGGCGTGGAATCCGAGGCGCAGCGTGAGGTCCCGCGCGCGCTCCTGAAATGCGAGCGCGTTCAGCTCTCCGGCTCCCTGAGACAGCATTTGCGAGACGAGGGAGGAGACCCCCGCCTTGCCTTCCGGATCCTGTGCGCTGCCCCCGTCGAAGGCGAAGCGCAGCGCTATCAGCGGAACGGTGCGCTCCTCGACGAGCCAAGCCACGATGCCGGACGCACTTGTGACGGTTTCGATGTTCATGACGTCTGACCCTGGGCCGAAGATTGCGCAGTCGACCCTGTACCGCATTCGGGCAACAGCCAGCCGGTCACCGAGTGTCGCTCATCGAAATGCGCGCTTGCTACAGCCTTGATGTCGCGTGCGGTGACCCGCGCGATGGCCTCGGGCCAAGTCTCGACCTGGTCGATCGTGCGGCCCACCGAGCGGGCCCAGCCGTAGCGGGCGGCGAGCTTCTCCTGCTCATCGCCGGAGAAGGCATAATCGGCCCTGAGCGACGTCTTGGCGCGTTCGATCTCGATCTCGGAGACGCCGTTCGTGCGGACCTCGTCGAGAACGCGATCCACCGCGGCTTCGACACGATCCAGGCTGCCGTGACTCGCCACGGCATGCAGAGAAATGGTGCCGGAATCGAGAAGGATGCCCGAGTAGTTGCCGCTGGCCGCGGCCGCCACCTTGTCCTCTACGACCAGGCTCCGGACCAGTCGGCCCGTCGTGCCATCGCCGACGATCCTTAGCAGGACATCGAGAGCCTCCGCTTCGCCCGGCTTTGCCGTAGCGTAGCTCGGCACCGAGTAATAGCGCTGAAACGAAGCGCTGCCCGCACGCGAATCCTCGAGCGTGACACGGCGTGGTGTCGCCGGGGTTTGCTCGCTGAAACGCGCCCGCACGTGCACCTGCGGGTTTGCCGGCAGCCGACCGTAGGTTTCTTCCGCAAGCCGCCGGACCTCATCCGGGCTCACGTCTCCCAGCACCACGAGCAGCGCGTTGTTGGGTGCGTAATGGCGCTTATAGAAGTCCAGCGCATCGTCGCGTGACAGCGTCTCGATCTCATGCTCCCACCCGATCACCGGCGTGCCGTAGGGATGCGACGGGTACAGCGTGGCGTTCATTTTCTCCGTGAGGCGAGCACGAGGATTGCCTTCGTAGTGCAGACGGCGCTCCTCGAGCACGACGAGCCGCTCGGTTGCGACCTCCGCGTCCGTGAAGCGCAGGTTGACCATGCGGTCAGCCTCCATCTCCATCATCGTCTTGAGGTGATCCTTCGAGATGCGCTCGTGGTAGGCCGTGACATCTTGGCTGGTGAACGCGTTGAGCTGTCCTCCGAGCTGCATAACGGTCTTCGCGAAGGCCCCATCGGGGTGCTTATCCGTCGACTTGAACATCAGGTGTTCGAGGAAATGCGCGATGCCTGAGGCGCCCGCGCGCCCGTCAGCGGCACCGGCGCGATACCAGACCATGTGCGTCACCACTGGCGCGCGATGGTCGCAGATGACGACCACCTCCATGCCGTTCGATAATTTGAACTCGGTGGCGCGGCGTCCTGAGCCGACGGTCTCGGCCGAGCGGTTCACGCCTTCGACCCAGTTCAGGAGGATCTCCCGCCGCGGCAGAGCACCGACGTGACGAGCCGCGGCCTTTCCGTCATTGAACAGCAGAAGTGTCGGCACGCGGTTGACGGCGTGGATTTTCGCGAGATCAGGATTGCGCTCGATATCGAGCTTCACCACCTTGATCCTTCCCGTCAACGCCTCCGCCGCCTCGTCCAACGCGGGCGCCATGGCCCTGCAGGGAGCGCACCACGTCGTGTAAAAATCGACGAGCACCGGCTCGGCAGACAGGATCACCTCCTGCTCGAACGTATCTGCGGATATCTCGCGGGCTTTCATCTTGCTTTCAACTCCGGATCTTCTGTTGTGCTCAGGCAGCTGACACATGGCATAGGGGCTCAGATTGCGGAGCGCTGAGGAGGCGGCTTGGACACGCGGGCAAGGTAACGCTCGATGGAGATGACGTCGCCGGAGCCGTCGGTCCGGAGGTCGAGCACCAGGTCGTGATAGCCGAACAGAGTCGGCCGGTGGCCGACGCTGACGAGCGTGATGTTTCGCGACAGGAGCGCGTTGTAGAGCTTGCGCTCCGTATTAACGTCAACGGCGCTCGTCGCCTCGTCGAGGAAGATGAACTCAGCGCCGCTGAGAATAGCTCTCGCGAAGCCGATGCGCTGCTGCTCACCGAGCGAGAGGATGCGGCCCCAATCGGCGGACGTCGAGAGGTCCGGGTATCGCTCGACCAGGTCTTCGAGGCACGCTTCGCGCAGGGCGGCCACGATCTGCTCGTCGGTCGGCGGCAACTCCGCGTTGCCCGGATAGAGCAACTGATGGCGGAGCGATCCGAGCACCATGTACGGGCGCTGCGGCAGATAGATCGTCCGCTCCTCGGCCGGCAGGCGGATCGTCCCGTGTCCGAGCGTCCATAGTCCGGCCATGGCGCGCAGAGCCGAGCTCTTGCCCGTTCCGGTCGGCCCGGCGATCAGCAGACGCCCCCCTTTGGGGAGATCGACAGTCAAATCGCGGAAGAGTGTTCTCTCGCCGCCCGGCGTCATCAGCGTCACGCCATCGAGGCTAATCGCATCGTCCGTGACCTCGTAGCGCAGCCGATCGATGTGCTGGGATTGCTGATAGGTTTCGAGGTTCGCGAACTTCTCCCTCACCTCAGCGACGCGAACGACGTGTGGCACGGATCTGGTCAGAAGCGGGATAAAATTGATGAATGTGTTGATGGACGCGTTGATCATTCCGGCTGCCATTGTCGCAGCCGCGATGGTGCCGAACTCGATCTGGCCACTAAAAAAGAACGGGACCACGAAAAGAATGGGCAGAGCCTGCCAGAGGAAGGACAAAATCCGGCTCGACAGCGACATCAGCAGTTGGTAGCGAACGATGATCCATTGCGCCCGGATCGCCGTCGCCAATCTCTCGAGCAGATGCACGCGCTCACCCTTCTCGCCCCGGTAGAAAGCGATGGTCTCGGCATGATCGCGGACATGCAGAAGGCCGAAGCGAAAATCCGCCTCGGCAACGGTCGAATCCCAGTTCTGCTTGATCGTCGGCTTGTAGAGATAGTACGTGAAAACGGCATTCAACGCACAATAGGCAACGGTGGCGTACAGCATCTCGACGGCTATCGACGCCAGGATCGAGACCTGCACGCCGATGGTCATCACCGAGTTCAGCAGATTGTTCGGCATGCGCGTCGTCGCGTCGATGATCGGCTTCATCTCCTCCTGGATGCGCTGGTCAGGGTTGTCGATGTCGCCGTCGAGGGTGATCGCGTAGTAGGTGCGCGCGCCGAGATATTCATCGATCAGGCGCGTTGTCATCCAGCGGCGCCAATCCGTCTCGATCAGTGCCTCGATGTAGGTTCCGAGCAGGTAGCCGAGGAAGATCACGAACGTCACGCCGACCAGCGTGAGCCAGTAGTTCCAATGCGCCGCCGCCTCCTTGGCGATGAGGGCGTTGTTGATGTCCTTCGAAAGCAGCGTCACATATCCGCCCGCGGCCGTGCCGGCCAGTCCGACGCCGATCATGATGGCCGCGAGCACGTACGACTTCCACGCACCCTCACGGGTCCAATAGGGGCGGCAGATCTGCCAGAGCCGACGAAAGAACACACGGTCGAGCTTGCGCGCGTTGGGGTCGATCCTGACGCCCGACCCCAGGTAGCTCTGGCCGTTTTGAGGTTTTGGAGATTCAGACGTCATGCGATCCTTAGAGCCGACAGATCCAGCGTCTCGAAAATCTTGCGACACCGATTGAGAGAGGCCCTTGAATAGGTGTCAGCTCCCGTCATTTCGTCCCATTGCAGGCTGGATGAGACGCGGAGAAGTCTGAGCGCCTTGCACTCAGACTTCTCCGCTTTGCAACGATTCCTCAAAACTTCACCGCCGAGCCGACCCAGTAGCTCCTTCCCATGAGCCATGGGTTCGCGCTCGTCGTCACGAGGTTCTCATCGCTGTTGGTGATATTCTCGACACTGAAGTCGATCGCGGCATGCTCGCTGATATTGATCCGGCCGGAAACGTCGAGCTTGAGCGTGGCGTCAAACTTCTTGTCCGCGTACTCATTGTGGCGGATCCAGTTTCCACCCTCCTGCAGCCAGTACGCTCTTCCGGTGTAGTAGACACCATCAAATCCGAGGTTGACGCCTGCGCTGACGTTCAACTCGAGAACGTCGTTGAACCACACGGTCGACAACGTCGCGCCGAAACGCACCGGAATATCCAGGTTTCCGGTCACCTCCCCAAACTGGGACGGGAGGTATGACTGGCCGTTGTACCAAATCGGATAGTCAGGGATGCCATCGCCGTTCAGATCCTCATCGACTCCGCTGAGATAGGAGTTGCGCGATGTAGACTGCTCCGACCAGGTCACGCTGCCGGTGATTGCAGCGGCGTTGAGATAGTAAGGTGTATCCAGACGGTTCCATATCTTGGTGTACTCGGCTGTGGCCGAGCGATAGAATCTCTCGCCGCCGTTGGTCGCTTCGTAGCAGGGGATCGTCGCCGTTCCACACGACTCGGTTGCGAACTGATCCTCTCCATAGCGCTCGAGATATTTGAAGCGCCACTGGCCGCCAAGCACCGGATCCGCAATAGTTACCGCCCCGGTGAACTCATCGTTGTAGGGTGTATCGAGGCTGGAAACCCGATAGCTGTACGACGATGCTGCTGCTGCCGGAGTCGCTTCATTTATGGTTCCATCAGGGTTGTGAGTTCGCCTGTAGGTAACGGACGCAGGTTGCCCATCGCGAAGCGCGTAGTAGAGCGTCTCTCCCTCGTAATAGCGGTTGTAACCGCCCGTTATGCTGATCCCCCGGAATGGACTGATTGTTGCCGCGAGGCGGGGAGCCAGATTAACGTTCTCCATATAGTCGTCGTAGTCCAGCCGCACGCCTGCACGCAGGTTGAACCATTGCCATGTCTGATCGATCTCGGCGTACGCATGCACAGCATTTAGCGTTTTGGAAATGTCATATTGCGGAGTGAGGAAGTAGCTGGCCGCATACTGCTCGGAGTCGCACATCAAAGCGCCCTGGCAATCGAAACCTGCAAAGCCGGGTATCGATTGAGCGTAGACGTTCGAGTATCCTCCTCGTGCATCGTAGAGTTCTTCAAGGCGCGCGCGACGCCCCTCGACCTGCTTGATCTCGGTTCCAGCCTTGAAGCCTCCAAGCAGGAGGTCGCCGGTCAGGTTCGCCTGTGCACCGAAGTCGGTCTGGCTTTGAAGCTGGTTACCGTAGCCGCCTTCGCGGCAGGAAACAAAGATACCGTCCGTGCCGGTGTACGTGGCCGGGTCAACGCCGCGGCACCAGTCATCGTGCAGCGTCGTGTCGTACACAGGCACATAGGATCCAGCCGTCCACCTAAACTGCTGCTTCAACCACGTCATCATGACGTTATCGCCCGAAGAGTTCAGCGTCTCGCTATCGTTGTAGTAGGCGCGGGCTTTGAGCTTCACGCGACCGAGCCCGAGGTCGTCGGACCGGATGCTGGTTAAGTCGGTCGTGTATTCAAGCTGGGTGGACGAGCTCTTGATCTCCGTATCGATGTAGAGATCGCGGCCGTAGATATTCTCCCAGTGCTGGAAATAGTCGGTCAGCGAGGTGTCGAGCTTGAAATTGCCGATATCCGTTCGCGCCGTAGCTGCGAAGCGCAAGAACACGTTTTCGGAGTCCTCGGTGACGTAGTCGTCGCTTATGTAATAGACTTGCTGTGTGCTCGTCTCGGCCTCCTTGCGGCTGGCCTGGACGATGAAAGAAAAGTCCTTGGTGATCGGTGCGCCAAGCGAAACGGCGAGGTTGTCCTTCTCGAACTTTGGTGCCTTGCGGTTTCCGGGATTGGTGCCATCCTCGGTTGCCAGAATATAGTTGACCCAATCGCTGGTGTGATGGCTGTAGTTGATCGAGGCGCGGTAGCGATCTGTCGGCGGCTGGGCGAGGTCGTAGATGACCACACCGCCCTGAAATGAGCCGTACTCAGCCGAAGCGTTGCTGTCGATTACTGTCGCTTCTCCGACAAACTCTGTCGGAACGAAGACTGTTTGGGGATGCAAGCCGTACATCTGGCTGGTCACCGGGTTCTGCGTCGAGCTCCCGAGCGTTGCGCCTCCGTCGACGGCACCGGTGATGTTGTTGACCGACACCCCATTGACGATGATGTTGTTCTCGTAGGTCCGCGCGCCGCTGATCGAGAGCAGGAGCGGCTTGGTGTCGATAATGTCTTGCGCTGTCACGCCCGGGCTGCCGTCAGCCTCATTCTGGTACTGCACGTTCGGCAGATTGCGCAGGAAGCTGTTGGCGTCGCCGCCGCCGTTGGAGCGCACTTTCACGTTGCTGGCATCAAACGTTGTCGTGCCGGTGTCGCTCGGCGTCCCACCGAAGCTAACGCCGGAAGTGGCGACATCATCGCTCGCCTCTTCGCTCTCCACCACAGCCGTCGTGGCCGTCGCCTGGTCGACGGCCTTGGATCTGGCCGCCTTCTTTTTCTGCTTCGGCGCGTCGACCACGAGTTCGGGGAACGCCTGCGCAGCCGGACTGGCGGGCACAGACGCCTGTCCCGGCTCAAGTGGCGTGTCCGAGGGTTCGGCTGTCGTGGCGGCGGGAGCGCCCCCCTGCGCCGCATCACCAGATAAGTTGTCACCGGACGCCTGTTGCGCGGCGGCTTCCACCGCTCCGATTGCCAGGACGCAAACACCCACACGCACCAAAGAACGCGCGAACACCAAAGCACTCATCAACAAGTCCCCCGAGATCTGTCCTTATTGCACTGCGGCAGAGAGCCGAGCACGGCACCAATGGGTTTCCCCGGGAGAGACGGTAGCGGGCGCTTTTTTTGTTCCTAAGCAATGAATATTCATAAAGGGCGGGCATACTCGCAGCGTGCCGGAATAAATTCCTGCATATGCGTTCAAACTTAGCATGCAAATCTATATATCTGCGTAATCGTAGAATTATGCCGCTCGACGCCTGTTGCCTCTTGTGAGAATGGATCGCAATAGCGAGCATATTTGGACCTTTTGCCGCATTGCGGTGCCCGGATCCGTGAGGGGCTGACTGCTGAGCGACACAGCGAAATGCTGCAACTGCGTTCTCGATGGGATCGCCGATATGCCGGACGTTCGCGCCTCGTGTTTCCCCGTCACCGCTGCCCGATGGTGAGAGGCTGGTTAACGAGCGCAGCGAGGAAGGCGTGCGAGGCGGAAGTGCCTTTTCCGCCCCAGTCCGGACGACCCCTAGCTCGCCTTGGCCTGCGGACATGTGGCCCTGCCGGCAATCGTCACGATGAGATTCTCTGTGCGGAGCATGCGTCTGGCGACACGCTTGACGTCGTCCAGTGTCACTGCCGCAATGAGAGCGGTGCGGCGGCGCAAAAAGTCAGATCCGAAACCACAGAGCCTTAGAAGCTGCGAAGCGATCTTCGCGTTTGTGTCGAACGACAGCGGGAAGGAGCCAATGAGATATCTCTTGGCGCTTCCGAGATCCGTCTCGTCGATCCCTCCGGCCGCCGTATCCTTCAGCGTGTCGCGAATGACGTCGAGCGCCTCCTCCACCGTGTCGCTGCAGGTGGAAATGCTCCCCCGGAAAACCGACGCATGCCGGAACGGCACGACGGAGGTCCATATCGAAAAGGCAAGCCCGCGCTTGAGACGCAGTTCCTCCGCCAGCTTCGATGCCATCGTGTCTCCGCCAACGATCTGGTTGAGCACGCACGCCGCCATATAGTCCGGATCGTCGGTCCCAATGCCGTCCATTCCAAAGCAAACGACGGACTGGGGGATGTCCATGTGGGTGACCGCCTCCCGATATCCCGAGATGGGCGTTGCCCGCGGCAGGGGAACGAAGTCCGCCCGAGCGGGTAAGTCACCGAACGCGTTGTCGAGCAGCCGGCACAGGTCTTTCGGTGTAATGTCGCCCACCGCGACGACCGTCAGCGCGTTCCTGGCAAACGTGCGTGCGCAGTAGGACTTGAGGTCATCCAAGGTGATGCCGCCGACCGTTTTGCGCGTGCCTTGGAGGAGACGCGCGTAGGGATGCCCGGCGAAGGCCACCGCATCCCAGTTTCTGCTCGCGACGTCGAACGGATTGCGCGCGGCATTGGCCTGAAAGGCGAAAAGCCTCTCGCGGATGCATTCCACTGCATCGGAATCGAAGCGCGGCTCATTAATCGCCAGCCGGAACAGCCGCACGGCGACGTCCCGATCCTCCGTCAGCGTCTCCAGGCTTCCTCCCACCGCATCGCGTCCTGCTTCGAATTCGAGGTGGATGGCATGGTCCTCCAACCGCTCCTGGAATTCGACGCCGGACATGTCTCCTGCACCCTGTGAGAGCATGGCGGCGACGAAGCTCGCGAGCCCGTCCTTGCCGACGGGATCCTGCGACCCTCCCCCCTCAAACGCAAAGCGAAGCGCCAGCGTCGGCAACGCGTGCTCCTCGACGAGCCAAGCCTCGATCCCCCCCGGGCTCTTTACGGTTTGAACGTCCATGGTTTCATCCGAGATCAAATGATAGGGCGGCGGCGTTGGCCAGAAGATTGTCTCAGCTCTACGAGGTTGGATTCCTGGACCGCTGCTTCAATGTCGTCTTCTGGAAGCAGCCAGCCGGTTACGGAACGGCGGATGTCGAGATGCTCCTCGGCAACCCTCCTGATGTCTTCGACTCCGACACTGGAGATGGCATCTGGCCAACTCTCGATATCTTCGATCGTTCGGCCGACGGCGACAGCCAATCCATACCGGTTCGCAAGCCTCTCCTGATTCTCACTGTCATAGATGTATTTTGCGATCAGCGATTTCTTGGCCCGGCTGAACTCGGTGTGTGTGACACCGTTCTCTCGGATTTCGTGCAGCACCGCATCGATTCCGTCTTCGATTGCGCGCAGATCGCTGCTGCGCGCCACCGCGCTAAGCGAGATGACGCCGGTATCCACCGCCAGACCGGTGTAGGAGCCGCAAACCGAGGAAGCCAGCCGGGCCTGGGCGACGAGCCTGCGATGGAGACGGCTTGCCGAGCCGCCCACGAGAATGCTTGCCAACAGGTCGAGAGCCTCGGCCTCGCCGGGCCGAGCGGTGACGTAGCTCGGGACGGCGTATGTGCGGCGGAGGATAGGGGCTCCTACGCCGGCATCCTTGAGCGTCACTCGGCGGGCGATATCGTGAACGGACCGTTGCGGACGCGTACGTCTATGGACGGCACGATTGGCAGCGATCTTCCCGTACGTTTTCTCGGCCAGTCGCTCCACCTCGTCGGGCGTGACATCGCCGGCCACGACGAGCACCGCATTGTTCGGCGCATAATGACGCCTGAAGAAGCTCATTGCGCTTTTGCGCGACAGCTTGACCATCTCGTTGGCCGAACCGATCACCGGCGTGCCGTAGGGATGCATGTGAAAGAGTGCGGCATTCATCTGCTCGCTGAGTTGTCTCAGGGGGTTGCTGTCGAGGGAGCGTCGGACCTCCATCACGACGCGCCGCTCGACGGCCACCTCCTCGTCGGTGAGACGCAAGCGAGCCATACGGCTGGCCTCCATCTTCATCGCAGTCTCAAGCTGATCCTTGGACAAGCGCTCGTAATAGGCGGTGACGTCCCAGCCGCTGAACGCGTTGCTCTGCCCGCCAAGCCGTGAAATGGTTTTCGGAAACTCGCCAACGGCGGTCCTGTCGGTCGATTTGAACATGAGGTGTTCGAGGAAAAGCGCCATGCCGGCCGCGCCCCTCGGCACGTCGGCAGCTCCAACTTTGTACCACACCATGTGGGTGACGATCGGCACGCGCCGGACGGGTATTACGACAACGGCCATCCCATTCGACAACGTGAACTCTGAAGCGCGGGGGAATGTCGCCCTCGTCTGCGTTGCGAGTGCCGAGGCAAGCGACGCATGGACCCATTCCTCGATTCTTTCCTTGCTCATGAGAGCGCCGACGCGGCGGGCCACGGGCCGGCCGTTCTTGAACATGATCATCGTTGGCAAGCCACGAACCTCGTAATCGCTCTTGATTATGAGCTCTCGGTTCGCGTCTATCTTTACGACCTTGATCTTACCTTCGAGATCTTTCGTGATTTCGTCCAGAGCCGGAGCCATATCTCTGCAAGGGCGACACCGTTCGGAGGAGAACCAGACCAGAACTGGGGTCGCGGACCTCAACACGTCTACACCAAACGTCGCATCCGAGACGGTACGCGCCGATGACATTCGCACTCCTTCGAAGTCTGCCTCCAGCCGCAATAGAGGCCTTCAGAAAATGATCTGCCGCCCGATCCCTCCGAACCAGATATAGATGTACATTCTGCAGCAAAGGAAAAAATACAGATAAGCTTTTTGTGCACACCGCCTATGCTACGAGTGAGCCCTACTGCGTGAGCGGCTGCCGGCGCCTGTTCACGGACGAGAGCTTCCTTTGGAGCGTCAAAGTCTGTGTCTCCCTGTCGTACATAGCCTGCAAGATCGGGTACATCATCAGCGTGGGGTGGGAGTGTATTCGTCTGATAGAGTGGCGAACTCTTGGCTTGTTGGCCCGCTCTTGTTTCGTTTAGCCTTTCGTTTCTCGACCCCGGCATGATGCGCACCAAGACGTTGTCACGGCGAACTCAGTGATGGCCGCAGGGCGGCGGACACATGCGAGCCCGAGGCGGTTGCTCCGCTCGAGATCTGCGCACGTTCGCTTGATCTCGTTTTATGCAGAGCGTCCGAGATCGTGCAAAGTTGGTTGGCTCTCCCGCCGGTGGAACTCAGGGAGTTCGTCAAGGCTGTCGTCCAGCAGGTCGCTGTCTCAGAGGAGCAGATTGTTGTCCGCATCGACCGGGGCATTTTGGCGGAGAGGTTTGGTCTAAGCCGTTCGCCTGGGTGGGCCGATAGTGATCCCGTCGTCCTCTCGCTTGCGGCCTCTCTGCGTCGAGCGGGGAAGGGCAAGCGTCTTGTTATCTACAGCAGCGCTCGATCCGAAGTGCATGCCGGGCTTGTCGACTTGTTGCGGGAGGCTTTCTCGATGAGGACGGCGCTTCTGGCAGGCTCGGACGACAGCATTGACGCCATGACGCAGCGGCTTGGTATGGGCAAAGGGCACGTGACCGCGCTGGTGCGTCTCTCTTATCTTGCGCCTGACGTAGTTCGCGACTGCCTTGAGGGCCGTCAGCCCATCGACCTGGGTCCGACGCGCCTCCTCAAACTCGGCAAGGACCTGCCGGTCGATTGGGCCGAGCAGCGAGCGTACCTCGGGTTCGTCGCCTGACGGCAGCGCGCGAACCTCGCAAAAGATCCATAACCCCCGTCTCGAAACTGGCCTCCTGAGACCCGGCGCGGGATTTCGCGCCGAGAGGCCGACTTCAGTGTCTCTTACGTTGGCTGATTTGATGGCAGGTGGGACAAGCCGCGGAAATCACGCGACTATTCCGACGCGCGCGAAGGTCTCGGAAATGCAGAGATTTCAAGAGGGTGGGTGGCTGGGGGACTAGGATTCGAACCTAGACAGGCAGAGTCAGAGTCTGCAGTCCTACCATTAGACGATCCCCCAAA
>ERZ869909.452-NODE-452-length-49177-cov-6.901670_pt1 | contig 49177 bp, 45 predicted proteins | sample MGYA00520892_ERZ869909 | MGnify/ENA primary metagenome ERZ869909 (study PRJEB32215, sample SAMEA104723947) | bioreactor metagenome | biome: bioreactor; feature: anaerobic bioreactor; material: water | place: China | collected 2015-03-12 ... | reverse complement strand
CGGACGGTAAATGCGCGAACCCTGTTCGGGGCCGTAGCTCAGATGGGAGAGCGCTGCAATCGCACTGCAGAGGTCAGGGGTTCGATTCCCCTCGGCTCCACCAACGACATCAAGCGCTTAGCCCAACAGCGCGAATCTCAAAACCTCTCGGTCACACACCAGTCACACACGGATGCAGATTCGCGTCCTCGCCGCACATGCGCGCGCGTGCCGTAACTTCAGCGCGGTGTGTGACCGTGCCTCCGCCGAGCGCGGGCGGGAATCCGGTGCGCGCGGTGCTGCGGGTTTTGATAGCCAGGCGGCGCGTTAATGCCGCTTAACCGACAACCTGCGCCCGGCAGTGCAGTCTCGGTCCGTGGAATCCGATTCGCGGGCCGGTACCGATGCGCTGCCACTATCTAAGCGACCTTCATCTCGAGTCCCAAGACTTTCAATGGACGCTGCCCGAAGGCGATGTGCTCATCATCGCCGGGGATTTGTGCCACGCGCGGTGCATCGATCCCGCCCGGCAGGACAAGTACAGCATCGATCAGCGGACGCGCGTGATGCGCTTCGTTGATGCGGCACGGGCGAACTTTGCACACGTGCTCGTGGTTGCCGGCAATCACGAACACTACGACGGCGTGTTTGAGGAGACAGCGGGGCTCCTGCGAGAGCACCTGCCAGGCTTGACCGTGCTCGATAACGAAGTGGCCGAGATTGACGGCGTACGCTTCTTCGGCACCACGCTCTGGTCGGATTTTGAGGGACGCAGCGCGGCGAGTCTGAACGGGGTACGTCGCCGCTTGGGCGAATATTTCTTCGTTAAGACGCGTGTGAGGGGTGCCGATGGGGAGGAGACGCTGGTGAAGTTCCAGCCGGAGCACGCGCTGGCCGCGCACGATCAGGCATGGGCGGCCCTGCTGGCCGAGGTTCGTGCCGGAGAAGGAAAGCGCCGCGTTGTGATCTCGCATCACGCGCCGAGCTGTCAGGGCCTTAACCCGATGCAACTCGGCAACGGGCTTGATGGGGCGTTCGCGAGCAATCTCGACGGAGCCGTCACGAAGATGGGCAGTGTCGTGGCGTGGGTGCATGGGCACACGCACATCCGGCGTGTCTACCGCATCGGGCAAACCGGGGTCTACGTGAATTGCCGGGGCTTCGAAGGCAAGGATCCATCGGCGCGCACGTTTGCGCCGACGGCGTTCTTCGATCTCTGATCCGCTATGGATCAAAGCTCGCGTCCGAAATCACGGCCGCGATTCTTCCTGCGCCACTCTTCCATATCGCGGCGGATCCTGGCCGCTCTGTCACCCGCTTGTGGCCCCGCTGTCTCGTTGAAGGGAACCGCGGAAGAGGGGGGCCCGGCATCATTGTCCGGCTGCTTCGCCGGTGCAGACGTGGCCGACGGCCGCCGGAGCTCAGGAGTGTCCGGCCGTCTCTGACGGTCATAGAAAGCCTGCCTCTCGGCCCGGATGCGCGCCACGTATGCCTGATCCGTCTCGAAGGGCGGTGCATCGGCCGCCACGCGCACGGGTCGTCCGTATTCGCGCTCGAGGATGAGTTCGTTTTTGGCGCGGAGGAATCCAACCGATCGGCGCGTGACCTCCGCCTGCTGGAGCCGCTCTGCCGATCGTTCGGCGGCGTGCCGGGCTTTCAGCGCCTCGAAGCGCGGCTCGTGCGCGCGCCAGGCGCGTTCGACCAGCTCATGCGTGTCCGCCTTCTGCACCTGGGCAAGGCGGTTGCGCTCCCGCCGCTGCATGCGCCCGACCGCATCTTCCAGCTTTTTCGGTGAAAGGATCAGCTGCAGCTTGCGCTTCATCGTTAATGCCTTGCCGCTGCCGAGGCGCTCGCTGTTTACGAACACATAGACGGCGCGCTCGAAGATGTGGCTCTCCTTGCTGGTGACCTGACGCATCTCCTTGCGTTGGGCGGCATAGAGCGCCCGCCATCGCCGCCGGTATTGATCGCTGACATGGCGCCTTGCATTGTCGGTTGCCTTCTTGGTCGTTTCCATCAGGGCCGCAAATTCCTGACGGTGGCGCGCCCATGTGACGTCGCGTTCGGTCAGGTGCCGGCGATCAAGCTCGGCGCTGTGCCGCTTCATGCGATCGATGATGTCCTGCCGCTCAAGCCACTGTTTGCGGTTCCTGGCCCGGTGCTTCACCGCCACATAGGGGGCCTCGTTCCGGTTGGCAGAGTCTGTAGGCTCCGCGAAGCGGCTGGACTCGCGTTCGGCCTTGAGGCGCGCGCGCTCGGCATTGTTCCTGATCCGCTCCTCGCAATGGATGCCGTGTTCGCGCTCATAGGCCTCGGCCCACCGCGAAAGGCGTTCCTTGGTGTATTTGAGCGGCGCGGTGAGCCCGGTATCGGGGTGGACGGTGTTGACGACGATATGGACGTGGAGATGCTCCTTGTCGCCATGCGCCGCCATCAACACCTGGTGCTCGAGAAGGCTGAGCGCCTTGAGGCTGGAGAGCGCCGTAGCGCGCATATGTTCGGGAGAGGGGTTCTCGCTGATTGCCCAGGAGAGGCTGTAATGCAGGACGGGCTTTGTATTCTTGCGCCCGCGCGCGTCCCGGCCCGCCTGCTGCTTGAGCATGGCCTGGTCACGGGCGACGCAGAACATCTCGAACCACGCATCATCGGGATGCGAGAAGATGTTGCGCGTGTCTGTCCAAAGGACGCGGTCAGGGGAAGTCGTCGCTGCGTCGCGCAGGATGTACCCGCACGCTCCTTTGAAACTCTGCCCGCGTTTGTGGAGGCGGGGTATCATCGTTGGTCCTCGTCCCGAGGGTTTGGGCCTTCTGGTTGATGAGCTCCTGGGCCAGCAACATGCTCAGGAGCTTGTTGAGTGTCCGCCATGCGAACATCACATCGGTGGGAAGGTTGCTGTTGGTTGCATGGGCGATCTGGTTGACGTTGTTGCCGATGCGCCGAAGCTCGGTGAACAGCGCCGGATCCATGACGCGGTAGGCAGGGCGCGCGCTCATGTCGACCTTGCCGTCAAGGACAAGGCGTTCGCACAGTCCTGACAGCGTGAGGCCAAGCTCGCGCGCCTGCCGGCTGCAGCGCGCGTGGTCGTCCTCCGTCAAGCGGATACAGACCATCTTCGTCCGGGCGCCTTTTTCGTGTGTCCGTCGCTTTGGCACTGAAGCCTCTGTTTATGCTGGTACGGCGCAGGCTCACGCACTGACCGGAGGGGTCCAGGGGAGTGGCGGAGCCCTCTCCCCGGCGAGAGGGATTTGAATTCGATATCCGCGTAAGCGGGTAATATCGATATCAAATCCACATCTCGCTACCCCTCTGCCTTACCGTACGTGCATTGCATCGTCTGTCTCATTTGCTTTTGTCGGGTTATTCCCAAGTTTTGTTATGGGCATATGCAAAAGGCAATATCTGGAACCTGCCATAACATCGGCAATTTCGCGGCTTTTGGCATAACGTGGAAGAACGTCGCGCGAGATTTCGCGCATAATTATTTTCATCAGCGTCACCCCGACCGGATCCACGCTGCCGACGCGCTTGCACCGCGCAAGGACAACCTGCGCCCACCCGCGCGGCGCAGGCCGCGCGGGTCCCTGCGGCTCGGTTTCCGCTATGCGGCTGCGTCCTTGCGCGGTGCCGCGCGCGTGCGGCTTGATTTGTGCGTGGGTCGGGGCGGAAGGATGGGTGCTTTGAGGTCGAACAAAAGGATATGCGATGCCGTCCTGAAACCGCCGCCGAAAAATTTCGGCTCGGGCAATTATTTTATTGAAACATGCCGGCCCATGGCCGCGCATTTCCTATCGCCGCTGAATTTCCCCACGCGTTTACGTCCGCAATTCCATCGCTATTCTTTTCTCGAAGCTCCCGATATGGCGCGAGCACGCTCCAGCCGCATCCCGAGCCACGTAGGATCGCGTTGCTTGCCTCTCATGGGCGGCGGGCCTGGCCCTGCCGCCGGATGTCATCACGTGGAGACGGGACAATGCACGATACGGATTTCCCGCCGCGCGGCTCGGCCGCGGCCGGCTGCCCCGAAGCGCCGCCCTCGCAGATCTGGGGCCACCCCTGGGAGCTTGGCCCCGGCTGGGACTGGACACCGGGCATGGTCATGCTCGGACGATGGGAGCGTCGCGTGCTTGGCCGCGACGATGACCGCCACGTCGTCACTGTCGCGGGATCGCGCGCAGGCAAATCCACGACCGTGCTCATTCCGAACCTGCTGCATTATCCCGGCTCGGTGGTCGTGCTCGATCCCAAGGGCGAGCTGGCGCGTGCGACCGCCGCGGCCCGCGCCCGCATGGGGCAGCGCGTCTTCGTGCTCGACCCGTTCGGCGAGACCGGCATCGCCTCGGCCTCGCATAATCCGTTCTCCGAGCTTGGCATGGGCCGGTCCGAGCATGTCGCCGCGGATGCCGCGCAGCTGGCGGACGCGCTCATCATCAACAATGCCAAGGACCCGCACTGGACCGACAGCGCGAAGAATCTCACACGCGGCATCACATTGCACCTCATGGACCGCGAGCCCCAGGCGGCAGGCCTGCGCGAACTGCGCAGATGCCTGCATTACGTCCCCGCGGAACTGGACAGGCTCTTTGCGTCCATGGCGGAGTCGGCGGCCTTTGACGGCGTCGTCGCCAATATCGGCGCGGCGTTCCTCGGCAAGAGCGAAGCCGGCGGACGTGAACTGCAGAGCATTCTTTCGACGGCGCAGGAGCAGACAGCGCCGCTCGACGACATTCTGGGCATCACCGCGCAATCGGATTTCCGGCTCTCGGATCTGCGGTCGGGCAGGATGAGCCTTTATCTCGTGCTGCCCGGCATGCGCATGGGCACGCATTACCGATGGCTGCGGCTCGTCATCCAGCAGGCGCTAAACGCCATGGAACGGGCGCCGGTCCCGCGCGGGCATCTGCCGGTCCTGTTCGTGCTCGAGGAATTCCCGGCGCTCGGCCATATGCGCTCCATCGAGACGGCCGCCGGCCTGATGGCCGGGTTCGGCGTCAAGCTCTGGAGCGTGCTGCAGGACCTGACGCAGCTGAAGCGGCACTACCGCGACTCCTGGGAAACCTTCCTCGGCAATGCGGGCACGATCCAGGCCTTCGCCAATATGGACGAGACGACCACCAAATATCTGTCTTCGCTTCTCGGGCAGACGACAATCATCGAGGAGCACGCGCATTTCGTGACGGCCGCGCAGCGCGCGCAGGGCGATTTCGGAACGCGTCAGAACATCCGCTCGGTGCCGCTGCTCGCGCCTGCGGAGATTACAATGCATTTCGCGCGTGAAACCAGCCGCCAGCTCGTCCTCGTGCCGGGCGAGCGCCCTGCGTATTTCGAGCGGCTTCCAATCCCGCGGGGTGACGCATGATCGATCTGGATGAATTCAGAGTCCGCACGCTCGGCAGCGACGGGAAGCTTCTGCAGGCCGGCATGACCTGGTACGAACCGCGCCTTCTCAAACTCTGGCTTCTCGGACTCCCCGCGGCCATTTCCTTTATCGTGGCATTCTTCGCCGTTCCGGCGGCGCTCCTGATCTTCATCGCACACGGCACGCTCGGCACGGCCGCGCAGATCGCGGCGGCGAGCGCGGGGCTGTTCACCGTCATGTTCCTGCGATGGTTCAGGGGGAAGGCAGCAATCCGGCGGACCTGCTGGCGCTGCGTCCTCATCTTCGGCGCGGACGACACCGTGCTCTACGCCAAGGGCAAGGCCAGCAGGGAGCCGGTTTACGAGCCCGTTCCCCTCCGGCCCGGCATGATCGCGAGCATAGAAATCAAGTCCTATTACGCGCCCGCCTATCTGTGGCACCCCAATCTCTGCGTGGATTTCAACCTCCTCGACGGGCAGACCATCACGGTGGCGCGGCACCTGCCCCACGAGCTCGACGCGAAGATTGTGAGCACGCAGCTCAACCTCGCCCTCCAGGACATCCGCGCGGCCAGGCTGTCCACGCGCGCCGGCAATAACAGGTCGCGCAACGCAGCCGTGGCCGCACCATCCGGAGACGCCAGCAGAACAGGGGGAACGGCATGGCGGTGAAGGGTCCTCGCATCGAGATTGGCTATCCCGTGCATTATCTCGGGGACGGGCTGACCGTATGCGGTCACGCCCTGGCCTGCGAGCTGGTTGCGGATGCGCTGCGTCTGCTCATCGGCATGAACGGGGAGGACCACGAGGCGGCCTGGGACGCGTTCGAGGCCATGGCCGAATCTGCGGCGGCGCGTCTGCATGAAGACACGAAGACCGGCAGGCGCGTGGGGCTCGTGCTGAGGAAGAGCCAGTGATCTTGCACAAAGACCCGGGGCGCGTTCGCGCCCCGGGTCGGACCCAGCCTGAACTGCGGGGTCATCACCGCCGGGTGAGCAGCTCCGCATCGAAGGTCTCGACCTGGCCATCGCGGCGGCGGAAGAGCGTTTCGCCGTCAAGCTCGTAGAGATCCTCGGCGCGGTTGATGCTGGTACCGATGAAAATCTCAAAAGCCTCATCGGCATAGGGGTTGAAGAGCGCGGGGGTCATTGCTGACCTCCCTGGCTGGCGCCGTTGGAGGAATTGTTGGCGTCGTCCTTTTCGCTCATCTCGCGCACGACGACGCGGCCGGCGTTCGAGGTGGGAAACAGATCGAATTTGAGGTTCGCGCCCTTGAGGTCCTTGTGGATCCAGGCGGCGCCGATGCGCGTCCACCGCGCTTTCTCGCCTTCGCCCTCCACATGCCAGAGGGCGTGGGTCGGCCGTTTGGTGTCTTTGGATTTGGTGCTCATGATGATCTTCCGTTGTTGTCGTTGTGGGACGAGCACCACGCCCGTCCCGATGGGGACGTGAAAACCGATGCCCGTGAGCGGGTCATACGGGCCACGCGGGAGCGCCCGGGTTTCCCCCGGGGCGCGAACGGATCGGGCAGCCCGTTGACCCATAGCGATCGGGCTCGGTTAGGCCCCATCATCGAGGGACGCGGTTGTGCTTGAGCTTCACACCGCACCCCAACGGTAATCTGGGCAGCGTCCGAAGACCGGTCGCCGCCGCCGATGGCGGGAGCGAACAGGCCAAGTGCGGCAAGCAGCTTCGGCCGCTGAATCGAAAAGAACCGAAGGGCGCTCTTAAATTCCCCAAAAGAAGGCTCGCCGGCGCATCCTGAAGCGGAGCGTGATATGGCGCGCCATAAACCATAAACGGCGCTATGGCCGGGAGCGGTGTAACGCCCGCTATGCGGGTGCTTGCGCAGACTTGAGATAAGCGACAGCCTCGGACGCGCGCGCGGCGGCGGTGAAGATGGCGCGGCTGTCTTCCTTCATCAGCTTGAGCCATTGCGCGAGATACTGCGCATGATCGGCGCGGCAATCCTGCGTGATGCCGAGTTCGCTGCACAGGAAAGCGGATGCGATCTCCGCAACCAGCTCTTCCGCGGCATAGGCGGCGTCGCCAAAGCGCTTGCCGAATTCACGCGCAAGGCGGTGCTTCGCGCCGGACCAGTGGGTGAGCTCATGCGTGACGGTCGCGTAATAGCCTTCGCTGCGCGTCATCGTATCGGTGCCGCAGAACAGGTTTTCGTCGGGCATCTGGATGTGATCGGTCGACGGGCGGTAGAAAGCGCGGTCGCCGCCATGCTCGATGCGGGCGCCCGTGGCGGCAATGAAGCGATCGGCGGCCGCAAGGCGTTCGATGGGCCCGAGCGGCTGCGGCGCATCCGGGGCGATGTAGCCGTCCACCTGCGACGCGTTGAAGACGCAGGAGGCGCGCGCCACGCGGCGCTTGCCGTCATCGTCGGCGTTATCGGGGTCAGGTTCGGAATCGTACTCCTTGTAGAAGACGACGAGCGAGGATTTCTCGCCCTTGCGCACCTGGCAGCCAAGCTCCGTCCATTGCCGGTAGGTGGCCCAGACAGGTGCGCTGAAACCAGAGCATTCGGCGGCGACCCAGAGGCTGACGATGTTGATGCCGTTATAGGCGTTACGGGTCAGCGCGTTCACGGGCATGAACAGAGGCCCGGACGATCGCCGCCAGGGCATGCGGGGCTTGCCGGGATCGGCCTCGATGGCGGCAATAAGCTTGCCGGTGATTTCGGCATGGATGTCGCGGCGTGGCGGGCGTTGAGAGGACATCGCAGTCTCCTTCGTCAATGAAGACCCCGCGTGATTGCGGGCTCGATGCCGGTGGGTGAGCGGCGGGGAAGGAGCGGACGCGGAACCGAAGCCGCCTGACGGGGCAGGAGGGCGGCGAGGCGGCCGGCGCAGCCGAAAGCCGAGGGCTTGCCCTTGCAGCGGGCGCGCCCCGGCGCAGGGTCGGCATCGTGAGAGACCGCATCGAGGGTCTTGCCGATGAAGTGAGCGGCACTGGTCTCTGGCCTGCAGGCCGGACGGGCCGTAGACTGTCTGCGGTTAACTGATGAAATCCGCGACGAGGTTTGCGAACGTTTTGATGCCGCCAGATGGGTCCCTGGAATTACGCAGAAGCGCCTTGTCGTGGCTCTTAAGGAGCCTGCTCGGGAGCCGGCTTCGGTGCATCCGGCTGCACGACTCCGGCATCGCGCTTTGCGGAGGCAGGCAGCGGCAAATCCCTTTCACGGAGATGAGCGGTCCGGCGCGCGTATCCGGTACCGGCACAATCGTGATGGCGCTTGCGGATGGATCGGAATTGAGTGTGTCCGGTTTCAAACCTGCAGAGGTGCCGTCCTTCGTGAAGGCGGTGAACGAGACGCGGCGGGTTTTCATGTCCGGTCTGATCGCGCAGGCAGAGCCGGAGCTGGTCGCATTGGCGCAGGCCAGGGAGCGTCTTGATCAGCCCAGGCGCTATCCCGCCGCGTGCCTGCTCGACCCGTTCGTGAAGCGGGCTCAATCCCTGTTCGAAGCATTGCCGAAGACGGCGCCAGCCGACCTGATGAGCGAGGACCAGCTGCGCCTGTTCGATGCGGTCTCCGCGTTTGATCGCGAGCCGGAACAGTTGCGCGAAGCGTCTATCCGGGCCTTCATCGACGCCGAACTTGCCGAGATGGGTGAGTTCTTCGATACGATCGAATCCAATCCATTGACGGCTGAACAGCGCCTGGCCGTGGTGAGCGACGAGGATGCGACGCTTGTGCTGGCCGGAGCAGGCTCGGGAAAGACAAGCGTCATCGTGGCCAAGGCTGCTTATCTCATCGAGCGCGGCATACGCGGGCCCGACGAGATTCTCCTGCTCGCGTTCGGGAAAGGTGCCGCTGAATAGATGGCCAGCCGGATCAACCGGCGCTGCGGCGCTTGCGTGGATGCGAAGACGTTCCATGCGCTTGGATACGACATCATCCGGGAGGTGGAAGGGCAGGCGCCCGCCCTGGCTGCTCACGCAAACGATGACGCCCGGTTTGTCGCCCTGTTGCGCGATATCCTGATCAACGAAATCGCCGCGCATAGCGGCGCCCGTGAATTGCTGCTCGACTGGTTTACGGAGTTCTACCGGCCATGGAAGACGGAATGGGATTTCAAGTCTGCGGACGACTATGCGCGCTACGTAGCCTCCACCGAGCTTCGCACGCTGCAGGGCGAGCGGGTGCGCAGCTATGAAGAGCTGATGATTGCCAACTGGCTGTATCTGAACGGGATCGCCTACGAGTACGAACCGGACTACGAGCACGCGCTTCCAGGAAGCGGCCGCCGGTCATACACGCCGGATTTCCGGCTGACGCAGAGCGGCGTCTATATCGAGCATTTCGGGGTTCGCAAACAAAGTGGTCCCGATGGAAAGCGCCGCCTGACCACCGCGCCCCATATCGACTGCGAACGCTATCTCGAGGGCATGACGTGGAAGCGGGAACTGCACAAGGCGCGCGGCACGACCCTGATCGAAACCTACAGCTACGAGCATGTCGAGGGCAGGCTGCTCGATGATCTGCAGAAGAAGCTTGAACCCTACGCCAGGACAAGACCGATCCCGCCGGCGGCAGCGTTCGAGCGGCTATCGCAGCTCGGACAGGTCGATTCCTTCACCCAGACGCTCGCCGTGTTTCTGCGCCATTTCAAAAGCTGCCACCTGACCGTCGATGCCTGCCGCGCACGCCTCACTGGCTCGGACCGTAGAGCCCAGGTGTTCCTGAAGCTCTTCGAGCTGGTATTCAACGCCTACCAGGACCGCCTCGGGCAACGCATCGATTTCGAGGACATGATCGGCCGGGCGGCCGCCCATGTGCGCGCGGGCCGGTATCGCAGCCCCTACCGGCATTTTCTGGTCGATGAGTTCCAGGATATTTCGGATGGCAGGGCGGAACTGCTTCTTGCGCTCAAGGCGCAGCATCAGGATGCGCGCATCTTCGCCGTCGGGGACGACTGGCAGTCAATCTACCGTTTCGCGGGGTCGGATCTCGATCTGATGCGCAGGTTCGGCGAGGTATTTGGCGGCAGCTTCGCCGCCTCAAAGGGTGTTCACCGCATCGTCGATCTGGGCAGGACGTTCCGCAACCCCGATCGTATCGCGGAGGCGGCCCGCCGGTTCGTATTAAAGAACCCCGCGCAAATCGAAAAACGCGTCGTCCCGGCGTTCGGCGCGAAGGCTCCGGCAATCCGGCTCCTGTTTTATGCGCGCAGCAGCGAGGCCGAAGCCGTGAAACACGTGCTCGAAGACATCCGGCGGCAGGCGGATGGACGCGCGAGCGTGCTTCTGCTTGGAAGATACCGATTTGTCGAGCCCGATGACATGGACGCGCTAGCAGGCGCGTTTCCTGAACTCGACCTGAGGTTTCTGACCGTACACCGGTCCAAGGGGCTTGAGGCCGATCATGTCATCATACTGCGCGCGGCGAGTGGGCGGCTGGGTTTCCCTTCGGAGATTGTCGACGACTCTCTGCTTGATCTGGTCCTGCCACAGCCAGAGCGTTTCGTGCATGCCGAGGAGCGCCGGCTCTTCTACGTGGCCCTGACGAGAGCCCGGCAATCGGTCACGATACTCGCCGACCGGGAGACGCCCTCGGGCTTCGCGACGGAGCTTCTGGAAGACGGCAGCTATGGAGCGGTTCTGTTGGAAACCCCGCAGGACCGGGCTACAGCCACGAGTGCTACCTATCCCCTAAACTCATGAAGAGATCCGGCTGCACCTTGCGGCGCAGCCGGAAGGAAGCAGCCTATTCAGCCGCCTGACTGAGATTGGCGTCGTTATTGTCATTGACCGCCGGACGCAGCGGCTCCGGCAGCCAGGACGTGCCCGCAAGCAGCTGCTCGGCCCGGATCGCAAGCTCGGACTTCTTGAGCTTTTCAAGAGCCGGCGCGTGGGTGCCGTTGGCCTCATCGATGGCGGCGAGGATCTGCGTGCGGTTGATGCGCTCGAAGTAGTTCTCGGCGGTTGGCGTGAACCATTCGGTCATGTCGACGCGCAGGGCTTCGGCAAGCTGCGTCGCGTTGATGAGACGTGATGCATGGGGCCTGTCGGATTTGCGCTGCACGCCGTCAACGGATTTCGCCGCGATGAACGCCAGAATGCCAAGCAGCTCATCACGCGGGCGTTCGAGGCACCATGCCCAAAGGTCATCAGCATTACCGGGGAGGCGGTCGCCGATGCAGGCACGCTCCTGCTCGATGGCCTCAAGCCCCTTGCAGGCCTCGGGTTTCGCCATGGCGCTGCTGAGCGTCGGTGATCTCGATGACAGTTTGAGGCAGCTTTCCGTGCCGCATCCCGGATAGAACATATCGAGAGCCAGGCAGTGAACGACGGCCGCAAGGGCAATGTCCGGCTGAAGCATCAGCGCAGCCCCGATGGCGGCGCTTTTCTGGGCCGTCAGATCCTCGGTAAGGCGCGGTGAGAGCCCGGACGGTGCCGGAGTCTCAGTGCGATCGTCGGTATCCATAGCGTCAATCGAGGCAAGCTCAGCCTTGCGGGCGTCTTCCTTGCGCACCAGGCCGCGCTCGATACGGACATCGCCGTCATACTCCAGGGAGACCATCGCGCCGGCAAGGGCAAGCGTGTCGGCGGACCACGTCTCGGTCTTCAGGGTCAGCTCGTCCATGCGGGCTTCGATGTCATCAAGACGCGCTTGGTCAGACTCGTCGCTGTCAACGAGCGCATCGTACTCTTCCGACAGTCGATCGTATTCAGCCTGATCGGCATCGCAGAGCGGGATCTGCTCGGGCAGCCGCCGCTCGAAGCGGGCGAAGGCCCGGTAGTCGGCATCGGGCAGGATATCGACCCAGCGCCAGCCCTCGGCCTTGACCCCGGCTGCGATGGCATCGAGCTTCTCGGTTACAAGGCGGTCGAGCAGGACATTGTCCTGGAGATAACCGGCGCCGTCCTCCGAGAACAGGTCCTGACGGATAACGCCGCCCGCGGCCTGATACGCTTCGACACCGACGAAGCGGACGCGCTTGTCGGAAGTCGGGATGTCCTCCTCGGTCAGCGCCCGGCGGATGGCGTAGGGATCGCGGTTCCAGGGCGCGAGCTCGGCAAACACGCGTTCCTGCGCCTCGCGGTCGTCGGTGACGGCGAAAGCCTGAGCCGCCTCGAGTCCGATATCGCCGTTGCGATACGCATCGAGGATAATGGAAGACAGCCGGCCAAGCTTCAGGCGCTTGGCGACCACGGTTTCCGTGATGCCAAAGCGCGCCGCGACCTCAGGAATCGTCGCGCCGTCATCGATGAGGGTCCGGAACGCCTCGAACTGATCGGCCGGGTGCATGGGGGCCCGCACGACATTCTCGGCGAGGCTCAGCTCCGTTGCATTGACGTTGTCCGTCGCAAGCATGCAGGGAACCGGATGGTCCTTTGCGATGGTCCCGGCTTTAACGAGGGCGGTCAGGGCAAGATACCGGCGCTGCCCGGCGACGATCTCGTACTTGCCGCGGATGCTCTTGCGCACGACCAGTGACTGCAGCAGCCCATGGGCCGCGATTGAGGCTGCAAGCTCGTCGATACCGTCATGGATGGCTGTCCTGCGGACATTGCCGTCCCACGGCGCAAGCCTGTTCAGCGGAATGGTGATGGTGTCGGTCATTGACTGTCTCCTTCGTCTTGCGAGCCCGCCGGGATGGCGGTCTCGATGCCGGACGAAGGCGACGGGGCCAGGCGGGAGCGGAACCGGCCCGGTAATACGGGCCGGCGGCCGGCGAAGCCGCAAGCCGAGGGCACGCCCTTGAAGCGACCGCGCACCGGCGCAGTCTCGGCATCATGAGAGATTGCCAGACCGGATTCGCCAGAAGAATGGGAGAAGATTGGCGGCCGACCTGTCGGACCTACCGGGGCAATGTTGGATTAAGCGGCGACATTGCTGTTGCTCTTGGCAAGATTGCAGGCCGGGCAGGCGACTTGGCCATTAGCGACTGTCGTGGCACCGCCTCTCGACCATGCTTCCCGGTGATCCGCCTCCCAATGGTCCCACTCGCATTTGGTGCCATCGCATTTGATGCGGAGCTGGCAGAGGCCCTTGTCGCGGCGATAGATGGCGAGGCGCTGATCATGTGTGAAGATGCGTTGATCGTCCTTCAGACGAATCTCCGGGAAACGATCGAGGACCAGTCTCAGGAGATAATCGTGCCTCCATTGCAGACTGTCGGCGCCATCGGTGCTGTGGCTGGTCTTCTCATGATAGAGGGCAACTTCCGGATCGCATTCATCAACGGGCAATTCACGCTGTGCACGGCGGTACTGCTCGAAATCGATGAACCATTGTGCGAGAGCCTGCTGATGGCCAGCAACGACATAGCGCTCAAGCAGATGCGAAACGAGCAGATAAAGTGACACCGTGCTGTAGCGCTCGAGTTCCGGAGTTTTCGAGGGGAACATTTCCTTGAGATAGTTCAGGACGCGGCGGATCTTGGCAGCTTTGGGACCCGAAGCGTTGAAGCCCGTCTGGTCGGAGTACATGCGGTTCAAATCGGCGTTCTTCACATTGGCCGGTCCGCCGGCCAGCTCCAGCATAGTCATCTGGGCAGCTATAAGATCGTGGGTGAAGCGGCTGTTCGGAAAGCCACAGCTGGCGAAGAATGGGTGCTCGGCAAGTGACTTCACGAACATGCGCATCTCGCCCGGCATGGCGTTGCGCTTCTCCTGAGCTTTGAGGGTCGTGCCGTTCTGGAGCCGGAGGAACATCTCCCTGATCTCATCGTCGTCGGTATTTTCAACGACAACAACGTCGAGCGTATAGGTGTCGAAAGCGATCCTCAGATCGTCAGGTAAATTCTCATAGCGCAAACGTGCAATCCCATGGTCTCCGATTGGGTCTGCGTCTTTCGCCAGGGCGAATGCTCCCTCCTGGAAATCCCAGATGGTTCTGAGGCGCTGCTGCCCGTCGACGACCTCGTAGCGATCAGGCTTGGTGGCCACGCGCCGCCAATAGAACTTCGGGATGTCGTAGCCTCGCAGGATCGTATCGATCAGCAGTTGCTTCTGGCCCAGAGACCACACGGCCGGGCGTTGGTAGTCTGGTTGCGGGTCTATGCGAGCCTTCAGACTGCAAACCGTCAGGAGCGGCCAAGGCTTCTTGTTAATGAGCATGATTTCCCCCCGCTATAGACCCAGTCTTTGTTGCCCCAGTTCGTCAGCCGGCCTCAGCCGCGCATAATCGAGCAGATCTTTCATCATCGCGCCCCGATCACGCCACTGGTAGAAGATGTCCTCTCCGAGAAGCACATACCGCCAGAGGCGGTCTGATCTCTGCTCCACGTCGAGCGCATTGATGCGGTCGCACCATGCGAGCGCGGCGGTGCGTTTCCGTCTGACGTTGGGATGGGCGAGCTGACCTTGCGCCTTGGTCTCGACAAGAAAAATGTCGCTCGCCGTTCGGACAAGAAAGTCAGGGGAGTAGAAAGCCGGCAGTCCGTCCTCCTTGACGTATCTCAAGCGGACGAAGACATGCTTGTGTTCGTGCACCTTGCAGAACGCTTCGACAGAGCCGTCCCGGTCGGCCATTTCGATGAAGGCGCGTTCGAGCAGTCCGGAGCGGGACGGATAGGGAAGACGGGTATAGATGCATTTGGAGACAGCGAGCGAGGCGCTTTCTCGCATTGCGAGCCGGCCGACTTCTGAAAGACGCCGGTGCATGACCTCACCGTCATCGCTTGTGTCGGTGTTCTCGGTGCGCAACAGCTCCTGAGCGACAGCCTTGATAATATGCGCCGTCACTGCGTCATTGAGGAGCAGACGCCAATTTTCGTCTTCGAGGGGAGCGAACGGGCCATTGAAGAGGCGCGCTCGGATATAGCCGTCAATCCAGCCGGCAAGCTGGGGCTTGTTGACCTGAAGATAGGGAAAGTGGGCCTTGTTGGCATAGTCCTTGGCGCTCTTGGTCAGCGGCTGCGAAAGAAGCTCGCCGATGCGCCGGACAATGCGGCTGATATAATCGTTGTATCCGGTGGCGGTCATGACGCCACCCTGGACACGGTAATCGCCAAACCGCGTCTTGGCTTCCACGTCCTCGGATACGAAGCGATCCCCCTTGCCGATCATCTTCTTGAGCTGATCAACGCTGAAAGCATCGAACGGGGTGAGGCGATCGGCATCGAAAGCGCGATCTGCAAGCGTTTCTTCGCGTTCACGGAGCACGAACGGCAGCGCGAAATCAAACTCCTCGTAGCCGTCGCGAAGTTCGACGGATATCAGATCCCCGGTGCTGCTGGTCGAGTCATCGTCCTCTGTGACCTCTCCCGCCAGACCCTCAGCCATGAGCTCGTCATAGAAGCTCTGGAACGCCGGATGCTCTACGATCGACAGCACATCAATCATGTTATTGGGCGGTTTCCCGCCACGGATGAGGGCGCGGTTCTCACGCTTGGCATCCTCGAACTCGTCGCCGCGCCACATAAGACGCAAACCCCGTCCTATGGTTTGCTCTAGGAGGATGCGCGCCTGCGTGGAACGGAGCGGCACGATCACGCAGATATTGTTCACGTCGAAACCTTCGCGCAGCATCAGGACGCTGACGACGACTCGAGGATTCCGGTGCCGATCCATGTCAAAAAGCCGCTCGCGCAGAACGGCCCAGTCCTCCTTCTTGAGTTCCCCTTTGCGGTTGGAATCGACGCGTAGGATATCGTCGGCATTCAGCCCCTCGAGCTTCAGAAAATCCTCGACCAGCGGGGTGACGTTGGTGTCCTCGCACATGACAAGCATTTTGGGATGCCGGTCCGGGTCGATCCGTGCGAACTCGGTCTCGAGCTTCCTGAGTTTGGCAAGGCCGGCGCGCAGCATGACACGCTGCCCATCCGCGAGGACCGGATTGCCGTCCTCGTCGCGATCGGCCTTGAACTCCAGGCTGTCGTTGTCAAGCGCGCCAATTTCGGACCGTTTGTCGAGCACGAGGGATTTGACGAGTCCCGCGCGCATAGCTGTCTTCAGGTCGAAATCGACGATGATGTGAGGAAAGTAAGAGAGGCGGACATTCCGGCCGGTTCCGACCTGATTATACGGCGTCGCAGTGAAGTCGACCTGTATGAATTTTGAGCCTTTCGGCTCCGCGATAAAGGTCAGGCTCTTCTGCCACTCGACCTCCATCACCTCACCCTCACGCTTGATTTCGTGAATGCGGTGCGCCTCGTCGTTGAAGACCATAAGGTCCGGCAGGCACTTCAGGTATTCGAGCGTGTTGCCGCGCTCGTATTGACGGTTGAGGACGTTGAGATCGTTGCCTGACGCGGTGCCGGGGGAAAGAGGCAGGATGTCTTTCGCGACCATCGCGGGATCGGCGGCGATGCCTGGCGCCTCTGTCTCGTCATCCTCCTCAAGTTCGCTGTCTTCCTTGATCGCCTGCCAGTTGGTGAGCGCCACCAGCCCTCCGCTCGTCACCTTGCGGCCGATGTCCTCCTTGACGCAAAACGCCGACGTGACGAACCTGAAAACTTCCTCGCGGTACGGCTCGGGAATAAAGAGTTCCCGGAATGTCGAGAGATCGGAGTTTTGGAAATCCCGTTCGCCCGCGCGTTCCTTCCCCATGAAAGCATCGAGAATTCGGTCATAGACAATGAGGCCCGGCGCGACGATGAGGAAATTCTTGGTGTATCGGCCGGAGGCGGTTTCCTCACGATTGGCATTGAGGACCTGCCAGATGAGAAGAGCCTGCATGACCCAGGTCTTCCCGGTTCCCGTCGCCATTTTCAGGCAGTATTTCGGATAGGCGTTCTTGTCGGCGCGGATCCGCTCTGCGGAGACAGCGCTCTCGAGCATCACGACAGGCGCGACGTCTCCATAGAGGCCGGCCAGGGTCGAGGTTTTCAGCACTTCATGGGCATAGATGGTGTTCAGGATGGCCTGACGCTGTCCTGCATGGAAATTGACATCGCGCAGATCGATGAAGTCCTGCTGAAACCACCATTTGAGCAACTCGGCAGTAACCGGCGAAACCTCTGTGAGGATGGGGGCCGACCCAGCCTCAAGACCGGCCGCGGCGGCTTCGACACGCGCCGTAAGCTCTTTGGCGAGGGTGAGATCATTGATGCCCATCAGGCGACCTCCACGATGGCCTCGGCTTCGAAGCCGAAGACATCCACGGCGCGAACACAGACACGACGCTTCCCTTCAACAATGGGCAGGCCATCGAGGCGCGCGGTTGTCACCACACGGTAGGCGTCCTCGTCGTTTTCTGTGTTCCCGCGATAATCCTGCCAGACAGACCGGAAGACTTCCCCGTCGTAATTCGGATCCACGCTCCAGTACTCGATAAGAGCCATCGGATCCTTGTTGACGATCTTCTCAAGCTTGGCGCGGTTCGCGTCGTCGAGGTTGAGCGCATCGGGAGACAGCAGCACATAATTGGCGAGCTCGATGGAAAGGCTTTCGCCCTTGCCGTTCCTTTGTCGCGTGGCTGCGCCGAGCACCAGATATTGCAGGGACGAGAATCGCACCTCGTCGGGCTTTAGCTTCTTTCCCTTCTTCTTCAGCCGGTCGAGGAGATCCGGCGGGATGACAAGCACTTCAAGCTGAGGGTCGTCGAGCGCATCAAGGTCGTGGCCGATACTCGGATCGAAGTTCCAACCCAGCACGACGACCTTGTCCCAACCGCCCATATGGCTCTCGCGCAGCGCAATCGCCCGCTTCAGCGTAGCGAGGCCAGTCATCTTGTTGGGGCTGTCGACATAGACCAGATGCTTGGTATTGCCGACGCGGCCAAGATTGCGGTTGGGATTCTCCTCGGCCGGAATCGGCAGCGCGCCATAGAGACCGAGCACGATCTGCGATAGGTCGCCAATGCGGAACTTACGCCCCAGGGTCGATCGCATCTGCTCGACCTGATAGTCACCGACATGCTGATAGAGGAAGGGCTTGGCATCCTGATCGATGAGTCGCTTGCGCGAAATCATACAGGCAGGCTTACCGAGATCCGTCGCAATCCATCTTCGCCTCAGTCGTTCGGCTACGGCAGCAGTTGTTCCTGATCCGATAAAGAAATCTGCGACGATTGATCCTTCTTGGGAAGACGCCGTGACTATCCGTTCAAGCAGCGACTCGGGTTTTTGTGTGGAATATCCGAGTCTTTCTTTGGCCGTATTTCCTACACGATTGACATCAGTCCATATCGACTGGAGAGGCATGCCGGGGAGTTCGTCAAGGAAAGTTTTGAGCCCACGCATCAACGGCGTCCCATCCGCCTTCGTTTTAATGCGTCCCTCGGCCAGAAGTCGGTCCAACTTTTCTTGAGTAGTTAGATTCGCATCTATCCCATACATCTGAAGCATTCTGGACGGGATCGCCCAATGGCGCCCAGAACGTCCCGGATCAACACCGCGCCACGGAAGTCCAGAGGAGCCACTCGAGACTCCTGCTCCAGTTAGATTCTCGTACTTGACCAATTTCCCGTTTTCATCGGGACGGAATTCCGCCGCGACGTATTCTTTACTGTAGGGTGTGTATTGTACGTTCCAGATAGATGTCTGACTCTTGGTATATAGAAATAGGGTATCATGTATGTTGCCGTATCTGTTCGGGTCATTATGCGCGCTCGTTCTTGCCCAAATTATTTCGCTACGAAAGCTCTCTTTGCCAAAAATATCGTCGAGTCCAACTTTCACGTAATGACTAACGTGTGAATCGAGATGCACATAAAGAGAGCCAACATCAGATAAAAGTTCGCGGATAAGGCAAAGCCTCGGCACGATCATCCGCAGATAGCTAGCAGACCCGTCGGACCACGTGTCGGAATACGCGAATTGCTCGATTGCGGTAGGACGTTGTTCGAGATCAGTACCCGGCAACTTCACCTTCGTCCTGTAGTCCGCCTTGCTGTCGAATGGAGGGTCGATATAGATGAGGTCGACCTTGCCGCGCATGGAAGGCGTGTGATCGTCGCCGGCCAGTAGCGCCGCCATGGCAAGCAAATTGTCACCGTAGATGAGCCGATTCATCCTGGCTGGGTCGAGGTCGGCGCTGGCCTTGGACTGGGCCGCGAGCATGTCCTTCCAGTTGGTGTCCCTGGAAGGGATCACCAGTTCACGCGTCTGGAGACCGATGCGGTAGCTGCTCTCGATGCGTTCGAGGATCTGTTCGGCCTCACGCTTGCCGTCAGCTACGATCTTCGGCAGCTGCTCCAAAAGACTCGGCATGGCAGTATCGATCCCCCAACGTACAGGTTGCTGCCGCCCAGCCCCCTGAGCGACAAAGTTTGCATCATTCTGTGTGCAAGTCTTGCGATCCGCGCTCGGCACGGTCAACCGCCTATCAGCAAAAGGGCAATTCGGTTCACAAGATCGGCTCGCACATCGTGGGACAAGCTGTGGATAAGCTGGGGACAACGGGAAACATCTGCGGCTTCGCAGAGCGAAGCCGCATCGAGCGGGCTCAATACTCGCTCGGCAACAGGATCGTGTTGTCGGTGACGTAGAACTTGATCTCCGCCAGCGGAAAATCCGTAAAGGCAATGCGCTCGGAGGACACGGCGACACCGTTGCCGTCGGAGCAGACGAGATTGGCCGAGGCATCGGCGTTGACGCTCAGCGTCCAGAGCTGGAACGCCTCCGCTGCGATATGGGCCTCGAGCTGCGCGCAGGCGATTTTGTCGAGCAGCCACCAGGCTTCGCCGGCTTCTGCGACATGACGCACGCCGTCTGTATAGACGATGTGACGGATCAGGCCGTGGCGGTAGATGTGCTCGGTCCCGGTGAACTGGCTGAGATCGGATTTGATCAGGGTTTTGGTCATGGCGTGGCGTCCTTCTGCTGCGGGAGCCGCGCCGATCGCGGCCCCTTCACGCCGCATCACCGCCATCGCCGATGAGCGCGGCCGGCAGGGCTGCGGCGCAAGCCGCACCGCGGCAGCGGCGCGAAGCTGCAGGGCGCAGACCGAAGCGAGCGGCCTTGCGGGGCGTGCGGGCGATGGCCTCATGGCGGCGGGGGGCTGCCGGCCGGTTCAAGCCGAAGCGGCGGCCAAGTCCAACGGGCGGAACGCATCGGGAAGCCCGGAGCGGGCCTATCGTGTCGGTGACGGTGAAAGCCCCTGATCCGTCTGTGCTTGACAGCAAGCGCCATCAAGAACAAAAAGGGAACAACATCACGCGGGGGAAGGCATGCGGCTATCGTCACTACTGGCTTGTGAGGCAAGGACGCGGGTCAGCGTGCCGGTGTTCGTCTGCCGCGTACCGGCCGGGTTTCCGTCGCCGGCCGAGGACTATCTCGATCACCCGCTCGATTTCAACGAGCTGCTGATCGCCCATCCGGCGGCGACCTTCGCGGTCAGAATCACGGGCGAGAGCATGACCGGCATCGGCATCTTCCCGGGCGACATCGCGGTCGTGGACCGCGCGATTGCCGCGCGCGACGGCGCGGTCATCCTGGGCATCCTCGACGGCGAGTTCACCATCAAGCGCTACCGGCGCAAAGGAAGCGCGCTCTGGCTCGAAGCCGCCAATCCCGATTTTGCGCCTGTGCCCATCGACCACGACCGGGCGTTCGAGGTCTGGGGCGTCGTGCGCCATGTGATCCGCAGGCTTTAGGCGATGGCCGATCCGATCGCGCTCGTGGATTGCAACAATTTCTACGCCTCCTGCGAGCGGCTGTTCGAGCCGCGCCTGCGGGGCAGGCCCGTGGTCGTGCTGTCCAACAACGACGGCTGCGTGATCGCGCGCTCAAACGAGGCCAAGGCGCTCGGCATCGGCATGGGCGATCCCTGGCATCTCAACAGGGACAAGTTCGCGCAGCACGGCGTTATCGTGCGCTCGTCCAACTATACGCTGTACGGCGATATCAGCAGCCGCGTGGTCGAGGTCTTGCGGGGCTTCACGCCGGAGCTTGAGGTCTATTCCATCGACGAAGCCTTTTTGTCCTTGCGCGGGTTTGCCGATCCGGAAGCGCATGCCGCGCGGCTGCGCGCAACGGTGCTGCAATGGACGGGGATCCCGGTGTCGGTTGGCATCGCGCCGACCAAGACACTGGCCAAGGTGGCGAACCGGCTGGCCAAGAAGGGGCTGGGGCGGGGCGGCGTCCATGCGCTGATGAGCGAGGCAGAGCAGACGCAGGCCCTGGAGCAGCTCGCGCTGACCGATCTCTGGGGCGTTGCAGGCCGCCTGGCCAAACGTCTTGGCGAACTCGGCATCCGCACGCCGTTGCAGCTTCGCGATGCCGAACCGGCGATGCTGCGCACGCATCTGGGCGTGGTCGTACAGCGCATCGCCGCGGAGCTGCGTGGCATGCCCTGCCAGGCGCTCACGCTTGCCGTGCCGGCCAACAAAACCATTCTTGCCTCGCGCTCCTTCGGCCGCCCGGTCCTGCAGCGCCAGGAGCTTGAGGAGGCGGTTGCCTCGCATGTCGCCCGCGCGGCAGAGAAGCTGCGCCGGCAATCTCTTGCGGCCAATGCGGTGATGGTGTTCGCCCACACCAATCCGTTTCGTGGGCAGGATGCGCAGTATTCAGCGTCGCGCACGATCGGCCTGCCGGTCGCAAGCGCCGACACGCGCACGCTCACCCGCGCCGCGCTGCGGGCGGCCTCGATGATCTGGCGCGACGGATACCGCTACAAGAAAGCGGGCATTGCCCTGCTCGATCTCTGCGCGGCGGGCGCGGTGCAGGGGGATCTCTGGTCCGGCCCTGACACGAAGCGGCAACAGGCACTGATGCGCGCGGTTGATCGGATCAACGCCGATTACGGCCGCGATACGATGCGGCTTGCCGCCTCGGGGATACGCCGCGGCTGGTCGCTGCGCGCCGAACGGCGATCGCCGCGCTACACGACGGACTGGGACGAGATCCTCTGTGTGCCCTGACCGTAAGCCAGTGCGCATCTGTGCAATTGTGGGTTTGCCGGAATGGTCAGCCTGTCTTGTCTGTCTTCGGGGATCGTGCCGGATGGCGCTTCGCCGCCTCGCGCAAAAGGCGCTCATCATCATCGTCATCGAGCTCGAGCAGGATGATGCGGCCGTCCCGCGGAAAGAAATCGAGGATGACGGTCAGCCCGGCGCCGGTCTCATGCGGATAGGCGCGGCCGATGCGGGTCCAGGCGGCGCGCCCGGATTTGGTGCGTCGTGCGTGATAGGCGATGAGGACAGGATCGTTGGTCATATGAAAGATAGATGCAAACAGGATGGTCGCGCCCTAAAGGCGCAGACATCGCGCCTCTCATCCCCTCGGAGCCGTCCGTCGCCCGCTTATAAGAGCTGGCGGGCGACGGCGGCGTAAGAGGGATGGGCTCATCCCCTTGGTGGGTTCAGAGCCCTTCCAACTAGGTCGGTCTCGCCTTGACGTTGGCGCCAGGCGTGTTGCTGTTGGCCGCCTCGAGCGCCTTGGCGCGGCGATCCATCACCTGCTGCGGCGTTGCCGAGGAGAGCACCGTGCCGGCCTTGGTATCGACCTTGGCGCGGAAGTTCTGCGACAGGGTGTAGTCCTCTTCCTTGAGCCGGTCGGCATCTTCCTTGGTGAAGGATTCAGCGCCGGTGATGTTGGCGGCAGGCACGTAGCGCTCCGAGCCCATATTGACGAGGGCGATGCCCTGCGCGCGCAGGCCTTCCAGATTCTCGCGCGCGAGTTTCGAGGACTTGTCCCCGAACTCGATGCGGATACTGACGCGGGCAGGATCGATATCGATGCCGCGTTTTTCCTTCAGGCTTTCTTTGGCGCGCTCCTTGTCCTCATCGGTGAGCGGCCGGATCAGCCTCACCGTATCGAGCGGAACGGTGCGCAGGACACCTTCGTGGGTTGTGTACTTCAATGCGTTGATTGCCATGATCATCTCCTTTTTTTGGTTATGGCGATTCAATCGTGGCAAGCCGTCCGCACATGTCACGATGCGGCGCAGCAAGAGTTATGCAAAGACAGCAATGCGCTCGGCCCGATCGACGATGGGCGTCTGCCCATGCGGCACGAACACATCGAGCTCGTAGAGGGCACCGATCACGGCGCCGCGCATGTCCGCGCCGCCCAAGCGCGGACAGAAGCAATTGCCGCCCTGAAGCAGCACCACAATGCGCACGCCATCATCCGCCTGCCCGGCGAAGAAGCAGGCGAGATCACGCCCGAGCCAGGCCTTGGCGGTGAGCAGGCCTTTCCAGCGGCGCAGATGGGTGTGCGGATGGTCGAACCCGCACAATAATTCTGCGTCGGGATGGAGGGCAAAGTCCGCGATGCCCTGATCAGGATCAGTCACGGAGCGGAGACTAGCGCCCGCCCCATCGAATGCACGCTGCCCCGCAGCATCCCGCAAGGGATGGACGCCGCATGGCGGAAACCCGCCTCCTTGCGGGGTTCCGTTCACGACAGCCCGGTCCGGCCCGAGGCCGGATGCGGCCACGGCAACGGGGAAAACCCTGACTTAACCATGGAACAATACGGGAACGATCGCGTACACTGCCGGCCATTGCGTGGTCCGCGCATTGCGTCGTCGGACTGAGAAACCAAGCCATTTTTCAAAGGGGGGTCTGCATGAATGAGCCCGTCATCCACTGTCCGAGCTGCCGCAGCGAGATCAAGCTGACGGAGTCGCTCGCGGCGCCGCTCATCGAAGCCACGCGCCGTCAGTACGAAGACATTCTTGCCAGCAAGGAAAGCCAGGTCGCCAGCAGGGAAGCGGCTATCCGTGCGAAGGAATCGGAGCTGGAGAAAGCCAAGACCGCGATCGACGAGCAGGTCGCTGCCAAGGTGAAAGCCGAGCGCGAGGTCATAGCGGCCGACGAAGCAAGGAAGGCAAGAGAGCGGGCAGCGTCGGATCTCGAACAGAAAGCAAAAGAGGTCAGCGAACTGCAGGAGGTGCTGAAAGAGCGCGACGCGAAACTGGCCGAGGCGCAGAAGGCGCAGGCCGAGATCATGCGCAAGCAGCGCGAGCTCGATGATGCCAGACGCGAAATGGATCTCACCATTGAAAAGAAGGTTCAGGAATCGCAGGCGGTGATCCGGGACAAAGCCAGGCAGGAGGCAGAGGAGTCGCTCAAGCTGCGCGTTCTGGAGAAGGAAGAGCAGATCGCGTCGATGCAGCGGCAGATCGAGGAGCTGAAGCGCAAGGCCGAGCAGGGTTCGCAGCAATTGCAGGGCGAGGCACAGGAGCTGGAGCTGGAATCCCTGCTGCGTTCCAAATTTCCGATGGACCTCATCGAGCCGGTGCCGAAAGGCGAATTCGGCGGCGACGTGATTCAGAAAGTCCTTGGCGTCTCCGGCCAGCCCTGCGGAACGATATTGTGGGAATCGAAGCGCACCAAGAACTGGAGCGATGGCTGGCTGTCGAAACTGCGCGACGATCAGAGGGCAGCCAAGGCGGAACTGGCCCTGCTTGTGTCCAACGCCCTTCCACGCGGCCTGACCAGCTTTGATCACGTCGACGGGGTGTGGGTTGCCGAGCCGCGATGCGCCATCCCGGTAGCCATGGCGCTTCGCCAGTCCCTGATCGAGATCGCCAAGGTGAGACAGGCCCAGGATGGCCAGCAGACCAAAATGGAGCTTGTCTATGAGTATCTGACGGGACCGCGCTTCCGGCATCGCATCGAGGCGATCGTGGAAAAGTTTTCCGACATGCAGTCGGATCTCGACAGGGAGCGCAAAGCCACTTTGCGGCAATGGGCGAAGCGCGAGGCGCAGATCCGCGGCGTCATTGAAGCGACGGTGGGCATGTACGGAGATCTTCAGGGCATCGCCGGTAAGGCGCTCCAGGAGATCGAGTCTCTCACGCTGCCGGCGCTCGAGGCGCCGGACATGCCTGAGCGGCGGGCGGGGGGATAGCATGCGCATCAACAAGATTGAAATCCGCAACTTTAAAGGGCTGCGCGAAGCGGAGTTCAGGCCCGGGAGCTTTGCCTGTCTGGTCGGCGAGAACAATGCCGGCAAGTCGACCGCGCTGCAGGCACTGGTCATTGCGCTCAAACGGACGCCGCAACTGCAGTCAGAACATTATTATGATCCGGCGGTCCCCGTACAGTTCAGGCTGGAGCTGTCGGATATCGGCGACGGCGATCTCAACCGCCTTGCCGAAGAGCATCGCACCAAGATTGCCCCTCTCGTCATCGACGGGACGCTTGTTCTGGTCATGCGCTATCGCCCCGGCGAAAAGCTCGAGATCCAGATCGAGCGCGTCGTCCCGGTTGATCAGCGCTACCGGGACGACGCCATCAAGGAGGTGTTCAAGGGCAAGACGGGCAATGCCGTCCGGCAGGCCCTTGTGGAGACCTACCCTGAGTTTGCAGAGGGGGCGCCGGAACAGCTGAACATCACGGCGGCGCGTGACTACATCGGCGGCAGGGTTGCGGCGCTTCCTACGGATCAGTTTACGCGTGCGGAAGGTCCGCTGCCTGCGGGTGTCCCGCAATCCATATCCACGCTGTTGCCTGAACCCATCTACATACCGGCGGTGAAGGACCTGGCGGACGATCTCAAGACGGCGCAATCAACTTCGTTCGGCCGCCTGCTGGGCCTTCTGCTCGAGGATATGGCGCCTGATCTTGAGCAGATCTCGCATTCGCTTCAGCAGCTGAACGCGCTTTTCAACCGTGTCGAGGAAGACGGCGCCGTCGTCGACAACCGCCATGACAAGGTCAAGGCTCTGGAATCGACCGTCGAAGGGTTCCTCAAGGAAAACTTCCCCCAGGCCAGAATCGAGCTGAAAGTGCCGCCGCCCGAGCTGAAAGCGATCCTGAACACAGCACAGATCTATATCGACGACGGCTCACGCGATCTCGTCGAGAACAAGGGCGACGGTATCAAGCGCTCACTGACCTTCGCATTGCTGCAATGCTACGTGGCGCGTCACGATGCGAATGAGGCAGACGAAGAGAACGGCGTGGCAAGACGCCCGCTCGTGTTCCTGTTCGAGGAACCCGAACTCTACCTGCATCCGAAATCGCAGCGCACGCTGTTCTCAACATTGTCACGCATCGCCGAGCGGCATCAGGTCATCGTGACCACGCATTCACCGCTGTTTTTCGCGCCGGGCGTAACCGCTTCCTTCGTGCGCGTCGCCAAGGAGGCTGCCGATCCGAAGCCCGTTGGCCGGCTGTACCCAGTGCAGTTTGACCTCGATGCGGCAAACGCCGCGGTCTTCCGTATCGCACGGTTCGAGAACGCCGATGCAGCTTTTTTCAGCCGCCGGGTAGTGCTGTTCGAGGGCGAGTCCGACGATGCGTTTTTCAAGCACGTGGCGAGGCTCCTGAATCCCGACTGGGATTTCGATGCCAGGAACATCGCTATGGTGCGGGTTTCGGGGAAGGGCAATTTCGCGCGCTTCCGCCAGTTCTTCCAAGCCTTCGGGATCGACGTCAGGATTGTTGCCGATCTGGATGCGCTGTTTGACGGCTATCATCACCTTGGCGCCCCCGCGGCTGCTCAGGATCTCCGCTCCGCAGCCATACAGGGCTGCGATGCGCGCATTGCGGCGCTCAATCTGAAAGCGGAGCCGGAGGCGAGGCAGATTGTGGATCGCGTAAAGAGCCCGGGCTGGCGTCAGCGTTATGACACGGCGAAACAGACGCTCCGGCAAGTGCAGGAGAATGGTGGTCAGATCACCGCCGACGAAATGGGTGTCATCGATCGGCTGTTCGTGTGGGAAGACGACATTGCACGCGTGCGCGTGTGCCAGGAGGATGAACAGGCGCGCGCGTCGCTCGTGCCAACGCTCGATGCCCTGCGTGGCGCCGGCGTGAACATCCTCTCAAGAGGCGCGATAGAAAGCTATTACCCGGCCGGCACGCCGGAAGGCGACTCCAAACCCGAGACGGCGCTCAGAGCATTGGAGCGGGTGCCCGACCGGGATACCGCGCTCGCACTGAGCACGCCGCTTGCGACCGGCCGGAATCCGGAGATCGTCGAGATTTGCTCTAACCTTTTTGAGAATCTCTAGTGCAAACTCACGAGATGCGGGAAAGACGTGTTCCGCCCATCAATTTGACCGTGTCAAACGGCTCCCTCTTCGAGTGCCCTCAGGAGTAACTTCCACTCACTCGGGCGAAGGGGTCCATCGACCTGCTCTATGACGTGGCCGACATGACAGACTGAACGCGGAAGGCCAGGAACTTCAAGGCACCATCATTGGACGCGTGGCTATCGCACATCCCGCAAAAGCCGCTGCGTTTCACTGGCCGGCAGTCGAGGAGGCTGAGCATCTCTCGTGGGCTCAAGTCGCGAGGAGGAAGCGCGAACCATTTCTCATGCGCACGCTCTGCTGCTTCCAGAGCTTCAAACGACCGCTTCAACGCGGCGTGATCCGGCGATAACCAGCGCGCAAAGTTTTTAAGTGCATTGCCGGGCGGAACATACCAGGCCTTGATCTGTGCATCCCATCTGGCGCCAAGTGTTTTGGCGCGATCCTTCTCGGCAAAAGGAACACGCAAGTAAACCTTGTACGGAAGCGCTAGCTGCACGTCCGCCCCGCCTCCACGAGATGTCACAGCATCCGGATCACGTAGTGAAAGAGGATTCAGCGGGTCGGTTGTCACAAATGCTCCTTCCAGTCAGCTCGGCAAGGAAGGATGCGGAGAACAAACACTTCTTCTCCGTGACACCTGTAAAAGATGATGTGGCTTTCATGTTCGTGCCGACGCACGTTCCTGCGGAGGTGCTCGACGCCACGTCCCATCTTTGGGTTGTCTGCGAGAATCAGCAGTGCCGACTCAATCGATTCTTTGTAAGCGGCGGCCTGCGGCCTACCGAATTGGCTGGCGGTGTAGATATAGATGGCCGTCAAATCCCTTTGAGCGCGGCGGGAGAGCGTGTAGCTAGCCATTTACAGTCTGGGTTCTCTCAAACTGACGCATGGCTTCTTCGAAGATCTCGTCCATGCTCATCTCGCTGACACCGCTGGCGATGCCTTCGTCGATGAGGGCCTGCAGCTCGGCGATCGCCACCGCGCGCTCCTGATCGCGCCGAATTAGGTCGCGGACGTAGTCACTCACATTGCCGTAACGTCCGTCCTGGGCTTGCGCTTCGGCCCATAATTTCATTTCATTGGGTAAAGAGACATTCATTGTGGCCATGATCGGGCTCCTTTTTCTTCTTATTGTCCGATCGATTGGCAATCTTTGTCAAATTGGGATTTATTTCCCATAAGAAACATTATCACTTCTTTATTATGTCAACCGGCCAGCGAATATCCGGTCCTGCTCTCCTCCTCTGCAATCGCCCGGAACAGGGCCTTGGCGATATGCAGATCCTCGTCCGTGATCGGCTCGTCCGATTCGGCGTAGCGCAGGACGGCCAGGCAGGCGCGGCGTTCCGGCTCAGTGATATGAAAGGCGTACGGATCGGCAACACGGATCAGGCAGACGCGCGCAAGATTGACGTCGCGGGCGGTAAATGCCCTGCCTGGTCTCGTAGGGTCTCCCTTGCCATTCAGCATGGCGTTGAACAGGAATCTGGCCGCACGGATATGGCCTGGTTCGACAGCTGTTCCGCAACGAGCATGCTCAGTGATGGCCATGCAGGCTGACGTCTCGCTATCGGTCAGCTTCAGCTGACCGGCATGCTCGACACAGATCCGGGCCATGTGAATGTCCATGGCGGTGAATGGCTCCCTGCCGTCGAGGGATTCGCGCGCAACCCCGGGCATGTCATCGCGAGACGGTGAGCGGCACGGAATATTCCCGGCTTAACGCTCCCTCGTCGTCAATGTCGGCGACCAGCACGGTCTGATCCTTGGAAAGATACGAACGGATTTGCTCGTGCATGGCATCCACGAACACCTCCTCATCACCGGAGCCGCGAATGGCAATGCACATGCCCGTGTCGGTGTGGTAGCGAAACCCTGCAATGTCCTTGTGATCGCCGTACTGGGCGAAACACAGAGCGTCGTCGTGATTGACCAGAAAAATCCCGATCATACGCGCGGTCCCTGTGGTGTCTTCGCATGCCGCGCCGACACCTCCGCATCCGCCTTCCGGCGCCTGGCATGACGCTCCAGCCGCTTTGCCTTGATGGTTTGATGCAGGCCGATCGCTCCCGCAGCCGCCGTGATCGCAGTAGCGGCGACAAATGCAAATGGCGCTGCGACTGTGGCCGTCAGCATGACTGCTCCGGCCGACGCGACGCCAGCGAGACCAGCCCGAAGGCCAATCTTCCTTGCTGTCAAAAGCTCCCGCGCTTCACTTCGAGAAAGATAATAAAGCCAGCCATTCTCATCCGACTGTATCGGAGTCGCCAGTCTCGCATCGCTTCCGAAGTCCCGCTCAAATCTTGACATGCGGACCTCCTGGCTTAGCCCGGCGGGCAGCCACTTCGGCATCGCTCTCGCGTCGCTCGCCGCGTTTTTGAATACGCAGAGCCTTCGCCCAGCTGGCGAGTCCGTAGGTTCCGGCGACAGCAGCCGCTACTCCCATGACCAGAGAAAACGCCGGCACAACCGATGCGGTCAGGAATAGCACCGCGCCTGTCTTCGCGAGGAATAGGCCCATGGCGGCGGCTCCGCCCAGCCCAATATTTACTCTTGCACGGTCGTAATCCGCCAGCTCGCGCCGTGAGAGGTAATCCTCCCAGCCGCTGACTTCAGACTGTACCGGAGCGGCGCACTTTGCTCCTACTTTGGAGAAATCTGTCGAAAAGCGGTTCCTCATATCCTGCTTGTCGACAACGCGAGTCTCTGTCGGCACACTCGATCGGGATGGCGTCCTTGTTCGGTCAAAGTGCTCCATGCTTACAGCCGCGGCTGTTGGATGGTCATCGGAGCGCGCAGCGGCGATGCCGTTTTGCCGCGCGTCCAGACGCATGCTGACTGGAACGCGCTTTGCGCCATGACGCGCACGACCTCAGCGGTCGGAAACACCGCATGAAACAGCAAAGACAGGTAGGAATGCGGGGTCCCAGCGTCATCAATCGGCTTTTTAGGCATGAACATAAATAGCCCCTTTCACAGTATGCATTAATTGTTTTCATATTATACCCGAAATTCAGCCCGACAGCAGCAGGAACATATTCTCCGGATTTTGAAAGATCCGCATTTTTTTCAGCAGGTTAAGAGGCTTTCAAGATCAGAATTCAAGAGGAATACCGTCCTATTGCACGAAATACCCAAGTTTTGCTTTATTTTATGCAAAGCAAAAAGCGGATCTGGAATATGGGCATTTCAAAGAACGAATTTACAGACAAAGCCAGCCTTGAAAATCTGGTCGATGCCGAAACCGCAGAGCTACAACGCTACGTGCCGCAGAAGACGGCGCTTCGCTACCGGGAGACCATGCTTCAGGCTCTCACATCCCTGGCGACGCCGCGGTCGGCCGCTAAGGCATTCGTGAAAACGACTGTGGCTGCCGCTGTCGGTGGCGTTTGCGTCGCCGGCGGTGCCGAGATGCTCTTGGGGCTGGGTACTACGGCAGGTTCCGTCCTCTTCGAACTCGGCGCTAAGACCGCCATGGTCTCGCCGGTATTCGGCGGCGTTGCCATCGCGCTCACCGACGGGCAGAACCAGAAGCAGTATCGGGAACTGCTCAAAGAAATCATCCGCTCGCACCGCAGGACGGAACAGATGCGAAAAGGCGTCGTGCCGGAACTTGGTCTGACTACCTGAGCCGAAAGTCTTCGCAGCGTCCGTGTACGGCCCCGAGAAATTATCGGGCCGCTTTCAGGTCGTGGAGTTCCCGGCGCAACGCCTCGATGGCAGCGTCCTGATCGGAGTCGTTGTCGTTGGCGGCCTTCAGTTCGTCACGCAGATTGTCATTCTCTGCTTTGAGTTCCTGCACTGCCTTGACCAGCAAAGCCGTCATTTGCTCATAGCGGACACCCGTCAGCTTGCCCTCGTCATACTGGCCCAGGAGCGGGGCAACCGCCTCAACCTCCTCCGCGAGGAAGCCAAGGTCGCGTTGTCCTCCTTGCTCGGGCTTCCATTCAAACTCCACTGGTCGAAGCCGCATGACGGTATCCAGACTTAACGACAACGGCGCGATCTTCTGCTTGTACCGCGTGAGCGATGAGCAGGTCCCGATATAGTAATAGCCGTTAGCGTCCGGCGTGCTCCGGCAAAGCGACTGGCCATACGGCGTCGCATTGGAAAATAGCAGGATGTTCGCAGCGGAACCTCCGTTGACATGCAGCTTGTAGGTAGGTGTTTGCGTCCCGATACCGACGCGGCCGGACGCCTCAAGGGAAAGAACATCGGCGCCCAAAGTGTAGCTATAAGCCAGCAGCCTGTCCCCTGTGTCATTGGGATTGAATCTCCATTGCCATTTTTCTGCGCCTCCGTCCCCGAAGCGGATATGCGCTTGGCGCGAGCCCGATCCGGTGGTGTTCAGGAAAATCCCACCACTCGGATTCCCTTCGATTTGCAGCTTGTCACCTGGAGCCGTTGTCCCGATACCCACGTTGCCGTTGCTGTTCATAGTCAAGACAGTGACATCAGTCGTGAGGCCGTGGGTGTTTGCGGATTTCAGCTTGAAATCAAGCCGTGAACCGGGAGCAAATCCAGTTTGGATTCCGTACGTTCCCAAGGCGATTGACGCGGCTTGTGGAAAGGAAACGCCGCTGTTTAAGGGCCTGCCCAGCTTTATGAGTTCTTCTGTCCCGATCGTACCTGTCGCTACCGTGCCGATGACACTCAGTTTTGTATCCGAGGTCCCCGTGCCAATACCGACATTGCCGGCAGAATCTATGATCATCCGGACTGAGGAATAATTGGATGGCCGGAAACTTATCGTATCCGCATCAAGATACATGCTTTTTGGATACAGCGCGTGACTACCGCCATAAAGTGACAATCTCGCTGCATCGGTGCTCGCTATAGGGCCCCCGCTCAAATGAAGCAGGCTAGTTTCTTCGCCAGTCTCAATCGTACCGGAAACCCGCACGGGGCCATGGACATGAAGTTTTTGCGTGGGCGCCGTCGTCCCGATGCCGACATTGCCGTTTGCACCTATCGTCATTAAGTGTTGGTCGTGATTAAGCCATTGGAACACGGGGCGCGACGTGATGGCGGCCAGAGGCGTTTGGCGCGATGTGAACCTCATGACGGCTGTGTTTCCAGCGTCTTCCGAAGCGGTAATCTCGGCGTAAGTACCAAAGAACGTATTGCTCCCTCTCGGCGATGCGTAAATTACCGGCAAAAATGCATTCGGCACCGCGCCGCCCCCTTCACCCATGCCGATAGCGCCGCCGGGAGCGGTGCTGTCAGTCAAGTAAAAGTAGCCGCTTCCGTTTGCGCCGATTTCGACCTGCAAGGGATGGCTCGGGCTCGCCGTGCCAATTCCCAGCCGTTTGGTGACATTATTCCAATAAAACTGCTCGCCGGCAGTCGTGCCGGACGTGGTAAAGCCCCCAGCACCATCAGACAGCTGCACGTATCCGCTCGGCCCCGAAGAGGATGCCCCGGTGCTTGTGCTTAGTGCCACCCAGCCCGTGGTATTGCACATTGAAAGCGTATTGGAATCGTATTTGAGGGTACCGACTTTGACGTTCGAGGTACCGGGGCATGTATCGCCGTCGTCGCCGATCTGAAGCCCGCCCGCAACCTGCAACTTCGATGCGGGCGTCGCAGTGCCGATGCCGACATTGCCGGCAGTGAAATAAGCCTGCACGCCGCTCACAGGATATGAGCGCAGAAGAAGCGTCTGATTGTTTGCAGCATCAGCAGCCTGTACGAATCCGCCCACAGTGTTGTTTCCGAGCGCACTATAGCCGGATGCCGACGACCCTTTGCTGCCTATGGTGCTGTTGACCTCCAGCCCGAACACCGGCGTCGCCGTTCCGATGCCAAGTCGCTTGTTCGTGTTGTCCCAGTGCAGGTTCGCATCGGCGGCGAAGGCGTCCGATCCGTCGTTGAACTGAATCTGCCCGCCATCGCCGGCGGCCCCGGCAGAAGCGCCGCCTTCTTCGTCAGCCGCGCAAGCCCAGGCCGTGCCATTCCATTTCGGAATCTCGTTGGTAGAGCATGACAGTCCGGCAAGCGTATCGGCGCCGCCGCCACCCGTGCCCGTGTACTGGCAGAAGAGAACGGCAACGTTGGCCGGGCGAATTTTGCCGAGACGTACATAGGTGTCGTTGTTTGAACCGTCGCTGTTGATATAGTTGGCTGACAGGGAGCTAATCTGGCGTGTGCTGTCAAATCCCGCAGTTTGATCCGGGAAGTCGCCGACCGCATAGTGCCATCCGACGCTCCGCCCCCATCTGTAAAGGACTTCCGTTGCTTCCTGCTGATGTCCGGGCGCCCGTGTTCCCGCCCCATCAATACCGGCGCCGTTATCGATGCCGCGAAGAAAGCGTCCTCTGGCGGGCGTATATTCCGCCCATCCATCGGGGCATGACGCAGCAGCAAAGGCAGCAATGGTTCCGGTAGGTACGCCACCACCTACACCGCTCCAGCCGCCGGCCTTGCAGATCTGCAAGGCCCCGCTGTTGAAGCGCAGCGTACCGATTTTGACGTTTGAAGCGCCGGGGCACGTATCGCTGTCGTCGCCGATCTGAAGCCCGCCCGCAACCTGCAACTTCGATGCGGGCGTCGCAGTGCCGACGCCGACATTGCCGGTTGCTTCAATTACCATTTTACGATCGGCGCTCGCTCCGCCACCCGCGTAGAATTGCCACTCCGCGTCTTGAAGCGCGTATCTGAAATACCCAAGTCCCCCGGAACCGGCGCCCACGACGAGTCCCGCTCCCGCGGGCGTGGCGTTGGTATTATGAATCGACAGATAGGCGTTGCTGGCCGTCCCGGTGAAACTCGCCAGGGAGAATGCGTTTCCTGCCAGCACATCAAGCGCCGTGACAGGCGTCGCCGTGCCGATTCCTAGACGCTTGTTGGTGTTGTCCCAGTGCAGGTTCGCATCGGCGGCGAAGGCATCAGAACCGTCGTTGAACTGAACCTGGCCGCCGTCGCCTGCCGCCGTTGCGCTGCCGCCGCTGCTGGCGCTACCGCCACCAAGCGACGAGCCGGTAAACGAGGCGAGCAACGTGCTGCACGCCACATCTGTGTGCATGTAAAGGCTGACGGTGTCATTCACGTTCAGATGCAGAACGGCTGCATTGCTGGTGATCGGCGACCCCATGAATGTGCCAGCAGTTGTGCTGAACCGGCTGGAATATATTGCCTGCGCCGAGCCGTTTTTCTTGAACGTTGACGTGAAGTTCGCGGAATTACAGGTGCCGTGCACGGAACTCGTGAAGATATAGGCGCCGGCTGCGGGTGCGGTAAATACGCCGGTCGTTGGATTAAAATTCGAGCCGGTATCAAAATTCTCGGTAAAGCCGGTTATGTCCGTCCAGCCTGTAGAAAGACTTCCGGAACTGACAGAAGCGCCAAAACTTGCTGCGCTCGTGCCGATACCTGCCCAGGAAGTCCCGTTATAAATGTTCAGCGCGTTCGTCGTCGTATTGAAGATAGTCAACCCCGCGGCAGGCGAGGCGATCGCATCGCGCTGCGCCGTCGTCATGCGCGGCGGCAGGAAGCCTTTGGTCGTGGAATCCGCTTGAAGGATCGCGGAGGCGTTCAGCGTTCCGACACCCACCGCCGCACCGCCGGAGGCATAGCTGAGACCGCCCGTCACATCCGCCCATTGCAATGAACCGCCGCCTCCAATGCTGCCCCCCAGTCCATCAACCGTGAAGGCGGCGACATGGATCGTTTCCACATCCAGCATTGTGTTTGTGCTGGCAACCCGGCAACCGACACGCACTTTGTTAGCGTACTGGCCTATCTGAGTAGAATCGCCTCCGCTTCCACCCTCTAAAGTAAAAGAGGCACCGCCGGTTCCCCAGGCATTGCAGCTTCCTACGACCACGTAGTCGTCATTAGCGAACGGCGTGGTCCATGTCACATCATACGTGCCCGTCGTAACCCGCACGATACTCGCGATTCCACTGCTTTGAAGCGTTTGGACTGCGCCTGAACGCCAACCGAAGGTTGCCGCGCGCAAGGCGCCTGCCGCGCCCGACGCAACCGTCCCTGGCTCCCACTTGCTGGTGGAGTTGTTCCACACCAGTGCCTGCCCGTCAGCCACGCCCGTCGTATCGACATCGGTCAGCCCCGCCAGCGTTGTCGAACCTCCTCCTCCACCGCCGCCTTCGATGATCGAACCGTAGAAGGAGTCCCAACTGTTGGTGTGGAGACCGGCGCCGGATACAACAACATCAACCGTATCGCCTGCGCTCAAATGAGCGATGGAACTGACCTGCAATTGCTCAAACTCGCCAGTATGGGCATAGGAGCTCTGAAGGCTGGCGCCGTTCTTGCGCAAATAGAGGGTTATTGTGCTGGCACCCGTCGGAAGGACGGAAGCGTTGAAGAAGTACACGCCGGTTTTGGGAGCGGTAAATACACCTGTCGTGTTGTTGTAAGCGCCGCCCTCGTTAGAGACCACGGTTGGAAATGATTTCAGGGTCCCGCCACCTTTGTTGGCTTCCCCTTTGACATGAAAGTAGACGGAAGGGCCCCCGCCGCCGGCACCCGTGCCGACCGCTTCCCATGAGTCGCCGTCGTAGTAGTTCAGCGCATTGGTGTCAGTGTTGTAGACAACAAGCCCGGTCGCAGGGCTCGCAATCGCATCGCGCTGCGTCTCAGTCATACGCGGCGGCAGGAAACCCTGCGTGGTCGATGTCAGATCCAGCAGGGATGACGCATCAGGCGATGCAACCCCGATGGCGACGGCGCCGGTATTTGTAATGACCATGCGCGTCGTATCGTTCGTGCCGAAACGCAGACCATGATTGCTGCGCGTCACGACAGCCATTGTGCCGGACTCGGTGAACAGGCCGCCATAAACTGTGTTCGTGCCGTCCTTGACCTGAATGCCGTTGTTATAACCGGGTGTAACAACTTCCAATGCGAAAGCAGGAGCCGCCGTGCCAATGCCGAGGCGCTTGTTCGTGTTGTCCCAGAAGAATTCCTGCCCTGCCGTGCTGCCGGAGTAAGTGAGCCCGCCCGATCCGTCGGAAAGCTGAACATAGCCTGCGGGTCCTGCGGCATTGGCCCCTGCCCCGCCCGTATCTGCAAGCGTCAGCCAGTTGTTGCCGTCGCAGAACTTGAGCGCATTGGCATTGCCGTCATAGACGAGCATCCCCTTCTCGACCGTCGAGGCGAACAATGTCGCCGGGCCAGCCTGCGTGGTGCTGTCCGTCAGGAAGCTCACCACCATGTCCGTGGCCGTCTCGAGAGGCGCGGCAGGACAATCGGCCTGTGCAGGATTCGCCGAGAGGCACGATAGAAGGATGGCAATGCACAGAGTCCGGACGCCCGACCACACGTTTTGTGGGTGCATGCAGCCGGGCGGCCGGACACTGTACACATTCTGCCAGCTCACTCACCCTCGCTGGCTGACGGTTTGCTGATGACGAAACCCTGGGGCAGGTGAATCTGCCCCTCGAACGCGATGGATCCGTCGCTCAGGCCAGTGAGCCGCGCATCAAGCGCAGCGACCGCCTCGATGAGGCAGGCCAGCGCGTCGTCATTGGAAGCGGCACGCGCATGGCGAAGCGCTTCGGGGATGGAAGCGGGACAGGCCGACCCGGCCGATGCGCGATCGGAGGCATAGGCTGCAAGAGCGGCGCCAAGCATGCCCGCGGCAAAGCCTGTTCCCATCATGCGAATGGCATAACTGCGCGCGCGCGTCATGGTCCCCCCGGTTCGACTCAATGAGCCACCAGACCGACACCAAATTGCGGGCTGGTGGCCGGGAGTTGATAACCGCTGATGTTGAGACGGCGCGGCGCTTTTTGGCCGCGAGGCTTGGACATATAACGCCGCCTCCCGGCCATGAGACCGAGAAGCGACACAAAATCCGGCTGTGTCTGCCGCAACATCATGGGGTTATCACGCCCCAGCTGACATATGTCAGCTATTGATCAGTGTACGTTATTTTTCGGGGAAGGGTCAATGGAATAGGCCCGGGTCCAGCTGGGCTGGTCTTTCTCGGCAATCGGGCAAATCTCGGTTTGCATGATTGCAAACAGAGGCGGGCAGCAGGCTCCGCTTCCGATGACATGGAAGCGGTGCATTCATTGTCCAGTGGCACTGAGAGAATTTTTTACGCGCCAGGTGACACAGCCGGAAGGCATGGCGCGAAGCATCGAGGCGCTCCGATTTCAGTCGTTACCCGGTCCGATTGTTGCCCCGGATGCGGCGGCCATCCTCGATCATGTCGGGCTCTGCAATGGAGACGCCGTAAGCCTGCAAGGCGCTCATGATGACATGACGCACGCTCGTCTGCCCGTGGGCGGCGCGAATCTTCAGATCGGTCCAGACATAGTCGGGAAGCTCGACACTGAGCGCCTTCATGCGGCTGCGCGGCGTTGCGGCGCTTTCGGGGACAACAGCGGCCTCTTCCACCGGATCCGGTTTCTGCTTCGGCGCGGGCGCTGCGGTGGGCGCCTCCCCTGCCCCGCGCTCTTTGGGTTTGACCAGCGCGCCGACGCCCTTGTCACGGGCAAGACGCTCTAGCTCCGCATCGAGATCATTCGTAACGGGCATGAAGGCCGGGCGTTGCTGTTTCATGGTCATCCTGCCTTCCGAAGCTCTTCTGTGCCGTGTTCTTCAACAATGGCGCGGATCTCGGCGAGGAGACTCAGCACCTCGGCCCCTGCCCCCTTCCCTGTCTCCGTGACCGTCGGCGGCTGGCCGTTCAGGAACATCTCGCGATAGGCCGAACGCTCGACCAGCGCGGTGCGAAAGAGCGGCACGCCGAGCCGCGCCAGCTCCGCATAGGCGAAGTCAGCGACGCGCGTGCGCAGCGGATAGACCTTGGTGAGCAGCAGTCGATACGGGATTGGCCGGTTGGTGGTCTCGCGCACGTCGCGGATATCGCTGATGACCACGAGCGCTTCGCGCAGATCCGGCTCGGATGCCTGGGCGGGAATGACGACAAGGTCGGAGCGCGCCAGCGCCTTGAACAGGGTGACCTCACGGCTGCCGGGCAGATCGATGCAGATATGGTCGTAGCGGCCGGAGCCTTCGGCCTCGCGGAAGAACTCTCCGAATTTCTGCGGATCGATGGCGGCGACGGTCAGATTCTCGATGGGCGCCTTGCGCGCCCATCGGTCGAGCGTGCGGTTCTGGTCGAGATCGATGAGCAGGACGCGGGCGCCCTCGAGGGCAAGCGCGGCGGCGATGCAGGCGCAGGTGGTGGACTTCCCTACTCCGCCCTTTGAGGACGCAAACGTGACAATCATGCAAAAGACCGGAACATCAATTGAGCAAATATGGATTTGAGTATTCGTGTATTCGAACGATTAAAGCGTACCGGATTCGTTCAATCGGCCAAGTCGGATTTTGCAGCGTTCCGCAATTGTGAAATGGTGCAAATCGCAGATTGCAAAGATGGGCAAGAATACAAATCAGCAAATACTGCCATGGGCATTTGCCGAGATGCGGATTCCATCAAAACCGCAATTCCGTATTTCTATATTTGCTGAGTGATAAGCGCGGCCACGGACAGCGAGAAGGGCCCTGCGACTGCGAAACAGCCCCGGCACATGGAAGCGCGGCGAACGCTGGCTCAGTTCCGGGCAGGGGGGCGCCTCCGGCCGCATGCGCGCAGCGACGGTCGCCACCCGCCGTCGGCATCAAAGATGCACGGTTGCGGATTTGAAGATTTGTGGATTTGCAGATCTAGCCGCCGGCGAACGTCTCGTCCCAGGCAAGCTCGATGCGGCGCGCCTCGTCCGGCTCAAGCTTTGCGAATTCCTTCTCGCGTGCGCGCTTCGAGAACCTGCCCCCGTTCTGCCGCAGCATGCGGAAGAGGAGATCGACGGTGCGGTCCGGCATCTCCACGATGGCCTCGACGCGCGCCTTGAAGCCATCATAGCGGCGCAGGTAATCCGCCTCGGCGGGGAGATCCTCAAGCGCCGTCTTGCGCACGCAGTCGTAGAGAAACTCGGCCTGCGGCGTGGCGTCGAAATAGCGGTAGTAATCCGCGGTGTCGTTCAGCACCTCGACATTCCCGTCCGCGGTCGGCTTCCACTTCACCAGGGGAAGGACGCGGCGGGAGTAGGTCTCAAGCACCTCGCGATACTGGTCGATCCGCTCCAGGATGGTGGCGGAGACCGGGAAGACGATGCCGGGCGGATTGAACCCCCGCGCCGCCAGAACGTGATGGATGAGATAGCGGTGAAGACGGCCGTTTCCGTCCTCGAACGGGTGAATGAAGACAAACCCGAACGCCAGCACGGCGGCGGCAATGACGGCATCGAGCGCGCCGGATGTCTCGCGGTCGAAGGCGATCAGGCCGTCCATGAGCGCGGGCAGGTCCTGATGGCGGGCGCTGATATGGTCGGGGATGGGTGTGCGTGAGTCCCTATCATGCTCGCCGACGAAGCCGCCTTCGCTGCGCAGGCCGAGATCGACAAAGCGGTTATCGCCGATGACGATCTGCTGCAGGCGCAGGAGCTCGTCGAGAGTGAGCGGCTTGCGGCCCGCCTGGCCGATGGCGCGCCCCCAACGTTGGACCCGGTCGAGCGGCGGATCTTCCCCTTCGATCACGTAGCTTGCGCGCGAATCCTTGAGCAGCAGGAAGGCCGCGGTGCGGGCGAGCAGATCGGCGGGGACCTCGGCGGCGAGCGCTCTTGCGCGATCGGCAAGATCGAGTTCGAGAAACGCTTCGAGCGCGGGTGTGCGGAAGACGAGGGGACAGAATGCGGGGGTGCCGGGCAGGTTGTTGCGCACCCGGTGGCGCGGTGAATCCTGGCTGGCGCCGGGGAATTGCTGTTTGGGATCGACGACGTCGACATAGGCGACTTTGCGGGGAGGGGGCAGGTCAAGCCGGCCGCCGGTGAGCCATTCATAGAGAAACCAGATGCGGCGGGCATAGCTGCCGGTGGGCTTGGCGCGGATCAGGGCCTCGATGGGTGCGGGGCCGGTTGCGAGGAACAGGCGCTTCAGGACAGCAAGGTCCAGCCCTTCATATTTGAAAGCGAAGGTCAGATGGCCTTCGAGGGTCGCCGCCGGCGCGTGGCGCGGGGTGAGGAGGCGCCAGCCACTCCGCTCGAGGGATTTGTGGCGGGTGGCGATGGCGCTCAGCGTCAGGGGAAGGGGGACCTCAAGGCGGAAGGCGTCAATGAGCGCCGCGTAGCCGGCCGGAGTTGCCTTCTCGGGGAGGCTTCGCTCGTGAAAAACCGTCACCGGCCCTGAAAAACGATGGCTTCCCTGTTCAGTCATGAAAAACGATCTCTGGCTCCGAAATGTGCGCGCGAAGCTAATGCTACCATGAAAAACACTCACGGGCCATGAAAACGAATGGCAACCCGGGATCCGACATGAAAAAGTCTGGCCGAAGGAAGGGTAAGGGGCTGGCGGAGTGCCGCGCCTGCCCGGGAACGCTCCTTCCGCGCGCCAAAAGTGAGTCATTGGGCGTCGACTCACCTTTCGCGCCAATGGGTTGGCGTGCGCCGCCCCGAAGGAAGGTCAGCCGAAGGAAAGGTGAGGATTTGGGCGGCAACTCACCCTGTCCTCGATTGAAGCGAAGAGAGCGCCCCGGATGTGCAGTACTTCGCGAGGTAGGGAAGGGGGGCGCTCGCCTGACCGGAACGCATCAGGGGCCGCTCCAGGGCTCCGTGTGACCATGCCAATGGCCGGATGACAGGATCCTGGGTGCGGTCTTCGCCTGAGGTAATCCCCGCCAAGCCACTTGAAGGCGTTTCGGGCTGCTCGGACGGAAGGGTTTCAGGCGCAGCGATGCGATCAGCCCGTCCTGTTGTCCACATCCTGTGAGCAGCCGTTGCGCGCTTCTCTTTATTCATTGATTCAAGATTCTATTTCAGGCGCTGAATCCGCCTTTGCGATCAGGGGCTTGTCAGCCCAAAAGTGAGATAATGGGCGGGATGGGTGAGAAATGGGGCGGAGTCGCGTGAGTGAACGGGCGGCGTCACGTGAAACTTTGGGCGGCGGACGGTGAGGGATTGGGCGCGGGCAGCGCGCGGCCACGCACAGAAGTGAGAAAACGGGCGGATGATCAGGGGGCCGGGGCATCGACGGAGATGCGTTCCACGCGGCCCGTCATGCGCGCCTTGCGGCCGATCCGGCTTTTCTCGCGCTCGTCATGCGCCTGCCGGCGCTCTTCCTCGGATTTGCGGAACCACATCACGATGAGCTTCGCGACGGAGCGTCCGATTTTCACGGCCGAAATCTCGACGATGAAATCGCTGAGCAGGTTGACCTCCTCGATGGCCGGCTTGAGGCAGTATTTGTTGAAATCGGCGTAGCGCTCGAGCTTGCCGTCGGGAACGCCGAGCATGGAGCGCAGCTCGTCGACGGTGAACTCGTCATGCTGCTTGTCCAGCCCGATGCGGCGCTCGATCATCTCGTAGAGCCGGATCGAGTATTTGGAGCGCAGCGTGTACATGATGTGGGATTTGAGCGTCGCCCAGGCGCGTGACTGGGAAATGACGGTCAGCAGGTCAGGCGGGAAGGTATAGGTAAAATAGCCGTCGTCCTTGTCTTCTTCCTTGTTGGTGCCGAGCAGGTGCACGCGGAAGGTGGCGAACTGGCCGGTCTGCGGATCTTTCGCCCGGATCTTCACCCAGGCCGACATCAGGTTGTCGAAGGCCTCGTGCAGCCGGTCATTGCTCTCATGGCTTCCGCGCAGACTGGCCTTGAGCACCTTGTGCACGGGCGAGGTGCGGATGTTGTTCCAGGCATGGGCGAGGAGCTGATTGTAAAGAATCGTTTCGTTGCGGGTGAGGGGGGTGAGCTCGACGATGTCGACAAGCTCGCGCGGCTTGATGATGCGCCCTTCGTTATGGGGATCGAGCGGCTGTCCCGTCACTTTCATGTCGGTTGCGAGAAAACTGCCTGACGGCCGCGCCGTTGGCTCTGGCTCCTGATCCTCATAGGTCCCGATGAGGGAAGTGGTAAATCCGCGCTTCTTCACAAATTCAAAGCGTGTCGATCAATTCCGGGTCGGTCAAGAGTGAGTCCTTTCTTATCCCGAAGACTCACTTTTGGCGCCGCCCAATAACTCACCGATGGATTCCGGCCAAAGCCGCAGCTTGACTGGGGCGACTCGGCGCGCCGCCCAATACCTCACTTTTGCATCAGAGACGGCGGATACGATCACCGATCAAGACGCGCGGCGCAGGGGCGCAAGGTTGCCGATGCCGGTGCCGAGCACGGCGAGAATCTTCCGCCGCGCCGATGTTGCGGGTGCGATGAGCTTGTGTTTTTCGAGATCGGCGAGGATGTCGGCAGCCGCTTGGTAATGCGAGACGCGGCCGTCTTTGGTGATGGCTGCAAGCAGCTGCTCCGACAGGCGCGTCAGCAGCACCTGACAATCGGCGCCAGGACGGATGACAAGACCCGCGCGGGTCAGGAACAGCAGCAGATGGGCGGCCTGTTCATAGAGATGCGGCATGGGCCCTCGATCCACCGTTCCGCCTGCGCCTCCAGACGGGAGAAGCGGCAAGCCTGCTATGCGATGTGCGTTTCGGACTCGTCGATATGCGCGATCACGACAGGCCGTGCAGCGAACCAGGCTTCGATTTCAGTAAGCCGCCAGCCGACGCGGTTCTCACCGATGCGGATGCGCTGCGGGAACTTGGCCTGACGCATCAGGCGGTAGATGTGCTGCGGCGTATAGCGGGTGAGGGCGCAGACTTCTTTGATGGTCAGCAGGCGCAGATGTGCGAGGGGATCGTCTCTCTTCCTTTCAGGCATAAGGGGGTCCTCCATGGGCCAGCGGGGGTGGCTCAAGCAGTTCGCGCAAATTGTCGGGGGACGCGGGAACACACGGCGATCAGCATCGCCATATGTAAACAATAATACGGAATGTAAATGTCGTCTAGCTTATTTTACATTCGTCGCCTACGCCGGCTTTGGAGGGCGAGGCCAAGTTTCCTGATGTCCTCGGGATCGATGTCACGCGCGAGGCGATCGAGCGTCTGGTCGACAGTGGACGAGCGCCTCGGCAACTCTTCAATGTCGTCTTCAGGGTGGCGGTGCACCCAGACGGCAAAGGCGCGATAGAGGGGCATGTCGCGGCGGCGGATATGGGCGCGCGTCAGACCCTTGCCGATCCAGGGGGCATAATGGCTTCGGATAAACGCGACAGGATTCAAGCTGTTGTTGTTCTCGCGCTCGGACCAGAGTGGGACGGAGCGGAGGTCGTGATCGGAGGGGTTTTGAGGTGGCGGCCGGGGCGTAAGGGTGTCACGCACCGCTGCCGAGCGGCTCATCACCTGTTGCTCAAGCGCGTTGAGCTTTTGAGTCACGTCCCTGATCTGGCGCAGCAGTTCGAGATCGGCTTGCTCGTTGGCCGCACGTCCGCGCTCGGCCCGGGCAGCGCGACGCTTCGCCAGAGCCTCTTGCGGGATCTGCCTCAGCAACGAAGAGATCTTGAGCTTTTCGCCCGGCGGCTTGACGGCCATGATGATCGGCTCGCGCTCTGATGCGGTTGACGCGCGAGCGATCGCACGTTTCGTCATGCGTGTAAACGTGCCTTGCGAGATTTACACAGCAACGGCGAGCGGCGTCCTTAGCCGGACCTGTCATTCCAGGTGTGACGAAGGCGTGTCATTCGGCTTTGCGGTCCGCCCCGCGGGATCGGCGCAGTAAAACGGCAGGGAGGCCCAACGCAGGGAATCGGGCATGCTGTGTGAACGGGCCCCCATTGCCCGTGGAGGATCATGGACCAGAACGAACTCTTCCAGAGGCTGGCAGTGGCGCTCGCGATCGGATTGCTGATCGGCCTCGAGAGGGGCTGGCAGACGCGCGATGAGAGCGATCACCAGCGGACGGCAGGGTTACGCACCTTTGCCCTGACCGGCCTGCTCGGCGGCATCTGCGGCCTGCTGGGCTCGGCCTTGTCGCCCGTCGTGCTGGCCGCCGGGGTCATCGCCTACACGATCGCTCTCGTAACGTTCAGCACCATGGAGGCGTCGGCGGAGAAGAATTTCAGCGTGACAGGGGTGGTCGCCGGCATTCTCACCTTCATGCTCGGCGCCTACGCGGTCCTGGGCAATGTGACCGTGGCGGTCGCCGCATCGGTTGCCATGGCCACTCTTCTGGCGCTGCGCGACACGCTGCATACATGGGTGCGCACCATCACCTGGCCGGAGATGCGCAGCGCCCTCGTTCTGCTGGCCATGTCTTTCCTGCTGCTGCCGGTCTTGCCCAACAGGACTGTTGACCCGTGGCAGGTGCTCAACCCTGCCGAGATCTGGCTGCTCGCCATCCTGATCGCGGCCATTTCCTTCGCCGGCTACATCGCCGTGCGGGTGCTGGGCGAGCGAAAGGGCATCGCACTCGCGGCCTTTACGGGCGGTCTCGCCTCATCGACGGCAACGACCTTGTCCTTTGCGCGGCTGGCGCGCGAGCATCCCCAAAGCACGAACGTGCTGGCAGGAGGCATTCTGCTCGCCAGCCTGACGATGATGGGACGCATTCTTGTTCTGGTCGGCCTTATCAAGCCTGAACTGCTCGGACCATTGCTTGCGCCCATCGCTGCAGCCGCCTGCGTTTTCCTGATCGGAACCGCCATTCTCTATCGCGGACAGATCGACGGCACGGGCGAACAGCCGCATCTGCGCATCAGCAATCCCTTTGATCTCGGCGCCGTACTCTGGCTGGTGGCGCTGCTGGCCGTCATCATGCTGGTGGCAAAACTTCTCGCCGCGCAGACGGGATCTGCCGGAGTCTATGTGCTGGCGGGGATTTCCGGCATCGTCGATGTCGATGCGCTGACGCTGTCAATGACGCGCCTGGCAGGATTGCAGATGCCGATGATCGAGGCTTCCACGGCGATCCTGATCGCCGCTGCCGCCAACACGCTGTCGAAAGCCGTAATCGCAACGGCTGTCGGCGGAAGCCGGCTCGGCATTGCCATCGGCGCGGTCAGCGCGCTTGTCATCGCCGCGCTCGCCGGAGGCATTTTCCTGCAGAGTGGGGGATGATGGGACCTTCTCTTTGTCTCCTGGAGGATCTCCATTTTATCGCGAGCATCAGGGTGACGTGCCGATTGACAAAACCCCGCAAACGCCCATCTTAATCCGATGACCCGCTTCGACCATCACCCGAGCATCCATCGCGCATTCCCGATCGCGGAATAGCGTCCCCGGCTCGGTGCGTCGCGCCCCCCGAGCGCGGGGGAGGTCTGGAACCGTCACGGCTCCGCTCGGGCGCGCCAACTCCACAACAAAAAAACAATGACGCCGCACCGGCCGCATGGCCGACCATGCGCGTCATGGAAAGAGAACGATCATGCTGGATACGCTTACCACCAACAAACCGGACATCGTCATCAGTGAGGCGGATCATGCGCGCCTCTCGCGGCTGGCGGAGGGCCTGCTCGGGCGCTTGCCTGAAGTTGCCGGCGAGCTGCTGGCCGAGGTCGAGCGCGCAGAAATTGTCGCGCTCGAAGCATTGCCGCGCAGCGTCGTGGCCATGGGATCGACGGTCGAGTTTGCCACTGAAGAGGGAAAGACGCGCCGCGTAACGCTCGTCTATCCCGACCAGGCGGACATCGCCAAGGAACGCATCTCCGTGCTGACGCCGATAGGCGCCGCGCTCATCGGTCTCGGCGAGGGACAGACGATCACATGGAAAACCCGCGACGGGCGCGCCCGCGTGCTGCGTGTGCTGCGCGTCCTTTAGGGCTCGCAATTGCTGACTTCGCGGCTCCACCGGCTTGCTTCATGCAAGTCATGCCTGAATTCCAGTTGGTGTGAGCTAACAGGCGCCGGGGGCACTTTCGTTGGGGGCATTGTCGCCGACGGCCTGCATGCAGCCGGACGCTGAAAGGGATACGACTGAATATTCGTCGCTTATGATGTTTTAGCAGCTTATTCATGCAATTTTGTCTTGCCTGACTGACCCGCCGGTGGCGGCTCGCAAGGGATTAACCCACACGCAGGGAAGGCTGGTGTTCGGGCGGCGCTGTGAACTATGGTCGCCGGATATTGCCAAATGAGCGGACGGACGATGCCGAAGCCGGGGAGTCGACTCTTCGAGTTTGTGCCGGCCTATACGGTCGAGCCGGGAACGCCGGTCGCATGGGCTTTGGCCATCGGATGTCCGCTTGCAGCCGTCGGCGTGCGATGGGTGGTCGGGTTGTTCGATGCCGCCATTCCGCCCTTCCAGCTTATCTTCGCCGCGACGCTCCTCGTGACCATCATGGCCGGAAGGGTCGCCGGAATTACAACCGTCTTCATCGGCCTTGCGGCATCCTGGCTCGCCTTCGGCTCCGAGATACCGGCCGCATTCACGCCGAGTTCGCTCCTGCTTTACGTCCTCTCTTGCGCTGCGATCGTCCTCGTGTCGGATGAGTACAGGCGCCTCCTGCGCCGCTATCAGGAGAAGGAGGCCGCCGTTGAGCGGCAGATGCTGCTCATCAAATCAGAGAACCAGGTTCTCTCCCGCGTAGCGGAGGATGCAGGACGCAAGGAGCTCCTCGAGCTTATTTGCAAATCCGCTGAAGATTACTCCGGCGGCAGAATGCTGGCATCCATCCTGCTGCTGGATGAGGACGGCCGCCATCTGCGCCATGGGGCGGGGCCGAGCCTCCCTGCAAGCTACATCAGTGCAATAGACGGCCTGCAGATCGGACCCAGTGTCGGCTCGTGCGGCACCGCAACCTACCGCAAGGAGCCCGTGTTCGTCTCGGACATCGCAAGCGACCCTCTCTGGGAGAATTACCGCGACCTTGCCTTGCGGCACGGTTTGCGCGCCTGCTGGTCGGTGCCGGTCATCTCCGGGACACAAGGCGTGCTGGGCACGTTCGCGCTTTATCACCGCGAAAGCCGCACCCCGACGGAGGAGGAAAAGGAAGCCATCGACCTGATGGCGCGGATCGCGACGCTTGCGATGGATCACCAGCGCGGCAAGGAGCTGCGGCAGCTGCTGGTCGAAGAGCTGACGCACCGGGTGAAGAACATGTTCACGGTCGTCATATCGCTCGCGTCGCGCAGCCTGCGCGGACGGACCGAGGACGCCGCATACAAGGCCTTCGAAAACCGCCTGCGGGCGATGGCGGATACGCAAAATCTGCTGACTCAATCAAACTGGTCGAGCGTCGATTTCCGCGAGTTGGTCTCGCGCATCGCGGTCGCGCCCTTCTGCGGCCCCGGAGACCGCTTCCGGCTCGAAGGACCGCGTGTCCCCGTTCCGGCACAGTTCACCTTGCCGCTGGCGCTGTCCCTGCACGAACTGTCGACCAACGCGTCCAAGTACGGCGCGCTGACCTCCGAGTCGGGTCACGTGGATATCCGGTGGGATCTCGGCCGCAACGGTCCTGCCGAGCGGGAGCTGCATATGTCATGGATCGAGAGCGGCGGCCCCCCGGTCGAACCTCCCGGCAAGCCCGGCTTTGGCTCGCGTATGATCAAGAGCGCATTCTCCGCCGGCGACGTCACGATCGACTATCGCAAGGATGGTCTGGTGTGCGAGATCAGGTTGCCGCTGACTCAGCAGTCTGTGGCCGGCGCACAAGCCGTCTGAGCTGGTCTTCCCATGCCTGCAGCGCCTCCCGCTTTTCGCGGTCGTAGGCATAGCGGTTATAGACAGCATCCGTGATGCCGCGGCTCATCGGTGAATGGTTGAGCACAAGCGAACGGACGTGAACCGGCAGGCCCAGCCGCGCCATCTCCGTGCCGACGGTGCGTCTGAGATCATGCGGCGACACGGTCGGTATTTTCAGCTCAGCGATCAGGCGCGCCATCGCGCGTGTCACGGCCTCGGCGGATATGGGACGTCCCACGGAATCGTCGCTCGAGGGAAAGACGAAGGGGCTTGCCTCCGGACCTGCAGCGATCGCCTTGCGAAACTCCGCCGCCGCCATCGGACAAAGAGGCAGCCGGTGCAGCAGGCCGTTCTTGGTCCGGCTGCCGGGGATGGTCCAGACCGGCTCCTTGCCGTCCAGTTCGAGTTCGGATTTCTGGGCTTCGACCACTTCACGGCGCCGCTGCCCGGTGAGGAGGAGAAGCCGGAGGATGGATCGTGTTGCCGGTGAGAGCATGCGGCCCTTTTCGGCGCGGGCCATGTGTTCGCCGGTCATGCGCTCCATGGCCGCCAGCGCCCGCCAGAATTTCGGGATGTCGCTTTCAGACAGCACGCGCTCGCGCGGGCGCTTGATGCCGACCTTCCGGAGGCGTGCTGCGGGATTGACCTCGATGACGCCCTCATCGACAGCCCAGTTGAGCACGCGGTTGATCAGTTCAACGACACTGTTGGAGGTGAGGGGCGAGGCCTCCTTCGCAACCTTGTCGCGGAAGCGCCCGATCTCGATGCGCTTCAGCTGCGCGATGCGGTTTGTGGCGAAGCGCGGCTCGATATGGCAGCGATAGATGATCCGGTCGGTCTCAGCCCGCGCCAGTGCGTGCTCCGCGTGACGCGCGTACCAGTCCTCGAACAGATCGCCGAAGGTCACGCCCTCGAGTCTGGCGGCTTCTGTCTTCTCATTGCGCTCGGCCTGCGGATCGAGCCGCTCGGGACCGTAGACCTTGCCCATGACCTGCCTGGCGCGGCCCGTCGCGGCGGCAAGGCCATGCTGTGTGAGATCGCCGATTCTGAAGTAGCGGAAATGCCGGGTCCCGCGTCCGCCGGGTTGATAGCGCACATACCAGACGCGTTTGCCTTTGGGACTGACATCGAGCCAGAGGCCATCGACGCCCTCGATGCGGTAACGCGTGCGCTTCCCGCCGATGGCAGGGGCGGCGGCGATCACGCGATGATTTGCTTTCAGTTTTGGCATCGCCGTCACGAAAGAAGGTCAGGGGTCGAATCCCCGTCCCGCGGGCATATCTGAAACCCGTCACACACCGTCACACACCAAGTAAGAGCGTCAAGCGCGGCGATAAGATGGCAGGAGACAATGAAGCATCAGAATTGGCGCTGCTGGATCAACATGTTATATGAAACAACCCATCGCGTGACGGCACATGAAGGAAACTGCGTAAGTCAATCCCGATACGATCGCACTGCAGAGGTCAGGGGTTCGATTCCCCTCGGCTCCACCAACGACTTCAACACGTTACCTCTTCGTTGTCCC
>ERZ869909.451-NODE-451-length-49274-cov-4.086753_pt1 | contig 49274 bp, 41 predicted proteins | sample MGYA00520892_ERZ869909 | MGnify/ENA primary metagenome ERZ869909 (study PRJEB32215, sample SAMEA104723947) | bioreactor metagenome | biome: bioreactor; feature: anaerobic bioreactor; material: water | place: China | collected 2015-03-12 ... | reverse complement strand
GCGAAGCCGTGGTCGGCACCCTCGACGACATGCAGCTGCGCGCCCGGTCCCAGTCGGTCGATGACGCCGCGGATGCGGTCGCGGCCCGCCTTGAGTTCGGGGTAGTGCGACCCCATCGCCTCGATCACCTGGTCGACCAGGTCGCCCAGCACGCTTTCGCGTATGCCGAGCAGCCAGGCGTGCCTCGCTGCTCGGCGCAGCAGCATCTTGACGATGTAGCCGGCGCCGTCATTGGCCGGCATGATGCCGTCGGCAACGCAGAAGGTGACGGCCCGCACGTGATCGGCGATCACGCGGTGCGAGATGCTCTCCATGCCGGCATAGGGACGGCCGGACAGCTCGGCCACTCGCCTGATGGTGGGCTGGAAAAGCCCGGTGGCATAGGCATCCTCGGCGTCCGTCATCACGGCCACGAGGCGTTCGAAGCCCAGCCCGGTATCGATGTTCTGCTGCGGCAGCGGCTCGAGCACGCCGCCGTCCTTCCGGTCGTACTGCGTGAAGACCAGGTTCCAGATCTCGACGAAGCGGTCGCCGGTGCCGGTGTTCGGCCCGGACTCGTCGGGGCTGCCGAACGATGGTCCGCGGTCGTAAAAGATCTCGCTGCACGGACCGCACGGTCCGTTGGGACCCTCGGTGACCGCGTTGGCGGGCCAGAAGTTCTCGTCCTCGCCCCAGCGGCTGATGCGTTCTTCGGGCACGCCGACGATGTCGCGCCAGACTTTGTACGCCTCGTCGTCCTCGGTGTAGACGGTGACGTAGAGGCGTTTCGGGTCGAGTCCGAGCCAGTCGGGCGACGTCAGGAACTCCCAGGCCCACTGGGACGCCTCCTGCTTGAAGTAGTCGCCGAACGAGAAGTTGCCCATCATCTCGAAGAACGAGTGGTGCCGCAGGGTGCGGCCGACGTTCTCGATGTCGTTCACCCGCAGGCACTTCTGGGCGGTGGTCACCCTGTGCCAGACGCCGTCCACGCCGGCGAACTTCGGGGTTGCTCCCAGGAAGTACGGCTTGAACTGCACCATGCCGGCGCTCGTGAACAGCAGCGTGGGATCGTCACTCTTGAGCGGAGCGCTCGGGTAGATGAGGTGGGCACGCTGCTTGAAGAATTCCAGGTACTTTGAACGTAGGTCGTCGATCATGTGGGACTGCCTCCGGCGCAGCGCTGAAGCACACTATAGCAACGACAAAGCCGCTCCTGAATTGACTGTATGATCGCGCTCAGTGCCGCGGTCCCCCGACAGTTCACAGAAGCGTCTGCTGGTCATGGCCGGCTCGGTCAACTTCGTGACCATCGGGATCACACAGTCCGTGTTCGGGCCGTCCTTCGATGCCTTCAGCAACGCATTCGCCGTCCCGGCTGCCGCCGTGAGCCTCGTGGTCAGTGTCTTCTTCGCCGGCGGGAGCCTCAGCATCCTCGCGGCCGGCATGCTCGTGCGTCGGTTCGGGTACCGCCGCGTGCTCACCAGCGCGATGGTGGCACTCGGGCTCGGGGCGCTCCTGATGGCGCTCGCTCCGGCTTGGCCGGTCGTCCTCGTCGCCGCGGGCCTGATCGGGGTCGGCTTCGGCACGCAGAACGTGAGCACGAACCTGCTGGTGGTCCGCGCTTTCGGTGGCCGGGCCGGGCCGGTGGTCAACTTCATCGGCGCGGTGTTCGGCATCGGCAGCGTCCTGGGGCCGCTGCTGGTGGGACTGCTGCTGCCGTCGTGGCGCGTGCCGTTCATGATCCTGGCCGGTCTGGCCGTGCTGGCTTCGCTCGTGAACATCCGGGTGTTCGAGCCGGGCCGGGAGACCGCCGCGGCGGGGGCGGCCGGCGGGCGGGTCCTGGCCCTGCTGGCCAGCTTCATCCTGCTCTTCTTCGTCTACGTCGCGGCCGAGGTCGGTGTCGCCTCGTGGGAGGCCACGCACCTTTCGCCCTACGTCGGCCCGGAGCGGGCGGCGTTCCTGACCAGCCTTTTCTGGCTTTCGGTCACGGCCGGGCGTTTCGTGGCGATGCCCGTGAGCGCCTTCGTGCGGCCGCCCACACTGGTGATGGCCGCCGCGCTCCTCGCCGTCGGCGGCGCGGTCTTCGCGCTCAACCCGACGCTCGCGCCGTACGCGTACATGGTGATGGGATTCGCCTTCGCTCCGATCTTCCCGACCGCGCTCGTCTGGCTGCAGCAGGCGCTGCCCGGCCGCACCGAGACGTTCGTGCCTTTTGTGATGGCCGCCGCGAACATGGGGCCGGTGCTGACGGCGCCGCTGATCGGCCTCGCGGTCACGCGCCAGGGCAGCGACGTCGTGCCGCTGGCGCTGCTGGTGATCACCGGAGTGCTGGTGCTGATCACCACCTTGCTGCTCACCCAGACCGCGCGCCGCCCGGCATCCGCCACCTGAACCGGGGGCCTTGAGTTTCACAACGGGCCTGAAACGTGCTGTACTGGCAGGACTGCATGGCCCACCGGCACAGACCACTAGTACTCGGCACGCTGATCATCTCCATGTTCATGGGCTCGATCGAGGGCACCATCATCGCGACGGCGATGCCCGACATCGTGGCCAACCTTGGTGGCTTCTCGCTCTACAGCTGGGTGTTCAGCTCCTACCTGCTCATGCAGGCGGTCAGCATCCCGATCTTCGGCAAGCTGGCGGACCTGTTCGGCCGCAAGCCAGTCTTCATCGCGGGCACGGTCATCTTCCTGGTCGGCTCGATCCTGTGCGGGCTCGCGCCCAGCATGACCTGGCTGATCGTCTTCAGGTTCGTGCAGGGCCTGGGAGCGGGCGCGATCCAGCCGATCTCGCTCACGATCGTCGGCGACATCTACACGATCGAGGAACGGGCCAGGATCCAGGGCTGGCTCGCGAGCGTGTGGGGTGTCTCGTCGGTCCTGGGCCCACTCGCCGGCGGGCTGATCGTCGAGTACTGGCACTGGTCGTGGGTGTTCTGGATCAACGTGCCCTTCGGGATCCTGGCCATCATCGGGCTGGCTGTGTTCCTGCGCGAGGACTTCGAGCGGAAGCGGCACAAGGTCGATTACCTGGGCGCGGCCCTGTTCTTCGTCTCGATCGGTTCGCTGATGATGGTGCTGATCCAGGGCGGCGTGGAGTGGGACTGGAACTCGCCGGTGATCCTGGGCCTGTCTGCCCTGGCGGTTGGGGCGTTCATCGCGTTCCTGATGGTGGAGGCCCGGGCCAGCGAGCCGATCATGCCGCTGGACCTGTGGCGCAAACGCCTGATAGCGACGGCGAACATCATGACGCTGGCGGCCGGCATGGTGATGATCGGCCTGACCACGTTCCTTCCGACGTACGTGCAGGGGGTGATGGGCGAGAGCGCGATCAGGGCCGGCTTCGCGCTCACGGCGATGTCGGTGGGCTGGCCGATCGCGGCCACCATCACCGGCCGCCTCCTGACCCGCCTGGGCAACAGGCGGCCCACGCTGGTCGGCGGCTGCTTCCTGACGCTGGGCGGGGGCACGTTCCTGCTGATGACCGGGTCCAGCGGGCCGCTGTACGCGGCGTTCGGCTCGTTCCTGGTCGGTTGCGGCCTGGGCATGCTGAACACCAGCACGGTCGTGTCGATCCAGTCGAGCGTGGAGTGGGCGCGTCGTGGCGTGGCCACGGCGTCGAACATGTTCATGCGCATCCTCGGCAACGCGCTTGGCGCGGCGGTGTTCGGCAGCGTACTCAACTCGATGATCCTCTCGCACCTGGCCGCTGCCGGGTCCGGCCTGGGGCTCGAGGAGTTCAGGCTGCTGCTTGACTCCGGAGTGGCGTCGGTGCGCGCGACGCCGGAGCTGCTCGCGGCACTTACCGCGGGCCTGGACGCGGTTTACACCGGCGTGTTCGCCGCGTCCGTGCTCACGCTGCTGCTTGCGCTGCTCATGCCGGAAGTCATCAGAAGGTCAAGACAGGGTAAAGTGGAGCGCACTTGAGCGTTTAGGCGGGATAGGGATGGCGCTGGTTAAGAGAGATGACATGAGCGACGAGGAGCTTCTGGACCGAAACCCCGGGACGGCGCTTGAGCTCGGCTGGTTCCGCGACCGGCAGGTGAACCTGTCCGCTGCCGAACGCCGGGCGGCGACGCTGATGACACGGCGAACGGTCAAGAAGCAGTACCAGGCGGCCTGGCTGCTGAAGGCGATCACGCTGATCGACCTGACCACCCTGGCCGGTGACGACACCGAGGCCCGCGTCAGGCGCCTGTGCACGAAAGCCATGCGGCCCGTCAGACGCGACATCCTGAACGAACTCGGCATGGCCGACGCTGGCCTCACCACAGCTGCAGTTTGCGTCTACCACGAGATGGTTCCCGCCGCCGTCAGGGCGCTTCAGGGATCGAGCATCCCGGTCGCCGCGGTGTCCACCGGCTTTCCCGCGGGGCTTTCGCCGCTGTCCACGCGCCTGGCCGAGATCGAGGCGTCGGTGGCCGCCGGAGCTGCCGAGATCGACATCGTCATCTCGCGGCGCTTCGTGCTGCAGAGCGACTGGCAGGCGCTTTACGACGAGTTGCGCGCCTTCCGCCAGGCTTGCGGGGATGCGCACATCAAGGCGATCCTCGCGACCGGCGAACTCGGCACGCTCCGCAACGTGTACAAGGCGGGCATGGTGGCGATGATGGCGGGCTGTGATTTCATCAAGACCTCGACCGGCAAGGAGGGCGTGAACGCGACCCTGCCGGTCTCACTGACGATGGTGCGCGCCATCCGTGATTACCACGACCGCACCGGCGTCCGCGTCGGATTCAAGCCCGCCGGGGGCCTGCGCACGGCCAAGGACGCGCTCGCCTGGCTCACCCTGATCAAGGAGGAGCTTGGTGATGACTGGCTTGACCCGCGGCTCCTGCGTTTCGGCGCCAGCAGCCTGCTCGCGGACATCGAGAGACAGCTTGAACACTTCGTGACGGGCCGGTATTCCGCACTGCACCGGCATCCGCTCGCGTAGGGGGACCAATGAGCACCGTCAAGGAAGCATTCATGAGCATGGATTACGGCCCCGCACCCGAAGGAAGGGCGCTGGCCGACGAGTGGATCGAGGCACACGGCGCCAACTTCGGGCATTTCATCGGGGGCGCGTTCGAGTCGAGCTCGACCGGCGCGCAGTTCGACACGGTCAACCCGGCCAGTGGACGTGTCCTGGCCTCCGTCGCCGCCGGCAGTGCCGACGATGTCGACCGGGCAGTGAGGGCCGCCCGGGCCGCCGCGCCCGCCTGGGCTGCGCTGCCCGGCCACGTCCGCGCCCGCTACCTGTACGCGCTGGCCCGGCAGGTCCAGAAGCACAGCCGCCTCTTTGCCGTGCTGGAGACGCTGGACAACGGCAAGCCGATCCGCGAGACGCGCGACCTGGACATCCCGCTTGCTGCCCGTCATTTCTATCACCATGCCGGCTGGGCCCAGCTGCTCGAGACCGAGTTCGCCGGCTACCGCCCGGCGGGCGTCTGCGGGCAGATCATCCCGTGGAACTTCCCGCTCCTGATGCTGTCCTGGAAGGTCGCGCCCGCGCTGGCCGCGGGCTGCACCGTCGTGCTGAAGCCGGCGGAGTACACGCCGCTGACCGCGCTGCTCTTCGCCGAGATCACGCGGCACGTTGGTCTGCCGGACGGCGTCTTCAACCTCGTAACCGGCGACGGCGACACGGGCGCCGCCCTGGTGGCGCACGATCAGGTGGACAAGCTCGCCTTCACCGGCTCGACCGAGGTGGGCCGCATCATCCGCGAGCAGACTGCGGGCAGCGGCAAGAAGCTGAGCCTGGAGCTCGGCGGCAAGAGCCCGTTCATCGTCTTTGAGGACGCCGACATCGACGCGGCGGTCGAGGGCGTCGTGGATGGCATCTGGCTGAACCAGGGCCAGGTGTGCTGCGCCGGCAGCCGCCTGCTGGTCCACGAGGGCATGGCCGAGGACATGTACGCGCGCCTGCGCCGCCGCATGAGCACGCTGCGGCTGGGCGACCCGCTGGACAAGGCGATCGACATCGGCGCGATCATCGCCCCCGTGCAGCTGCAGCGCATCGAGCAGCTCGTGGCGCAGGGCCGGGACGAGGGCGCCGCGTGCTGGCAGCCGGACCTGCAGCTGCCGTCCGAGGGCCTCTTCTATCCGCCGACGCTGTTCACCGACGTCGATCCGGCCGCGACCATCTCGCAGGTCGAGATCTTCGGCCCCGTGCTGGTCGCGACCACCTTCCGCACGCCCGCGGAGGCCGTCGAGCTGGCCAACAACTCGCGCTACGGTCTGGCCGCCAGCGTCTGGAGCGAGAACCTTGACCTGGCGCTCGACGTAGCCAGCCAGCTCAAGGCCGGCGTCGTCTGGGTCAACAGCACCAACATGTTCGATGCCGCTGCCGGCTTCGGCGGTTACCGGGAAAGCGGTTACGGCCGGGAGGGGGGCCGGGAAGGCATGTTCGAGTACCTGGTGCCGGACTGGCCCGCAGTGGTCCAGGCGGCCGAGCCCGCCCAGCCCGAGCCCGCCCGGCCCGAGCCCGTGCAGGCGGAGCCGCAACCCGCCCCGCTGCAGCTGTCCGCGCCGGACGATGACGACAGCCTCGGCTTCGATGACGACGGCTTCGGCATGGATGAGTTCGGCGAGTTCGCCCGCACTGATGAGGAATACGATGTTCTGCTGGACGGTCCCACGGCGCTCCCGCCCGTGCAGGCGGAGGCCGGGGCCATCGCCGCCCAGCCGGAGGCGCCGGGCGTGAGTGTGCCGACCGAAAGGGAAACAGACGGCCCGCCCGCCATCGATGCGACCACGAAGCTGTTCATCGGCGGCAAGCAGGTCCGTCCTGATGGCGGGTACAGCTACGCGATCACGAGCGACGCAGGCGAGCTGCTCGGCGAGGTCGGCCTGGGCAACCGCAAGGACGTCCGCAACGCGGTGGAGGCCGCGCGCAAGGCGGGCTCATGGTCGAAGTCGACCGCGCACAACCGCGCCCAGGTGCTCTACTACCTGGCGGAGAACCTCTTCGAACGCGCAACGCTGTTCGCTGACGTCCTCGACTCGATCTCGGGCCGGCACGACGGCGGCGGAGCCGCCGAGGTCGAGGAGACCATCAGGCGCATCTACACGTATGCCGCCTGGGCCGACAAGTTCGACGGCCAGGTGCACGGCACCCCGTTGCGAAACGTGACTCTGGCGATGAACGAGCCCTGGGGAGTGATGGGCCTGGTTGCCCCTTCGGACCGGCCGCTGCTGGGACTGCTCAGCCTGGTGCTGCCCGCGATCGCGATGGGAAACCGCGTCGTGGCCGTTCCGTCCTCCGCCCGCGCGGCGGTCATGGCGCCGCTTTATCAGCTGCTCGAAGCGAGCGACGTGCCGGGAGGCGCGGTGAACCTGATCACCGGCAACCGCGACGAGCTGGCACTGGTGCTGGCGCAGCACGACGACGTCGATGCGCTCTGGTACTGCGGCAGCCGCGCCGGTGCGGAGGCGGTGGAGCGGGCCAGCTCGGGCAACCTCAAGCCGGTATGGACCACCGTCGGCAGGCGCGACTGGCTCGATCCGGTACAGGGCGCAGGCCGCGAGTACCTGCGGCGGGCCACGCAGGTCAAGAACATCTGGGTTCCTTACGGGGAGTGACCGGTCAGGGCTTGAACCTGTCCCGGTGAACCGTCCAGGAGATGCCGAGCAGCAGCAGCGTCGACATGAGGCTGGTGCCGCCCGATGACATCAGTGGCAGGGTGATCCCGGTCACCGGTGCCAGGCCCATGGCCACGCCGAGGTTGATGACCACCTGGAAGCCGATCATTATGGTCGCTCCCGTGATTATGAGCACGTCGCGGTCCTTGGGGCACTCGCCGGCCATGCTCACCAGCCGCCAGAACAGCAGCGAATAGAGGCTGAGCAGGAACAGGGCCGCGAGCAGGCCGCCCTCCTCGGCCAGGACGGGGAAGATGAAGTCGTTCTGCTGTTCCGGGATGAAGCCGAGTTGCGCCTGGGTGCCCTGGCGGTACCCCTTGCCGAGCAGGCCGCCCGAGCCGATGGCGATGCGTGACTGCATCACCTGGTAGCCGCTGCCCAAAGGATCGGCGGTGGGGTCCATGAACGTCAGCAGGCGCTGGCGCTGGTTGCCGGTCAGCTGGGGCCAGACGACCGTCGGCAGGGCAGCCGCGACCAGCACGACGGCCACCACCAGCTGCTTCCAGGGCACGCCGCGCACGAGGATCATGCCCACGCCGATCGCGGCGATGATGAGGGTGCCGCCGAAGTCCGGTTCGCGGAAGACCAGAAGCAGCGGCACGGCGATCAGCAGGACCGGAGCCACGTAGCTCAAGAGATTGCCCAGCGGCCGGTTGTGCAGCACCTGTGCCAGCGCGAGGACGAGGGAGATCTTCGCGAGCTCGGAGGGCTGGAAGCTTGGAAGCGGCCCGATCTTGAGCCAGGACTGCGCACCGTTGACCTCCTGGCCGATGAACATGGTCAGGATCAGCAGGAACACCGAGAGGCCGTAGGCCGGCATCGCGAGCTGCATCAGGCGTTGCCTGCCGAGCAGCGCTATGACCGCTATGCCGCCGCAGGCCAGTCCCAGGGCAAAGAGCTGCTGCACGACAAGCGACATGCTGTGCGCAGCGGAGCTGAGCGTGAACAGGCCGACGCCGAAGACGGCGATCGTAACGATTGGCATCAACCATTCTCTGGTCAAGGTGAAGTCTCCCGGAGGGGGCCAGTCAGGAACCCGGCTGTGAGTGTAACTGGCCGCCTGCTGTGTTGGCTGAGAGGCGGACGACCGCTCGGGCTACTCCACCGTGACGCTCTTGGCGAGGTTGCGGGGCTGGTCCACGTCGGTCCCCAGGAAAACTGCTGTGTGGTACGCCAGCAGCTGAACCGGCAGCGTGTACAGCACCGGGTGAACGAACGGGTGAGCGTCGGGCATCACCACCAAGTCGGCCGCGACGCCGTCCAGGCGTGCGGCCCCGGCGGCGTCCGTCAGCGCGATCACGCGGCCGCCGCGGGCGGTGACCTCGCGGATGTTGGAGAAGGTCTTCTCGAACAGCGCGTCGCTGGGCGCCAGGACGATGACGGGCGTGTGTTCGTCGATCAGTGCTATCGGACCGTGCTTGAGTTCGCCGGCGGCGTACCCTTCCGCATGGATGTAGGAGAGTTCCTTGAGCTTGAGCGCGCCCTCGAGGGCGACGGGGAACCCGGGACCGCGTCCCAGGAAGAGCACGTCGCGAGCGTGCATGATTTCGCGGGCGACCCGCTGCAGGTCCGCGTCCAGCTGCATCACCCGGCTCATCAGGCGGGGGATGGAAACGAGGGCGTCGACCAGCTCCTGCTCCTGTCCCGCGGCAAGCAGGCCGCGTTCGCGGGCTGCATGCACGGCCAGGCAGGCGAGGACGACCAGCTGGGCGGTGAAGGCCTTGGTGGAGGCGACGCCGATCTCCGGCCCGACGAGCAGGGGCCAGGTGGTGTCTGACTCGCGCGCGATGGTGGACTCACTCACGTTCACGACAGACGCGATTGCCTGGCCCCCCAGGCGGCAGTAGCGCAGGCTGGCCAGCGTGTCCGCGGTCTCGCCTGACTGCGAGATGAAGAGTGACAGTCCGCCCGGGGCGAGCGGCGGCTCCCGGTAGCGGAACTCGGAGGCCACATCAAGGTCGACCGGGAGTGCCGCGTATTGCTCGAACCAGTAGCGGGCGGCGAGCCCGGCGATGTACGCGCTGCCGCAGGCGGCGACGTTCAGCCTGGGCATCGTCGCGAACGGCACCGGTGAGCCGGCCGGCAGTCTCACCTGTCCGGATGTCATGTCGATGTAGTGGGCCAGGGTCTGGCCGAGCAGCTCGGGCTGTTCCGCGATCTCCTTGCTCATGAAGTGGCGGTGGCCGGCCTTGTCGACCAGGAAGGCTGAAGCGGTGGACTCGCTGATCTCGCGTTCTGCCTCTTTGCCGTCCGCGCCTATGACCTTGACGCCGCCGCGCGTGAGCACGGCGAGGTCGCCCTCGTGCAGGTACGTGATCCGGTTGGTGAAGGGTGCCAGCGCGATGGCGTCGGAGCCAAGGAACATCTCGCCGTCGCCGTGCCCGACGGCGAGCGGGCTGCCGCGGCGCGCGCCGATCAGCAGGTCGTCATCGTCAGCGAAGACGATCGCGAGGGCGAAGGCTCCCTCGAGGCGGGGCAGGACGCGCTGCACCGCCTCGAGCGGTCCCGCTCCGGCGCCCAGTTCAAGGTCGATGAGGTGCAGCACGACCTCGGTGTCGGTCTCGCTTTCGAACTTCACGCCGCGCGCCGTGAGTTCCCCGCGCAGCGTCCGGTAGTTCTCGATGATGCCGTTGTGGACCAGTGCCGTTCGCCCGGTCGAGTGCGGGTGTGCGTTGTCCTCGGTGGGTGCGCCGTGTGTGGCCCAGCGGGTGTGCCCAATCGAGGTGCGCCCCTCCAGCTGCGTGGTGCTGAGCCGTTCCTGGAGGTTGTGGAGTTTTCCGCTGGCGCGCAGCCGCTCGATGCCCGAGCCCGTGATGGTGGCGATGCCGGCCGAGTCGTATCCGCGATACTCGAGGCGCCTGAGCGCGTCGAGCGTTTCGGGCGCCGCGGGCCTGTCAAGCAGCAGTCCGACTATCCCGCACATGTCGCGTATCCTCGTTTCATGTTTTCCTCCCGGTCTGGTTTCACGCGGAAGTATAGCGCTTGAGGGAGGCCCTCGCGTCAGTGTTGCCGCTCGACGTGGCCCCGCTGCAGGGTGATGCGGCTTCGGCGGCCCGCTGGCTGCTCGGGGCCCTGCTCGTCAGGGTTCTTGAGGACGGCACGGTGCTGAGCGGCCGTATCGTGGAGACCGAGGCGTACGACCAGCACGATCCTGCCTCGCACACGTACCGGGGACGCACGAAGCGAAACGCTGCGATGTTCGGGCCCGCGGGCCGTGCTTACGTCTACCTCTCCTACGGCATGCACTGGTGCCTGAACGTGACGGCGGGGCAGTCGGGCTTCGGGGCAGGCGTGCTGCTGCGCGGCCTTGAACCACTCGAGGGTGTTTCGGTGATGGAGTCATTGCGTGGGGGCGCGCGGGGACGGCTTTTGACGAACGGGCCGGGGAAGCTTGCCCAGGCTCTGGCCGTCACTGATGCGCTGTACGGTCACGACCTGACGCTGCCGCCCCTGCAGTTGTTCGGCGGCGGCCGGGTTCCGCAAAGGGACACGGTCACGACGACGCGCATAGGACTCAGCAGGGGTGCCGAGGCGCCGCTCAGGTTCTTCATCAGGGATTCGCCGTGGGTGTCAAGGAAGGCTCCACTGCTCAATTGAAGAACCCCGCGGTGCTTTTCGTGCTCGGTCGGTTCGCCAGCCGCATCGTGTTGCGCGGGTGTCGTTACGCTGTCGAGCCTCCAGTGCTACCGGGGGTTCTTCAAGTAGGAAGAATCTTTATCCTGTCCTATTTAGGAACCTCCTTCCTGTCTGAATGGTAGCAGGAAGGAGGTTCCCCGTATGACGCCGACTTCATAGCGAACGGCAGTCGTTCTTGCGTATAATGAGAACTTGGTGCCTATGGAAGGCCGAACTGAGTCATACCAGTTCAATACCAATCTGGTCCCTACGCGTGCGGGCTCCCGATCAGGGGAGCCCGCACGCTTGTCTTGCACTTCAGTCGCCGAGACCTAAAGCAGCCAGCCCCCAGACGCGGCGATCACGCCGGCAAAGATCAGGGCGACCGTGTTGATCACCTTGATCAGCGGGTTGATCGAAGGGCCGGCCGTGTCCTTGTATGGATCGCCCACCGTGTCCCCGACGACCGCGGCGGCATGGGCGTCGCTGCCCTTGCCCCCATGGTTGCCGTCCTCGATGTACTTCTTGGCGTTGTCCCAGGCGCCGCCGCCGTTGGACATCATCAGCGCCATCATCAGACCGCTGGCGATGACCCCGATCAGCAGGCCGCCAAGCGCAAGCGGACCCCAGAGGAAGCCCACGACCAGCGGAGCGACCACGGCCATGATGCCGGGCAGCGCCATCTCGCGCAGCGCGGCGGCCGTCACGATGTCCACGGCGCGGCCGTAGTCCGGCTTGGCGGTGCGCTCCATGATGCCGGGGATCTCGCGGAACTGCCTGCGGACCTCCTCGATGACGCTGCCCGCTGCCTTGCCCACGGCGTCCATCAGGAAGGAGCTGAAGAGGAAGGGCAGCATGGCGCCGATCAGCAGGCCGATCAGCACGATCGGGTCGTTGAGGCGGAAGCCCTCTTCCATCCCGGGTATGCGCTCGGCGTAGTCCGCGAAGAGCACGAGTGCCGCCAGGGCCGCGGAGCCGATGGCGTAGCCCTTCGTGACCGCCTTGGTGGTGTTGCCCACGGCGTCGAGCGCGTCAGTGTTGGCGCGCACCTCGGGCGGAAGGTCCGCCATCTCGGCGATGCCGCCGGCGTTGTCAGTGATCGGTCCGTACGTGTCCATCGCCACGATCATGCCGGTGATCGAGAGCATGGCAACGGCCGCGATCGCGATGCCGTAAAGTCCCGCCATGCTGAAGGCAAGGAACGTCGCGACGATGAGGATGATGACGGGCACGGCGGTCGACTGCATGCCGACTGCCAGTCCCGAGATGATGTTGGTGGCAGCGCCGGTCTCGGACGCCTGCGCGATCTTGCGCACCGGCGCGTACTGCGTTCCCGTGTAGTACTCGGTGATGAACATGATCAGGACCGTGACGATGATGCCGACGAGCGCACTGCCGATCAGCTGCCACGAACCGCCGGCCGAGGGCAGGATCTGCGCAAAATCGAACGTGCGGAACATCAGCAGGGTGGCGACCACGAAGCCGACGATCGAGATGCCGGCACTGGCGAACACGCCCCTGTACAGGGCCTTCATGATGTTGTTGTCGCTGCCGAGCTTGACGAACCTGACGCCCACGATGCTCGCTATGATCGCGATCGCGCCCAGTACGAGCGGGTAGGTCACGAGTACGCTGACCTGGTGCACCGCAGGCAGCAGGTAGCCCAGGAAGATCGCGCCGATCGCGGTGACGGCGTACGTCTCGAACAGGTCCGCGCCCATGCCGGCACAGTCGCCGACGTTGTCGCCGACGTTGTCTGCGATGACGGCCGGGTTGCGCGGGTCATCCTCGGGGATGCCTGCCTCGACCTTGCCGACCAGGTCCGCGCCGACGTCGGCAGCCTTGGTGTAGATGCCGCCGCCCACGCGGGCGAAGAGGCTCACGAGGCTGGCTCCGAACGCGAAGCCGATCAGTGGCTCGACCGGGTTGGGCAGGCCGAGGATGGTGTGGAAGAGGAAGAAGAAGCCCGCCACGCCAAGCAGCGCGAGTCCGGCGACAGCCAGGCCGGCCACGGCGCCGCCGTTGAAGGCGAGTTCCAGGGCCCGTGCCAGTCCGCTGCGGGCCGCCTGGGCGACGCGCACGTTCGCGCGGACAGCCACGTTCATGCCGACGTAGCCGCTGACTGCCGAGAACAGTGCGCCGACGGCGAAGCCGATGGTCGTCCACATCCACTGCGTACGCTCGGCACCGGTATGCGCCCATGCCACCACGGCGAACACAGCGACAATCAGGACCGCCACGACCAGGATCGTGCGGTACTGACGGTTCATGTAAGCAGAGGCGCCGGCCCTGATCGCGTCGGATATCTCGACCATGGCCGTGTTCCCCGTCTCGGCGCTGAGCACGCTGCGTGACAGCCACCCGGCAGCCACGAGCGCGGCGATGGCCGCGAGCGGGATCAGAATGAATAACCAGTCCACTGAAACCTCCTGATGTTGTCGATAACGACAGGTCGGACTTTAGTCCGCAGACACTCGGCAGAGCTTAACACGCGAAGCGCCTCGGGCCCGATGAAACGGTACTTCCCGTGGTAGCATCCTGCCAGCAGAATTGCCCCGGAGGTGATGAAAGGTGAGCATTCACGAACGGGCGGGCCAGCACGCCCTTCCCGATGACCTGGTCGACCTGGACCGGTTGCTCGCGGACTACTACGACATCAAGCCCGATCCCGCCAGTGCGGAACAGGCGGTCTCGTTCGGCACGTCGGGACACAGGGGCACGTCGGGCAAGGGGTCGTTCAACGAGAACCACATCCTGGCCGTCACCCGGGCAGTAGCCGAGTACCGCCGGGGCGAGGGCATCACCGGGCCGCTGTTCATGGGCATGGACACCCACGCGCTCTCCGGGGCGGCGCTCAGGAGCGCGCTCGGCGTGCTCGCTGCCGAGGGCGTCACCGTTGTCCTCGAGGCCAGCGGCGGCTACACGCCAACGCCGGCTGTCTCGCGCGCCATCCTGCACCACAACGTGTCCGGTGGCGCGCAAGCCGACGGCATCGTCATCACGCCCTCCCACAACCCGCCGGAGGACGGCGGCTTCAAGTACAACCCGCCGAGCGGCGGGCCGGCCGATACCGTCGTCACCGACTGGATCCAGGAGAGGGCGAACGAGCTGCTCCGGGAGGGGCTCCGCAGCGTCCGGCGGCTCGAGCACAGTGCCGCCCTGGCTGCTCCGACGACCCACCGGCGTGACCTGCAGGCCGAGTACGTGCAGGGCCTGGCTGGCGTGGTCGACATGGACGCCATCCGCGGCTCGGGCCTGAAACTTGGCGTCGATCCGCTCGGTGGCGCGAGCGTGGACTACTGGCGGCAGGTTGCCGAGGACTACGGGCTCGACCTCGAGGTCGTCAATGCCTCGGTCGACGGCGCCTTCTCCTTCATGACACTTGACCACGACGGCCGCATCCGCATGGACTGCTCCTCGCCCTACGCGATGGCGGGACTGCTCGGCCTCAAGGACCGCTTCGACGTCGCCTTTGCCAACGACCCGGACGCGGACCGCCATGGCATCGTCACTCCAGCGGGCCTGATGAACCCGAACCACTACCTGGCCGCCGCGGTCCAGTACCTGTTCTCGCACCGGCCCGGCTGGCCGGCCGACGCCGCGGTGGGCAAGACGCTCGTGTCGAGTTCCATCATCGACCGCGTGGTGAGCGGGCTCGGCCGCAGGCTCTACGAGACGCCGGTCGGCTTCAAGTGGTTCGTGGACGGGCTGCTGGATGGCTCGCTCGGCTTCGGAGGCGAGGAGAGCGCCGGCGCTTCCTTCCTGGCCATGGATGGCCGGCCCTGGAGCACCGACAAGGACGGGCTCATCATGTGCCTGCTGGCTGCCGAGATGACCGCGGTCACCGGGAGTGACCCTGCGGCACTGTACGCGCAGATCGAAGCGGCCCACGGCAGTCCCGCCTACACGCGGGTGGACGCTCCGGCTGACGCCGCCCAGCGGACCCGCCTGGCCCGCCTGGACGCGGCCGCCGTGCAGGCCGACACGCTCGCGGGCGACCCGGTCACGGCCAGGCTGACGAACGCGCCCGGAAACGGCGCCGCCATCGGCGGCCTCAAAGTCACTACCCAAAACGGCTGGTTCGCCGCCAGGCCATCGGGCACCGAGGACATCTACAAGATATATGCCGAGAGCCTGGCCGGCGCAGGGCACCTGGACCGGCTGGTGGAAGAGGCGAAGGAGTTGGTCAGTGCTGTGCTGGCTGGCTGAGGGGTAGTGAGAAATCACCGACGGCGGGTGCGGTTCAGTAGCTAGACTCTAGTCGATGAGCCAGCAGCAAGAGGTCCGGGGCATCCGGGCGAGCGACATCGTCACGGATGACGAGCGGCTGAGCCTTGCCGCCAAGGGCCTTTTTTCACTGATCGGTTTCATGGGCAACGGCTGTACGCTCCAGGACGTGGAGAACCGGACGACCGACCCGCCGGAGTTCATCCAGATGGTTCTGGACGAACTGCTGCGCGTCGGCTACATCGACGTGACAGACAGGATCGTGCGGATCAGGCGGCCGGAGGAGTTCTTCAGACGCGGGTGAAGTTCTCGACCCCGAGCGTGAAGACGATCGCACCGCCGACAGGAACCTCGACCGGGTAAGCCGTGAAGCTGCCCTCCGGAGCATGGAAGGCACTGCCGGCCACGATGCGGTTGCGCTCGCGGCAAGTCTCGTGAATGAGCTCCATCACGCGCGGCACGTCCTTCTCCTCGACGCCGATGATCAGCGTCGTGTTGCCCTCACGCAGGAACCCGCCCGTGGAGGCGAGCTTCGTGGACTGAAAACCCTCGCCGGACAGGCCCTGCTGGAGGCGGCCCGCGTCGGCATCCTGAACAATCGTCAGCAACAGCTTCATGTGCGGGCATTGTAGCAGACTCAATCGGGGGCTATGCCGACCAGGCTGGTTGCGCGTTCGACAAGCGTGGTGCTCAGCAGCGTGCGCCCCCTCAGGGGCGTGCCTTTCCGGTCGCCGTCCAGCTGGGCGACCAGCTGGCGCGCGCCCCGACGGCCGAGTTCCACGACGTCGGCTGCAACGGTGCTGAGCCCGGCCGCCGCGGCCTCGGGGCCGTCCCCGAACGCCACCACGGTCACTTCCTCCGGCACCGCCAGGCCGAACCGCTCCAGCTCGCTCAGGATGCTGATCGCCATCAGGTAGTCGGTGACGACGACGCTGTCGAAGCGCGCTCCCGACTCCAGGTGGGCCCTGATACTTGCCGCCGCGATGGCAGGCTCGAAGTCACCCCTGATGAACCGATCCTCGCGGATCGGCAGCGCGTGACGCATGAGGCTCTCCCGGAACGCCTGCTCGCGCTCGATGGCATCGAGTTGGCTCGGTTCGCCCCGCACGAAGACAGGGGAGAAGCGGCCGCAGTCCAGCACCAGGTGGTCCAGCAGCTGCCGCATGCCCTGGCGGTTGTCGTGCAGGACAGCGGGCAGCGCGGGATCCGGGCATTCGTGGCTGATCAGGCTGACCGGGTGACCGCCGCCGCTGAGCACGCCGAGGGCGGCGTCGTCCAGCACGCTGGCCAGGACGAGTGTTCCGGCCGAGGCGCGTGCGCTCTCCAGGTCGACATCACCGCCCGGCCCGGGCTCGCAGACGAACAGGTCGAGCGAACTGGCGCGCGCCACCTCGAGCGCGCCCCTGATCACGCTGGTCTGGAAGACGCCTGTGGGGTCGTTCGCGATCAGCGAGAGGCGCGGCCTCATGCGGGCAACCCCAGCTGCTCCTGCATCGCCAGCGCCACGGCGCCCATCGCGCCCAGCTGTTCGGACCACGCGAGGCTGAAGGTGACCTCGTCAAGCACGCTCCGGCCCACCAGGCCAGCGGTCTCCGCGCGCAGCAGCTCCAGGAAGGGCTGGCCGAGCGCGGCGATGCCGCCGCCGAGCGAGATGCGCGAGGGCTGCACCACCAACAGCACCCAAGCGACCGCCCGGGCCAGCCGGGCCGCGAGCAGTCTCGAGAGCTCCGCGGCCCCGTCATCACCGAGCGCTGCGGCGTGCCGCACCTGCAGGTACCGCAGGCGTTCGGCGCCCAGCACGGAACCGGGGTGGCTGGCAGCAAGCTGCTCTGCCAGGTCGAGGACCGCCTGCCAGTCAAGGCCGAGCTGGTCGATCATCGGTCCGGCCAGTTCACTGCCGTAGTGCATCGATCCGCCCAGCTGGCTCACGCCCAGGTCCGGGGTGTCGTCCAGCACCAGGGTGGCGAGCGTCTCGGGTCGCTCACCGTCCTGGCTTCCGAACGCGAGCTCGCCCAGCGCGCACAGCTCGGCGTAGTTTCCTACGTGCACGGGCAGTCCGAAGTGGCGTGCAAGGTCGGGTCCGAGCGGTTCGTCGCTCAGGCCGAGGCTCGCCGAGCGCCTGACCACGCCCATGGCGCCGTCGACCTTGCCGGGCAGGGCGACGCCGATGCTGAGCAGCGGAGCGTCCGCCTGCGGCCACAGGCCCTCGACCACGGCGGTGATCGCCGCCAGCAGGGCCGGACCGCCGCGGGCGCCGTCCAGGCGGAGTTCGTGCCGGGCCGTCACGCTGCCGTCCAGGCTGGAGAGCACGCCGCTCACGCGCCGGTCGAGCACGGCGACGCCGATCAGCTGGCGCGCCTCCGGTCGGAAGGCCAGCAGGGTAGGTCTCTTGCCGCCCTGGTCGCTCGAGCGGCCGCGGCCCTCCTCGGTGATCAGGCCATCCTCGAGGAGCTCGCTCACCAGGTTGCTGATCGTGGGTTTGCTGAGGCCGGTGTCCTGGGAGAGGGCGACGCGGGTGTTGGCCTCTCCGCGGTAAAGCGCGCGCAGCACGAGGCGTCGGTTCTGCCGCTTCAGCTGCATCTGGGTTGAGCGGCGGGCTGTCATGGCGAGACCACCATACGTCAGCGTGGCGACGGCCGCTCCAGCAGGCACGGCGCCGGGCGGTGCGCCGCCAGTGCATCCCAGTGCCCCGGGTCCTCGCCGCCCAGTCCCCAGATCGCCACCCCGCCGGCGTGCCCCGTGCCGCGAGCGTCGATGGCCGCGAGTCGCGCCGCGGTGGTCGCCGCGTCGCTCATGAACACCTGTTGGGACGGCAGGCCGGTGACGTTGAGGTTGATCGAAAGCTCGAAGCTGTCGGGCTCGCGCTCCGGCTCGAGGTTGAACTGCGTGACCATCCGGCTGGCGGCTTCCCACGTGAAGGCGACCGCCGGCGGCCGGTTCCTGGTCCAGCTGTAACCGTAGAATGGCAGGCCGACGCGCAGCTTGCCGGGATCGGTCGTCGTGACGGCGTAGTCCAGCACCTCGTCCACCCAGGCGATGCTGGCGACCGGGCCGGGCGGCTCGTTGCGGTTGGTCCAGTCGTATGTCATCAGGTTGAACACGTCCGCCGCGGCGGCCAGGCGGGGCCAGTCCTGCGCGTTCGCGCTCTCGAAGGGCGTCACGGCCGCCACCTTCGCGTGCACGGTGACCACCAGCAGGCGCCCCTGGGCGTGCAGGCCGTCCGCGAGACGCTCCACGAAGCTGGCGAAGCTGTCGAAAGTGCTGTAGGGGAACATCTCGTAGTCCAGGTCGAGCCCGTCGTAGTCGTGCGCCTCGGCCAGTTCCAGCAGCTCGCGGATGTGTGCGCTCACGAGCGGTTCCTCCAGGTAGCCGTGCAGCGTGCTGAAGACGCTGGGGATGACCAGCGCGCCGCCATCGCGCCATGCCTGCACCTGCTCCGCGGCGCGGCTGCCGGCCTGGGAGAGTATGCGGCCGGAGGTGTCGGGGGTGTACCAGAACGGGTGGACGACGTCGATCACGTCCAGGTTGGACATGACGGTGTCTGCGCCGCCGGGATGCTCGCTCGACGGGTACCAGACTGCCACGCACCATGACTCGCCGTTGGCGAGCCCGGCTCCCGCGCACAAAAGCAGCACGGCCACAACCTGCACGAGCCGGATCATGCCGGGGCTTCCGCGCCCGGCAGGCGCACCGGAAGCCGGCCCGGTGCGCCTGCCAGACCGCAGAGCACGCGGGCTGCGGCCTCCAGCTGTGGTGGCCGCAGCCCGTACGTGCAAAGCACGTTCGGTGCGAACGGCAGCACGGCTGCGTCCAGCGGGCTGCCCAGCGCCACGACGAACACTTCGGTGCCCCGCCGACAGGCTTCCCGGACAAGTTCGACCTGCAGCGGGTCGGCCGCAGCGTTCCTCGTGGCGATCACCAGGCGAACGGCCCCGCTTCCCTCGAGCACCCCGAGCGCTTCCTGTACGCCGCCACCGTCCGGCACCTCGATCCGCACAGTGTCCGCGTGGAAGCGCATCAGATGTGCCGCCAGCTGCGGAACCCCTGCTGGTGTGCTGTCGGCCGGCGAGCGCTCGCCGGCGTCGAACGAAACGACCGCGACACGCTCGGCCGGCCCGACGCCAAGGGCGGGCCTGCCGCGGACGCACGTGATCGCGGCGGCCGCGCTCTCCAGGGCGAACCCGGCGTGGGAAGCGGAGCCGGCTACGCTCAGGTCGGGCAGCTCCGTGGCCAGGCCGGCGCGGGCCGCGGTGATGCGCCGCGTGGCAGCCGGGCCGGTTCGCTTCGCCAGCTCCCGGGTGATCTGCTCCTGATCAGTCAGGTGCCCCAGCAGGACGAGGTCGGCGCCCGCATCGAGTGCGGCGAGGCAGCGCTCCACCGGCGACAGGTGCGCGACCGCGCTCATGTCCATCGCGTCCGTGACAACGAGGCCGTCGAAGCCGAGTTCGACCCGCAGCAGATCGTGCAGGATCACGCGCGAAAGGGTGGCCGGCTGCAGGTCCAGGTGCGGGTAGGTGACGTGCGCGCTCATGACCGCTCCGATGCCCCCGGCGATGACGGTGGAGAAGGGCCTGAGGTCGTCCGCGCGCAGCTGGTCGAGCGTGCGGTCGATGCGGGGAGCCACGTGGTGGGAGTCCAGGGCGGTGTCGCCATGACCGGGGAAGTGTTTCGCGGTCGCGACCACGCCCTCGTCCTGTAGTCCGCGCGCCAGTGCCGCGCCGAGCTGGCCTGTCAGCTGCGGGTCGTCGCTGAAGGCGCGCACGCCGACCACGTTGCTGTCCAGGTGTGTGGCCAGGTCGAGGACCGGGGCGAAGTTCATGTTGCAGCCGAGCGCGAGCAGCTCGCGTGCCAGCACCTTGCCCGCCCGGTAGGCGAGGTCGGGGGATGCGGCGGCACCGAGCGCCATGTTGCCGGGCAGGTCGGTCGCGCCGTGGTTGACGGCCATCAGCTGGCCGCCTTCCTGGTCGATGCCGATCAGCGGCGGCGGGTGCCCGCCGCTGGCGGCGGCTGCGCGCAGTGAGTCGTTGAGCGCGCGCAGCTGCGCGGGCGTGTCGAAGTTGTAGTTGAAGAGGCAGAACGCGCCGATGGTGCCGGCTTCGAGCCCGGACAGGACCCAGTCCGGTGCGACCTTGCCCCTGAAACTGATCATCGCGGAAGAGAGCTTGTTCACATCAGCCTTTCGAACCGGTCATGGTGATTCCCTCGACGAAGTAGCGCTGCGTGAGGATGAAGACGACGAGGACGGGGATCACGAAGAGGACGCTGGCTGCCATGATGTCCTGCCAGGGGATCGGTGACTCCTGCAGGTTGTTCTTCTGGGCTACATAGATCGGCATGGTGAACAGCTCGGCCCGCTGCAGGTAGAGCAGGGGCTGCACCAGGTTGTTCCACTGGCCCACGAACAGGAAGACCGAGACGGTCGCCACTGCGGGGCGCGACAGGGGAAGTATCACGTACCAGAACAGCTGCAGGGGGTTGGCGCCGTCCAGGTTGGCGGCCTCGTCCATCTCTTTGGGCAGCGTCATCATGAACTGCCTGAGCAGGAAGATGAGCGCGGCACCACCGGCGAAGAAGCCGGGCAGGGTGATCGGGTTGAAGGTGCGCAGCCAGCCGAGCTCGTAGAACATCACGTACTGCGGCACAAGCGTGGCCTGGGCCGGTAGCATCAGCGTGCCAAGCATGAGGGCAAAGACGATGTTCCGGCCGGGCCACTCCAGCCGCGAGAACGAGAACGCGACGATCGCCAGGCTGGAAACGGTGCCGATCAGCACCAGCAGCACCGTGAAGATCGAGTTGCCGTAGGCGCGCCAGAAGTTGCGTTCGGCGAAAAGCTTCGAGTAGTTCTGCCACTGCGGCTCATCCGGCAGTATCCGCAGCTGCGGCTGCTGCACCTCTTCGACCGTCTTGAGCGACGTCCCGGTCATCCACGCAATGGGGAAGAGGAAGAAGAGTGAGCCTGCGATCAGCAGCGCGTAAAGGAGCAGCGCGCCAAGCTTGCCGCGGAGACGGAACCTGTACCTAGTCATAGTGCACCCACCTGCTGTAACGGAACTGCATGACGGTCAGCAGCACAATGATGACCGCCAGGATCCAGCTGGCCGCCGCGCCCTGGCCGATCTCGAGCTGCCGGAACGTGCGGACGAAGAGGAAGTAGGCCGCCGAAGCGAGGCTCTGCTCCGTCTGCGTGGTCTGGATCAGGTATACCGCCTCGAACGTCTGCAGGGCAGCGATCAGGCCGATCACGATGTTGTAGAAGAGCGCGGGTGAGATCATGGGCAGGGTGATGGAGAAGAACTTCTGCCGCGGCGACGCGCCATCGACGTCGGCCGCCTCGTAGAAGCTGCGGGGTACGCCCTTCAGCGCGGCCAGGAAGATGAGCATTCCGGCTCCCGAGCTCCACATCGTGATCAGCACCAACGACGGCTTGGACCACAGCTCGCTGCCCAGCCAGAGGGGCACGCGGGTCGAGTCCGGGAACTGGGCCGTGACCTGCCTGAAGAGTGCGAAGTGGTGGTTGGCCGTGCCGGCCGCCGCGCTTGCCGCGTCGAACGCCTGGAAGTAGCGGACTCCGTCCAGGAACGATCCCACCGCCAGCAGCAGGAAGCCCGCGGCGGCTGCGCCGAGCATGACGCCGCGAAGGCGCGCCCCTGGCCGGCCCCAGCCGATCAGGGCTGAGATCGCCACCAGCAGAACGAGCACCCACAGAGGCGAGGAGGCGTGGGCGGCGAAGCCGGTGCGCAGGTAGTCCAGGCTGCCGGGATCGAGCAGGCTGGTGTTGAGGGTCAGCAGGCGCAGCGTGGTCGCGATCCGCTCCGAGTCCAGGAAGCCCGGCATGAGCGATGCCCCGGTGATCAGGCGCGCGAGCAGCACGACCACGAGGAGCGCGCCCAGTACCTCGGTCACGGTGCGGGCGGTGACCCGCCGCAACTTGTCTTCGTTCATCATCAGCAGCGTGAGGCTGACGGCGAGCGCGATCACCGCGGGCAGGGTGTACATGAGGGGGCCGACCGGATCGTTTCGCGTGATGCCGGCGAAAAAGGCGTTGAAGCTCTCCATGGAGAAGATGAAGCCGCGGTAGAGCCAGTCGAACGGGGGGAAAGCTTCGGCGAAGTTTCGCAGGCTCAGGTTGACGAAGCCGCCGTTGCTGGCGAACATGTAGCGCCAGGCGAGCAGAACGGCGGGGCCGCCGGCCAGGATCACCGGCATGTAGAAGATGAGGCGGAACAGCGGCATGCCCGGCAGCGGCGCGGCGACCAGCATTGCCATCGCGAGCGCCGTGAAAATCTGCAGCGGTACGCCGACGACGGCGTAGTAGAACGAGTTGTACATGGCCTGCGCGAAGCGCCTGCCGTGCGCGCCGACGGCGCCGATCAGCTCCCGATAGTTGTCGAGTCCGACCCAGGAGAGCGAGCGGCCCAGCCGGTAGTCGGTGAAGCTGTAGTAGAGCGAGGCGATAGATGGCCCCAGTACGAAGATAACGAAGCCCAGGATCCACGGCGCGGCGAGCGCGTAACCCCAGAAGGTGCGCCGCCGGGTCATCAGGCTGGCGCCGCGCACCTTGACGATCCATTGCGCCAGCAGCCCGGTGAGGATGCTGCCCACGATGATGAAGGCGATCGTGCCTGCTGACCAGTAGAGGTTGTGAAGCCTTGCGGCAGTACTTGCGTCCACGTTTGTCCCTGTATCGTCCCTTGAATGTCCTGCTGTGTTGCGGGCCGCCGCGCATGCCCAAGCCTTCGGGTGTGGCGGCGGCCCGTCAGTTCCGGTCGGACTTTAGAGGAAGCCGTTGTCCTCGAGGATGGCGTCGTACTCTTCCTTCAGGAACATCTGCGTGTCAGCAAGGCTCTGCTGGTCGCTCAGGTACATGGAGACCTGTTCGACGAGGAGCGGCCGGAGTTCGGCGCTGGCGCGGATGTCCGAGAACGCCCGGCCGTGCTCGACGGCGATGTCGAGCATCTGGTCCCAGACGGGGTCGTTGCGCAGCGCGTCCCAGGCGTCCTGGCGCGTGGGTGTGTAGCCCGCGACGCTGCTGAGCGCGACCGCGTTCTCCTGGCTCGTGATGAACTTCAGGAAGTCCGCGGCCAGTTCGACGTCGTCGACGTATGCGGGTACGGAGAGCCAGTCGGTGAACACCTGGATGAGTGGCGCGCCGTTCTCGCCGGCCGGGTAGGGCTCGATGGCGATGACGTCCCAGAGCTCGTGGCTGGTCGGGGGCATGTTCCACATCGGGAAGATGCCGCTGGCGACCAGGTTGGACGCGATCGGCCAGCCCTCGATCGGGGGGAGTCCGGCGGTCAGCTCGGTCGGCAGTACCGCGCGGCGGCGGTCGTACATGAACTGGAGGGCCTCGGCGGTCGCGTCGCTGTCGAAGGCGCTGCTGCCGTCTTCGTTGTACAGCTCGCCGCCTGCGCTCCAGACATAGGCGATGAACTCCTGGGCGTCGAAGAGGCCTCCGCCGATGTCAATGAAGCCCATGCTGGTCATCGCGCCGTCTTCGACTCCCGAGTTGTCGCTCACGAAGGCGACCGCGTCGCTGAAGGTGAGCGGCGGGACGGACGAGGGATCTACTGCCACGTCCGTGCGGTAGAACATCGGACGCGGGCTCATCAGGAGGGGCAGGCCGCGGAGGCTGCCCTCGAAGCTGGCGACCTCAAGGGCGGCGGGAAGGAAGGCGTCGAGCTCGTCCCAGTCGGCCAGGTGCTCGTCGACATCCGCGAGCAGCGGACCGAAGGCCGCGGCGTATTCCGAGCCCAGGTAGACGATGTCGGGACCGCTGCCGGTCGTGATCCAGCCGGCAACCGCGGCGTCGAAGTCGCCCCAGCCGCCCGTGAGGATCTCAAGGTTGACGTCGGGATGGGTTTCCTGGAAGCGGGGGAAGGCGTCGTCCTGGAACCAGGCCATCGTGTCTTCGGTCAGGCCGGTGATGTAGATCTCCAGGGTGCGCTGGGCCATGGCGGTGCCTGCTGTGAGCAGCGCGGCGGCCGAAAGGACTGTGAGTACGGACTTGATCTTCATGCGTTTCCTCCTTGGATAGGGCTGTTGCACTGGCGTTGGTCCTGCTGCTGGATGCTGCCGCACCTCCTGCTCCGCGTTAGTAAAGCCGCTTTACTTACTAAATGTGGACTCAGCTTAGACGCTGCCGCGCCGCCTGTCAAGAAGCGCATGCTAGCCTAGACGCATACAGCGTCTGCAACGCCACAAAGGAGCCAACACCATGAAGTACCGCCATCTCGGATCCTCCGGACTCCAGGTTTCCGAACTGTCCTTCGGCAGCTGGGTAACGTTCAGCAGTCAAATCGGCGAGGACACCGCGCTCGCCTGCATGGAGCAGGCATACGAGTCCGGCGTGAACTTCTTCGACAACGCCGAAGGCTATGCCGAGGGCCAGTCCGAAGTGATGATGGGCAACGTCATCCGCCGCCTCGGCTGGGAACGTTCCGACCTGGTCATCTCCACCAAGATCTTCTGGGGCGGCAAGGGGCCGAACGACACCGGCCTGTCCCGCAAGCACGTCATCGAGGGGACCAACAAGGCGCTCGCGCGCATGCAGCTGGACTACGTCGACCTGGTTTTCTGTCACCGGCCCGACCTGAGCACGCCCATCGAGGAGACGGTACGGGCGATGAACTTCCTGATCGACCAGGGCAAGACTTTCTACTGGGGCACGTCGGAATGGAGCGCGGAGCAGATCCGCGAGGCGCACGAGGTCGCGCTGCGGCTCGGCATGGTCGGACCGACGATGGAGCAGCCGCAGTACAACATGTTCCACCGTGAACGGGTCGAGGTCGAGCACGCAAGGCTGTACGAATCATTCGGCCTCGGCCTGACCGTCTGGAGCCCGCTGGCCAGCGGTTTCCTGACCGGCAAGTACAACGACGGAGTCCCGGACGACAGCCGCCTGCGCGTACCCGGTTACGAATGGCTCGCGCGCCGGCTCGAGTCCGAGGAAGGCCAGGACATGATCGCCCGAGTCCGCAAGCTGACCAGCCTGGCAGACGAGCTCGGCGCCAGCACCGCCCAGCTCGCGCTCGCCTGGTGCCTGCTGAACCCAAACGTCTCCTCGGTCATCACGGGCGCGTCGAGGCCCGAACAGGTCGAGCACAACATGAAGGCGGGCGACCTGGTCAGCAAGCTCACGCCCGCGGTGGTGCAGCGGATCGAGGGCATCCTGGACAACCGGCCGGAGCCGGTCAGGCCACTGCGCTGATCAGATCACGCCGAGCGCAACGACACCTTCGGCCACCGTCCTGAAGCCGGCGATGTTCGCGCCCAGCACGTAGTTGCCGGGCGCGCCGAACTCCTCGGCCGTGCGGTAGCAGCGGTCGTGGATGTCCGTCATGATCGCCTTCAGGCGCGCGTCGGTGTGGCTGAAGGTCCAGGCGTCGCGCCCCGCGTTCTGCTGCATCTCGAGTGCGGAGGTGGCCACGCCGCCGGCGTTCGCAGCCTTGCCCGGGGCGAACAGCACACCAGCCTTGCGGAAGACCGCAACCCCGTCGGGAGTGACCGGCATGTTCGCGCCTTCCACGACCGCCGTGCAACCGGATTCGACCAGCAGCCGTGCATCCGCGCCGTCCAGCTCGTTCTGCGTGGCGCACGGGAAGGCGACGTCGCACCTGACCTCCCAGATGTTGCCTCCCGCCTTGTAGGTCGCCTCGGGGCGCTCGCGCACATAGGTGCTGATCCGCTCGCGCCGGACCTCCTTGATCTCCTTGATCAGGGCCAGGTCGAGGCCGTCCGGATCGAAGATGTAGCCCGCCGAGTCGGAGCAGGCCACGACGTGAGCATCGAGCTCCTGCAGCTTCTCGATCGTGTAGATCGCGACGTTGCCGGAGCCCGATACCGCACACGTCAGGCCGGCCAGGCGCGAATCCCTCATCCTGAGCATCTGTTCGGTGAAGTAGACGCAGCCGTAACCGGTCGCCTCCTTGCGCACGAGCGAGCCGCCGAACCCGAGGCCCTTGCCGGTGATGACGCCGGACTCGTAGCGGTTCGTGATTCGCTTGTACTGGCCGAAGAGCCAGCCGATCTCGCGGCTGCTCACGCCGATGTCACCGGCTGGCACGTCCGTGTACTCGCCGATGTGCCGGTACATCTCGGTCATGAAACTCTGGCAGAACCGCATGATCTCGCCGCCTGAGTGACCGTTCGGATTGAAGTCGGCTCCGCCCTTGGCGCCACCGATCGGCAGGCCTGTCAGGCTGTTCTTGAACGTCTGCTCGAACGCCAGGAACTTGATTATGCCCAGGTTAACGGACGGGTGAAAGCGGAGGCCGCCCTTGTATGGGCCAAGGGCACTGTTGTGCTCCACCCTGAAGCCCCGGTTGATCTGGACCTGCCCCTGGTCGTCCTGCCAGGGCACCCGGAAGATGATCTGCCGTTCAGGCTCACAGATGCGTTCCAACACCTTCATGTCCATGAACTCCGGTCTCTTTGCGAGGACCGGGCTGAGGCTTTCCAAGACCTCGCTGACAGCCTGGTGGAACTCGGCCTCGCCGGGGTTGCGTCTCTGAACAGTGTCGAACACCGCGTGAAGCTGCTCTTCTACCAACTGTCGCTCCTGAACCTGGACACGCTCATAAAGATGCGTCCAAGACTGAAACATAACGGCAGGGACGCAAAAGTGCAAGTGCAGGCGCCTCGCGTGCAAGGCACACACCAGCTGCGCGAGTCTGTGAAGATGAGACCGAACATGGCCCGATACGGGCTGCTAAACTTCGCTTGGGGGTAAACAATACAATGACACTTCGTTCCATGTTCGCGGTCATGACCGCGTCGATGCTTCTGTTGACGGCCTGCGGTGAAGCCGGCGGCAACGGCGATGGCGGTGGCAGCGGTCTGCCGGGCACGCTTGTCGGTGAAGGCACCGGCTACATACACACGTCCGTTCTCCGGACCGGCAGTGACTGGCTGGAGCGGCTGAGCATTTCTGGCGGTTACGACGTAGTTGCGCTCAACCTGCCGGCGAACGAGCTGTATGTGGCTGGCCTGAACTTCCTTGACCCGATGGACGTCGCTGTATATGACCTTGCCACCTTCGGTCGGAAGGATGAGTGGTTATGGCCCGACACGGTGGATCTAGGCAGGGTCGAAGGCCTTGCCGTATCGCCGGACGGGCGTCACGCCGCAGCATTGCTGTGGGGGCTGGGTCGCGAAACGTTCCTGGAGATTCTCGATCTGGAAACGCGCGAGGTCGTTGTCTCCGGCTTCACGGGCGTCTCTGGCGGGGACATGATGTGGGTGAGTGAAACCGGGCTGCTCTTCGCGATGGACCTCGAGGAGCAGGAGCCCGACTTTCATGGGGGCATCGTGGTGATGGACTGGGCCGACATGATCGCTGGCGGCGATCGCCTCGACTATTCCGTGCTCGTGGGTTTCGATCAGGCGCAGTGGGATTCCGGATTCGGCGTTCACAGCTTTGCGATGTCGGCTGACCGCACGCAGATGGTCTTCTCGCGGGCGGGAGACCTCTGGGTCAAGGACCTGGGTTCAGCCGAGCCGCCGCACCAGTTGACGACCGGTCCGACACCCAGCAGGGGTGCGGCCTTCTCGCCCGATGACAGTCTCATCGTTTTCGTGGAGTTCCACCGCTACGGCCTTGAGTCGACGTTCGTGATTCCGAATCACCGGGACGCTCCGATCCTGATCGACTCGGCTACTGCCGACGGGAGCCACTACTTGCTGAACCGCAACAACCTCGTCGAGCGGATCCTGGCCTGGCTGCCCTGACACCGGGCCCGGCCGCCCGGGCGGATATGCTGGGCAGCAGTGAAGCCCGAACTTGATTTCCAGGATCTGAGCAGAAGGATCCGGCAACTGGACCTGCCGGAGTTCGACCAGGTGGTCGGAATCGCCACAGGTGGCGTGGTTCCGGCCAGCCTGGTCGCTTTTCACCTTGGCCTGCCGCTCGCACTCGTCACCATCAACTACCGGGACGCGGACAACCGGCCGCAACGTCCCGAGCCGCAGGTTCTTAAGCCCGCCGAACTGGAAAGTGGCGCTCGGCGGATCCTGCTGGTGGACGACGTGAGCGTCACGGGCAGCACGCTTGACAAGGCCCGCGAGCAGCTGGAAGGGCATGACGTTACGACGCTCGTGTTCAAAGGCAAGGCCGATTTCGTGCTGGTGCCGGAAGTCGGCTCATGCGTCGTCTGGCCCTGGCACAAGGTGGCCGGCTGAAAATGCGATTCGCGCAGACTGGCGTGAACCGCGCCGGCTGGAACTTCCGGGTCAGACTGGCTCAGACCCTTATTACTTCCAGAGAGGGCACTCCCCTGTAGTCATCGTCTTGCGTCAGTACCGGGACTCCAAGGGCAAGCGCGGTCGCTGCGATCCAGGCGTCATTGACTTTCATCGTTCGCCCGGCATCCCTCAGCCGGATGCGGAGTGCTGCCCACGCGTCGGCAACTCGTTCGTCAATGGGTACCGGTTGCAGGGTGGCCGCCTGCATCAGCGTGGCCAGCCGGATCTCCCGAGTTGCAAGGTCATGGGCGGCCAGCAGGCCCGCGCGCAGCTCTCCGTACGTTACGACCGAGATGGCAAGCTCGGCAGGAATCATACTCTTGTCAATCGGCCTGCCGGATTCCCGGGCGATGAAGATGCTGGTATCAGCCAGGGCTCTCGTCACAGGTCATCCAGATCGTCCGTGGATTCGGGGAACAGCTCATCAAGCTCGGTAGTCAGGCCAGCGTCCGCCTGCGAGGCAGCCAAGGATTCCAGCAGCGCAGGTCCGCTCACCCAACGGGCCTTCGCTGGGACTGGCCTGAGCACCGCGATGTCCCGGCCCCCAACCGTGATGGTGATATCTTCGCCCGATTCGACCCGCTCCAGAACCTTTCTCGTATCGTTACGAAGTTCCCGCGAAGCGACCTTGGCCATGCCTACGAGTGTAGCACAACAGCTACGCGGCCTCAGTTCTTCGTCAGCACACGATTCATGCCGAACGTGATCAGCGCGATCACCAGCAGTCCCGGCCACGCCTGCAGCAGCAGCGCTCCGGCCTGCGGGGCAGGTATGACTGCAAGGCCGCTCAGCCAGGGGAAGCCGGTCAGAAACCCGAGGACATGGGGAACGGCCAGGACCGCCCCCAGGTACGCCAGCGGCGCCAGCAGCGGCAGGAGCGCTCTCGCGGGCTTTCGCAGCACGGTCAGCGCCGCAGCGAACAGCAGCAGCTGCAGCGTGAGGGTGGCGAGCATCGCCGGGGCCGGCGAGCCGGTCAGCAGGTGGTTGATGACCGGTGCAAGGGCGGCTGTGATCAGGGCGACACCAGGGCGTCCCATGAGCACGGCGATCAACGGCGCGAAGAAAATCGGAAGCAGGCGGGGCCCGATGGGGCCTGATGCACCGGCGGGCAGCAGGTGAACCAGGACCGGCAAAGCCGCCGAGGCCGCCAGGGCGACCGCGGTGATGGTGATGAACCTGATGCGGGTGGTGGATACGGTGGTAGTGCTCAAGGTGATGTAGCCTCCCGGCCTCAGTCTACGTAATGCGGAGACGTGCCGGGCAGGGCGCAACCAGCATGCTTCGGCGCTCCACACGCGTCGCCACACGGGAGGGGCCCCGCGACGCTTACAATACCCGGAATGATTGACCTGGTGCGCAAGATCCTCTCTGCCCGCGTTTACGAAGTGGCGCAGAATACTCCGCTCGACAGGATGGAACGCCTCTCGGCAAGACTCAACGCCAACGTACTTTTGAAGCGGGAGGACCTGCAGCCCATCCATTCGTTCAAGGTCCGCGGCGCCTACAACTGCATGGTCAAGCTCGGTCCGGCCGAGCGCGCCGCCGGCGTCGTGTGTGCGTCCGCTGGAAACCACGCTCAGGGGGTCGCGCTGGCGGCCCGCAAGCTCGGGATCGAAGCGACGGTCGTGATGCCTGTCACCACCCCCTCGGTCAAGGTATCGACAGTCCGGCACCTTGGCGGGAACGTGGTCCTGCACGGTGACAACTTCGAGGAGGCGGTCGAGAGGGCCGAGGAGCTCATGCGCGCGCGGGGCCTGAACTTCGTGCATCCGTTCGACGACGCGGACGTTGTGGCAGGCCAGGGCACGATCGCTACCGAGATCCTGCACCAGCATCCGGACGACATCGAGGCGATCTTCGTGCCGGTCGGAGGCGGTGGCCTGGCCGCCGGTGTCGCGGCGTATGTGAAGTTCCTCAGACCCGCCATTCGCGTGATCGGCGTGGAGCCGGTTGATGCCGCGTCGATGCACACGGCGATCAAGGCCGGGGAGCGCACGGCTCTGCCCCGGGTGGGACCGTTCGCCGACGGAGTCGCGGTCCGGCAGGTGGGCAAGCTCACGTATCAGATCTGCTCGGAGCTGCTGGACGAAGTGATCCTGGTCGATACCGACGCCATGTCCGATGCCATCAAGGACATCTTCGAGGACACGCGCGTGCTGGCCGAGCCCGCCGGAGCCCTCGCGCTTGCCGGCCTCAAGGCGTACGTAGCCCGCGAGCCGGAGCGCACCGGCGCACTGATCGCCATTAACACCGGCGCGAACATCAACTTCGACCGCCTGCGCCACGTGGCCGAACGCGCCAGCCTGGGCGAGGCGCGCGAGGTGCTGCTCGCAGTCACCATCCCGGAACGGCCGGGCAGCTACCGCGACTTCCTGCGAGTGCTGGGCAAGCGCAGCCTGAGTGAGTTCAGCTACCGGCACACGGACTCGGCCGAGGCGCATGTATTCGTCGGCATCAGCGTGGCGGACTCGGTCGCCGAGAAGGCCGACGTGCTGGCCGACCTGCACCGGCACGGTTACGGCGTGGTCGACCTGAGCGCCAACGAGACCGCGAAGCTGCATCTGCGCTACATGGTGGGCGGCCGCGCCCGCACCGTCGGGCAGGAGCTGATCCTGCGCTCCGAGTTCCCGGAACGCCCGGGTGCGCTGCAGGAGTTCCTGGACGCCGTCCAGCCCTGGAACATCACCCTGTTCCACTACCGGAACCACGGCGCAGACTACGGCCGGGTCCTGATGGGCCTGCAGGTGCCAGAAGAGGACCACGGGCGGTGCAAGGATGAACTCAGCGGGCTCGGCTACATGTTCGAGGACGAGACGGACAACGCGGCCTACCGCCTGTTCCTGCGGGGTTGATTCCAGCGTGGCCCTTATAGGCAGCCGTGGCCAGGTTCGTAATCTCAGTCCGGGACGACACGACCGGATCCGCGACCGCCCAGGAGACGGCCGCCACCGTCATCGACGGCCGCAGGGACCAGCTCCGGCTCCCGGTGTGATGCCATGACGCGCGTCGCCTGCCTGCATGCGAGCCTGAGCAATTCCGTGCTCTTCGAGGAAGCAGCCGCCGGGATTGGGCTGAAGCCGGAAGCGTTCAGCCACCACGCCAGGCCCGACCTGCTCGATGCGGCCGTCAGGGCCGGCGAGCTGACCGAGGCGATCGCCGCCGAGGCGGCAGCTGTGCTGCTCGAGCTGAGCCAAGGTGCCGACGCGGTCCTGCTCACATGCAGCACGCTCGGACCGGCCGTCAGGCTCGCGGCCGGGGAAACGAGCGTTCCGGTCATCCAGGCTGACGCGGCGCTGGCGGCCGAGGCGGCGCGCGCTCGCGGCAATCTGGTCGTGCTGTGCACCATCGAGGCGACGCTTGAGCCGACCGGGCGCCTGTTCGCCGAAGCGGCCGCCGGCACGCAGGCAAGCGTCCAGGCCCGGCTCGTTTCGGGTGCCTGGCCGCTGTTCATGGGGGGCGACCCGGATGGCTACGCGCGTGCGATCGCGGAAGCCGCCGAGGATGAGTATCAGGCGGGAGCGGATCTGGTCGTTCTCGCCCAGGCGTCGATGGCGCCCGCGGCGCGGCTGGTGACCGGTGGGCCCGAGCCCCTGACCGTGCCGCGGGCCGCGGTGGCGGCGGTGCTTGCCGCCGTCCGCTGAGAGCGCCGTCTTTCAGGACGGACAGGGCGTGGAGGGCTCAACGCAAAGTGCCTGACCGTCCTCACGCACCGCCGATGAGTTCATTGACCCACTGGGTCACCACCGCGGTGGCCGGGCCCTCCCTGACCTCGTCGAACACGCTCGCAACCGAGCTGCTTTGAAGGTTCAGTTCGACCGTGTGGCTCCCGGTCTCGGCTGCGAGCGACACGAACCCCGCAGCGGGGTAGACCACGCCGGAAGTGCCGATGGCGGCGAACACGTCGCAGGCGCGGATCTCCCGGACGATCCGGTCCATGTGGTAGGGCACCTCGCCGAACCAGACGATGTCCGGACGCAGTCGGGCGGCGCCGCACCCGGGGCAGGCGGGCTCGCCCGACAGCGGTTCGTGCCACTCGAAGCGGTTGCGGCACTTCTGACAGAGCGCGCTCAGCAACTCGCCGTGCATGTGCTCGACGTTGCTGGAGCCGGCGCGTTCGTGAAGGTCGTCCACGTTCTGCGTCACCACCAGCAAGTTTCCGGCCAGCTCACGCTCCAGCCGGGCAAGTGCGAAGTGAGCGGCGTTCGGCTCCACTGACAGCACCTGGCTGCGCCGCTCGTCATAGAACCGCTGCACCAGCACGGGATTTCGCTCGAAGGCTTCAGGCGTTGCGACCTCCTGGATGTCATGGCCCTCCCACAGGCCGTCGTCATCCCGAAAGGTCTTGACGCCTGACTCGGCCGAGATGCCTGCTCCGGTCAGGATTACGATGTTCATGCCTGCAGCATTGCATCCGGGACGCCTTCCTGCGTGAGGCATCGCGCCCTTCCTGGCGGTATCGGTGCATCCCCTTGACGAATGCTGCATACCGGGGTATATTGATGCCATTGAACGCGTCCGGGTGGCGCGTTTTTTGTTTGGTGCAGCCACCAGCTGCGCCGACAGGGCGGATACCTCATGACAAAGCAAGCCGGAAAACCGATCGGACTCGCGCTCAGCGGCGGCGGTGCCCGCTGCTTCGCCCAGGTTGGCGTACTGAAGGCGCTCGAGGAAGCCGGATACCGCGTGGACGCCATCGCTGCCAACTCCACCGCCGCAGTGCTGGCAGCGGTTTACGCGACCGTCGAAAGCGCTTCAGAGCTTGAGCGGATAGTGCTCACGACCGACTTCGGGAAGCTGCTGGACCTTGGCGCGGCGGGCGGCCTTTCCGGCCACGACGGAATCATGCAGTTCCTGGCCACACACGCGGCCGCGACGTTCGAGGCGCTCGCGATACCGCTGGCAGTGCCCACCGTCGACATCGAGAAGGCCGAGCTGCTCGTCTTCAGCAAGGGCAGCCTGGCGGAGCCGGTGTGCGCGAGCAACGCGTTTCCGGGTCTGTTCGCACCGATCACTTACCAGCGGCGCCACCTGATGGACGGTGGCATCATCAACAACTTTCCGGTCGACGTCATCCGTACGATGACGACCTGTCCTGTGCTTGCGATCGATGTCCGGACGCCCATCAAGCCCGACCTGAACCTGGGCGGGAGCGAGCCGACGCAGTCCCTGCTGCAACGCGCCACCAGGCTGTTCAGCCGGGATGGCGGTGAGGTGTCCGAGATACTCCTGCAGGCGTACAACATCACCCAGGACCGGCTGATCCAGGTGACTGCTGCCTTGCACCCGCCGGACGTGACCCTGACGCCCGCGCTGAACGAAGGCATCGGAGCGCAGAGCTTCCATCTGGCTGCTGAGGCTGTGCAGCAGGGCTACGAGAGCGCCCGTGACGCGATCGCCAGCGGGCTCTTCAGCCCACTGGAGAGTGGGGCAGAGGCCTGACGAGATCCAGGAACCGGGCCAGCAGGTCCGGGTCGAAGTGCTTCCCTGACTGCTCCTTCATGTAGGTGCGCGCCCTGTCCTCGCTCCAGGCGGGCCGGTAGGGCCGTTCTGACGTGAGCGCGTCATACACGTCCACCAGCGCGAAAAGCCGCGCCTCGATCGGTATCTCCTCGCCCTTGAGTCCGTCCGGGTAGCCGCTGCCATCCCACTTCTCGTGATGGTGCCTCACCATGTGGTGCGTCACGTCAGGCAGGAAGCTGACTTCGCGGGACAGCTCCTCCCCGGTCATGGGGTGCTGCTTGATCAGCGAGAACTCCGCATCTGTGAGCGGACCCGCCTTCAGCAGGATGTGGTCGGGAATGCTCAGCTTCCCGATGTCGTGCAGGTACGCACCCCAGCGCAACGGGACCAGGCTCGCGTTGTCGTAGCCGAGCAGCTGACCGAACCGCTCCGTGTAGAGCACGACCCGGTCGGTGTGGCCTTTGGTCTCGTAATCCCTGTATTCGAGTGCCAGGCCGAGTGCCCGGAAGGTCTCCTCGCGCGTCGCCTTCACCTCTGCGATCTGCGCTACCCGCTCGAAGGCGTTGGCCATGCGCTTGGCGAACAGTGCAGCGATCGCCACAGACGTCTCGGCGATCGGCTGGTCCTGGTCAGTGCTGGCGAAGATGAACACGAACTCGCCTGTCGAGCCCGTATCGAAGGGCAATGCGAGCACCGAGGCGAAGTTCAGGTTCCGCAGGTAGTGCGGACGCTGGTCGTACGACCTGTAGTCCTGCACCAGCACGGGCTCGCCTGTCGCCACTGCCTGAGCGACCACACCGCGGTCCAGGGGAATCGGCTGCTCCAGCAGCCGCTGGGCCTGTGGGCCCGCTTCTCCCGCCCGCCAGCGGGGGACTGCGAAGCCGTCCTCTACACTGGCGAGGGTCGCATAGTGCACACGGAGTTGACTCACCAGCTCGCGGAGGCCGTGGCTGGCCAGCTCATCGATATCCGTGATCGTCTCGATCTGCTGGCCGAACCGGGCGAGTGCGCTGTAGTCATCTGCGCTGCGCTTGAGGTCATCGAGCAGCTTCTGAGTCTCCAATGCGTTCGCCACGTAACCGGTAACCGTCACCAGATACGAACCGGAACCGAAGTCGCGGTGAATCGCACCCGGGGTCAGCAGCACGAGCGCACCGCTGACCGCACCCCGCACGAACGGAACGGCCTGTGCGCTCAGCAGGCCTGTGGCCGCCAGCTGCGCCAGGGCGCTGTCCGGCGGGGAATCGGCCAGATCCACGCTCACGGGCGCAAGATCCCGGAGCGCCTGCTTCGCCAGATCGTGCAACGGCTGGTCCGGCAGGGCGGTCATCGCCTCCGCCGGATCGTGCCGATACATCGCTTCCAGCTCGCCAGCCTGTTGCATCAGCACTACGGCTCGAGCCTCTGTGCCCTTCAGAGCGCTTTCGAGGATGTCGAGTACGGTGGAGTGTGCCTCACGGCTGCCGGTTGCGGCCAGATGGACGCGGTGCAGGGTGGCGAGACGGGCGAAACCCAGGTTCAGCTGGTGGTTGCCTTCCGCGAGGGCCGTCTGGTGCCGTTCGGCTTCCTCCCGAAGCTGCCGCTCCTCGGTGATGTCCCGGAAGTTGATCACGATGCCACGGATCGCAGGGTCGGTCAGCCTGTTCGTGAACGCACCCCTCACCCAGCGCCAGCTGCCATCGGCATGTGCGGCCCGGAACTCCAGCGTCGTCGATTCTCCGTGGCCCAGCCTCGAAGTTGCTTCGCGAACGGCTGGCAGGTCATCCGGATGGCAGCCAGGCCCGCGTTCGCTTTGCGGGGTCTCGTGCAGGTAACCGAGAATCGCAGAGCCCGAAGGGCTCCTGTAGAACGGCATGAGGTCAGCGTCCACAAGGGTGATGCCGTCCATCGCCTTCTCGACCAGCGCCCGGAACCGCCGCTCTTCGTCAGCGGGCCGGTCTTCGGTACGAAGAAAGGCAAGCAGGCCGGACTCGTGCGGCAGGGCTCGCAACGCGAACCAGCGGTCCCGGCTCGGTGAATACACGCTGAACGAAACCACCCGGCCCGAAGCGACCGCGTCTTCAAACCTGCCCCTTACGCCGAGGGCGACGAGATCGGGCAGGTGTTCCCAGACGTTCTGGCCCAGCACCTCGTGCCGGGACATGCCGAACAGCGCCTCCGCCTCGCGGTTGATGAACGTGAAGCGCCAGCTCGAGTCCACCGCGTAGCATGCATCGCCGATGCTGTCCAGCAGCGTTGCCGGATCGTTCGCTTGATTGCCCCGGGAACCAACAGCCATCTGAGACCCTCTAACCAGCAGGTCGGTCCTACAATAGGCGAGCTTGCGTGACGACCTTCTTACGCAAACCCATAAGTAAGTACACCCACAGTCTGGCATACCGTGAGTGTGTCGTGAACCGGAGCCGGCCCGGCACGCAGGTGCCGGGCCGGCCTGTTACTGCTGGTCCAGGTAGGTGAGAAGCGCGTCCCTGACGAACACGGCGCCCTCAAGGCCCCCATAGTTCGCGGCGAAGCGCGGGTCGGTGGCGTACATATCGGCCAGTCCACGGATGTATCCCGCTGTATCGGCTTCGCCGGGCGTACCCGGCATCGAGAGCAGCCACGCGACGTGCCGACCTGCCAGCTCCTGAGCCGCGTCCGAGTCGGGGCTTGCTGCCTCGGCTCGCGCGGCGGTGATCCAGTCGCGGTTGAGGTCTTCCAGTCGGGCCTTCCATTCTTTCCGTTCCGGGTCTCCCATGTTGCGCCACCAGGCGTCCGAACGGGCGTAGGCATCCTTGCCCCAGCGCTGCTCGACCTCCTCCCGGTAGCGCGTGTGGTCGAAGCCTGCAAACATTTCCTCTGGCATCAGGCCGTAGCCTCCTTTCAGGGATTCCATGGTGTGTTCGACCGCCTTGATCTTGCGGCCCAGGCGCTCCTGTTCGCGCCGAAGCAGCGTCAGGTGAGTGCTCAAGGCGGCGGCTTCGTCGTCCTGGCGGTCCAGAAGCTCGAAGATCTGCTGCAGTCCCAGTCCAAGCTCGCGCAGCAGCAGCACGCGCTGCAGCCTGACCAGGGACGCCTGGTCGTAGTAGCGGTAGCCGTTGCTCCCGATGCGGCTTGGCTGTACCAGGCCAAGCTCTGCATAGTGCCGAAGCGTCCGGCTTGTCGTTCCTGCGATCCGCGCGATCTGCTGTATCGACCACTCCATGACCTCGATGCTAAAGGTTGACGCCGCGTCAATGTCAAGCCCATGCCTGCCCTGTGACTCACGCCAGCCAATGCTCCGCCGGGTCAGAGGGTAAGCCGCTTCCTCAGCTCCTCGCCTGCCAGGCTCCGGTCCCGCACGTGTCCGAGGCGCATCGCGTCCACGAGGGCGAGCAGCTCGTACAGCCTGTCGTCGCGCCGGACCGCCATCGGGACCGAACCGTGCAGGGGCTTGACCGCGTACCCGCGCGTGCTGCCTGCGGGATCGGGCCACACGGGCGGTGGGGCTCCGTCCGACACGACCAGCGCGGAAAGGGGCCACGCCGCCTGTGCCGTCGGGATGCCAAGGGTGAGTGGGCCCGGCCGAACGGGGAACACGAGCCGTGCCGCGTGTACCGCCAGTTCGAGGATGGCGGAACAGACCGGCTTGCGACTTTCCGTTACCAGACCCGCGTACTGGAGGCGCTGCACCGACCGGTACGCGCTTGAGACTGCCAGCCCCAACTCCCCGGCGATGAACTCGTAGCCGGGTACCTTGCGGTTGATCGCCACCAGTTTCAGGCTTACGACTACGTCCAACGGCTGCAGCATGCTGCCTTGGACTATATCAGTTTCGCGGTTCCCGAAAGCAGAAAGCGATGCGTCAATAGTACAGCCTTCCCGGAGCTGTAACTACTTCCACCCTGCTACTCCGGCCGCCTGCTTTATCCAGGCGCGCATCTCCGGCGTATCCGCTTCGTTGGCGGACCTGACCTTCACGTACCTCGAGCGGCCGGTATCACCGAGCGGCGGCGGGTCCTCGAAGTCCGCGCCGCCGTGGAAGACAACGTTCACCGAAACGTCATAAGCCACCAGCTCGATGATCCACCCATGCTCCTCCAGGCCGTAGTAGGCCTTCTTCCACTTCAGGGCGAACCTCAGATCCTGGTGCATCTCGCGGATCAGCTCGTCCAGCCGCCTTACCGTCGGCTGCAGGTCCGGCATGACGCGCTGCAGCCAGTCCTCTATCTCTTCGTGGGACTCAGACGGCTCGGGTGGGTTGCGTCCGGAACCTGCCTTCAGTTTCTTTTCCATGGTGTGCCTCCCTCCCGGAAGTATGCAGCGGGTCGGGCCGAGCTGATTGAGAGACGTGTGACACTTCGCGGGAGGCGCGGTACAGCACCTGGGCGAGATCCTCTCACCGGTTCCGCTGGCTTCAGGCGAAAGTGCTAGACTGCTTTCAGAAAACCTTATGGGCTGCGGAATTTGTATGTAGAGGCGTCGTGCGCCGCGTTGTCGTTGTTGCTGCCGAGCTCGCGCCGTGGGAGCGGACTATGAAACTGGCAGATCTCCTGCCCCAGTATTCGGATGAAGCATTGGATCAGCTCGCTTCCGACAAGCTCGATGACGTCACGCATGTTCGGTTACCCCGACCGGTCCTGGAGCGCGAGATCGCGAGCGCCCTGGGCTCGTACAGTTATGTAGCAGGGGTACTCGCTGGAAGTCAACCCCCATCTTTCGCATTCCTGAAGTTGCTGATGGAGTCGCCTGACCGTTCGGCGCCTGCCGCCGGGTTCAGCGAGGCCGTTATGGGACGCACCGATGAGATCACGACCGAGATATCGACGGATCCGGTGCAGGCGTCGAGCAGGAATGTGGAGATTTATCTCGCCGTACTGGGTGCAGCCTGGGAATCGGACGGTCGCGTGAACGCCACGGAGGCGCACCTCTTGCAGGCGTTGCGTTCGAAGCTCGGGATCACCATGCGTGAGCACCTGCGGCTGGAGCATCATCCCAGTATCAGGCACAGCTGGGACTCTGCCCGGTCGTACGCAACCGCCCGGAACTACCTGCTTGCACGTGGCATCGTACTTACCAGTGAGGACAGGTTCGTGCTTCCTGATGAAGTCAGGCTGCAGGTCAGAAGCTACTGGGAGATGGAGCTGCATGATGCGGACTACCGGCAACTGCTGGACAGCTTCAACATTCAAGAGCTTCGAACGATCCTTGAGGATGCGGGCCTGCAGTTGAGCGGCTCCAAGGATGAACGGATCGAGCGGATCGTCACGGGCATGGTGCCACCGAGCTCCGCCCTTGAAGCTCATTCGATCCTGCGGCTGCGCGAGTTGAGTCGGGACCTGCAGCTGCCGGTGACACTGCCCAAGTCGGAGCTCATCGGTCAGCTGATCCACCATTTCGATGGACCGATCGAGATAGTCGCGAGACAGATGGCCCTGCCCGGCGAGACGGAAGAGGCTTTGCCCGCAACCCAGACCGAGCACGCCCGGGAACTTCTTCAAAGGCTATCCGGGAATCAGCTGTACGAGATTCTGCTTTCGCTCGGACTCAGGCGTTCGGGAAGTAAATCGGAACGCATTATCCGAATGCTTGATAGCGGACATCCCCTTGGGGTAATCCTTTCGCAGCTCCGGCGCCGTGACCTGGTAGCGCTCTGCCGTAAGCTTGGCCTCGCAGTTTCGGGACTGAAGGAAGAGTTGATCGACCGGCTAACCGGAGCCACGCTGCTGGACGGGGAAGCCAGCCAGGACGAAGAGGATGTTCTTCACCTGCCTTTACCGGAGGAGACAGATCCGAGTGCCCCGCCTCCCGCCGCAGACAGAGGTTCGGCTCCACCGGACAGGGTCAAGGGGATCGCTGACATCGAGCATGACTTCCCGGGCCTTGAGCGGGATGAACAGACCATCCTCGCACTGCAGCGCGAAGCGCGTTCGCTGAACGAACGCGATCTGCAGCGCCTGGCTGCGAGACACGGTCTTGGTTGGATGCTACCCAAAGCACACATGTCCGAGCTGCTGAGGAAACTCGTCACCTGGGGCCAGCGGCCAATCCGCATCCGCAGTACGGGAGCGGCAAACATCTACGAGTGGGTGGACGGCTCCCTGGCAACAAGCGATGGGATGGATCGGCTGGCTGCACGCGATGTCATCGAGGCCCTGCGGCAGGGAGTGGTGCCTGAGCGTGGCCTGGATGTGCTCTTTGTCGGTCAGGATGAAACCAGGGCTCACCTTCGCGAGCAGCTGAAGTACATCGCCGCGGGCCGCAGTTCATTCAAGTTCATCCGGGGTGCGTATGGCGCCGGAAAGTCGTTCCTTCTCGCCTGGTTACGCAATCACGCGCTGGACAGCGGCTTCGCGGTGTCGACTGTCCGGGTGAGCGCCGAGATGACAATGGCTGATCTGGCCAATCTGTATCGGGGACTGATGGACGGCCTGCGTACGCCAGAGAAGCGCGGTGCAAGCAGCCTGGCTGACGTCCTGGAGTCCTGGCTTCTGGCCATGCAGCGGAAAGTCGAGAACGTGGAGGGTCTGTCGCCACACGTGCCAGCGGAGCGCGAACGGCTCGCGATCAAGGTGCGCCAACGAATCAAGGATGAAATGGCACATGTGGCGACCCATGATCCTGGGCTGGCCTCTGCGCTGGACGCGTTCTATGAGGCGCGGGTTCACGGGAAGGATGAAGTCGCTCTTACCGCGCTTGCTTACATTCGTGGCGACACCAGTGTCTCGAACGCAGCGCTTCGCCAGATCAACGTTCGCGGCCAGCTGGAATCCGAACAGGTCTTGCCCCGGTTGCGCGCAATGCTGGAGATCATCGCTGCGACGCATCTCAAGGGCCTGGCAATCCTGATTGACGAGCTCGAACTGGTCCGTAGAAGGCCACATCGCCAGACGCGTGACCAGGCATACGAGACCCTGCGCGCGCTGATCGACGAGGCTGGCGAGAACAGGCTGCGTGGCAGCCTGATCGTCTGCACGGGCACTGACGAACTCTTCGCAGACGAGAAGGCTGGTTTGCCCAGCTACGCAGCGCTGTCTCATCGGATAGATGCGCCGCCGCTCGGTGACCAGCACCGAAGCTTGCGCCAACCGATCATCTCCCTGGACGGTCTGGACGCCGAACGCCTGCGTAAGGTTGCGCTGAAGACGCGCGAAGTACATGCGAAGGCATATGAGTGGCCGGCAGAGGAACGCGTTACGGACCTGGATATTGAGTACCTGGTTGGCGAGTGGACACGCTTCGGAGGCGAACGGATCGACAGGCTGCCTCGTCCGTTCTTGAGGCAGCTGGTACACGTACTTGATTTGTGTGAAGAGAACCCTGACTTAAGCGCGCGCGACACATTCAGCGAGCCTGAACTTGATCAGGACGCCACTGAGGCGCTTCTGGACCTGGTCAGCTTCTGACATGAGCTCCTTAGGGCAACTGCACCCCGGTCTGCAACTCTGGATCAAGGAACAGAACTGGCCCGGGCTCCGACCCGTTCAGGAGGCCGCTCTGGAACCGATTCTGGCGGGTCAGAGCTGCGTGATAGAAGCTCCGACTGCCGGAGGCAAGACGGAAGCCGTTCTGTTTCCATCGCTTACGCGAGCTTCGCGACACAAGAGAGAGTCGGTGCAGGTCCTCTATATCGCACCGCTGCGGGCGCTGCTGAACAACCTTGCGCCTCGCGCGGAGCGGTATGCAAAGGCGTGTAACCTCGATGCCTTCAAATGGCATGGCGACGTTTCGCAAACGGATACAGTCAGACAACTGCGTTCGCCGCCACAGCTCTTGCTGACCACGCCAGAATCCGTCGAAGCCATAATGCTGCGCAAGGCGGAATGGAACTCCTTCTTTTCCGAGCTGGAGATTGTGATCATCGACGAAGCGCACAACCTTGCGGCTGGTGATCGGGGAACGCATCTGCTGAGTCTGCTTGAGCGTCTTGAAGCCGGGACTGGCGCCCGGCCACAACGCATTGCGCTCAGCGCGACCATAGGCAATCCGGATGCGATGTGTGCCTGGCTAATGGGAGCCCGGGAGCCTGCGATTCGCGTCAAGGTGAATCAACGAAACAGTGTCCGACGGGACTTCCTTGTTCACCATTACGACGACACAGCTGATTCCGCAGACACGCCAGAGCCAGCGCCCGGACGCGGCTCAATGATGGGTGAAATCATCAGGGAGCTTCAAGGCAGGCGATCCATCACGTTCGTACGTTCCCGCAAGAGTGCCGAGGGCGTTGCAACCGCCATCGAGAGCATTTCCAATGGTCGGGTCGTGGTGCGGACGCATCACGGCAATGTCGGCAAGTTTTACCGCGAGGAGGCAGAGCGGCTCATTCGCATCGCCGGTGAGGGCGGCATCCACTCGATAGTCAGCACATCGACCCTGGAGCTGGGGATAGACATCGGTGAGCTTGATGCGGTCCTTCAGCTCGGGGCCCTGTCCAGTCCGAGCGCATTCCTCCAGCGTGTCGGACGGACGGGCCGACGAAAGGGGATGAGCCAGTACTTTCGGGGCTTTACACAGGCTTTGGATGATCTGCTGCTGCTTGCGGCGACTGTCTCACTTGGCCTGGAGCACCGCAGCGAGGAGCTCAGGCTGAACAGGCGCGCGCTTCATGTCCTTGCACACCAAATCCTTTGCCTGTCACTGCAGGAACATGGTGCTCGACCTGACTTGATCTGGCAGACGCTAAAGTCCGCATACTCGTTTTCCGATGTCGAGCGCCACGAGTTCGATGCAATCGTTCGGCATATGGTGCGTGAACAGTACCTGCGGGTCGCAGACGGCCTGCTTGTGGCTGGGGAAAAAGCAGAGAAGCGATACCTGGTTGCGGGATGGCGTCACCTCTTCGCCACCTTCAATTCGGCACCGCTCTACGACGTCATGGTTGGCCGGACCCAGGTCGGGACACTCGACACAAGCTTCGTCAGCGGCCTGGAGGTGCCCTTCGTCTTCTCGCTTGGTGGCAAGGCCTGGCGCGCCAGCTCCGTCGATCACGACAGTCGCACGATCAAGGCAGTCACTGCTTCTGGGGGCTCGGCGCCGAAGTGGTCAGGTTTCGGTGGGCCCGATGTTCCGTTCGAGACCGCGCAGCGAGCCGGTGAACTGCTTCATGGCCACGTTGAACTGCCGGACGTGTTCGCTGGTCCTGCAAGAGGTAGCCTGGAATCGATGTTTCGGTCGGGAGATGGTGTTTGGAGGCCGGGTGGCATTGCACTCATGGTTCTGGCCGGAGGACAGGTGTCGCTCGAGACGTTTGCTGGGGACGCGATCAATCGAACTCTTGCGCGGCTTCTTGAGGCGGCTGGACTGACCGTGAAGGGTGATTACGTCGCACTGACCCTTCAGAATGATGATGGCACAGAAGATCAGGTCGAGGCCGCGGTTCACTCCGTACTGCATAGGATCAGGCATGCTCCTGAGGCTGAGCTGCGTTCAGAGCTTACCGAAAGGCAGCGGGCCTACAGCTTCTCGCCCTTCACACAGATGCTGCCAGACGAGCTTGTCCGGAGCGCACTGGTCAGTCAAAGCACGGACCTTGATGGGCTGCGGAGCTACGTGGAACAAGCGCTGCGCGCAGAGCAAACCGGTACATAGTTCGCCATCGGTTCGCCCTCAGGCTTTCGAGGGAAGCCTGGGAGGACCACGGATTCAGCCAACACCGGAATACCGGGCCCCGCGAAGTTCGAGGGATCCGGTCAGTTCCCGCGCGGCGGCCCCGCCGGCTCGATTCGCGCCTATGGTCGACGCCGACGGGCCGTAGCCGACCAGGTGGATCCTCGGGTCCTTTTCCACCTGCGTCGCCAGCCGGCCGGTCACCTTGATGCCGCCCTCGGGTCCCCGCAGGTTCAGCGGATCCAGATGGTCCAGCGAGCTGCGGAAGCCCGTGTTCCACAGGATGACGTCAGCCTGCTGTTCCGAGCCGTCGGGCCAGCGCACGCCGTGCTCGAGGATCTCTTCGAACATCGGCAAGCGTTCCAGCACGCCGCGTTGCCGCATCGACTCGATCCGGGGGGTGACCGGCAGTCCGGTCACCGAAACGACCGAGAGCGGGACCAGGCCACGCCTGACTCGCTCTTCGACCTGTGCGACGGCGCGGCGGCCGGCGCTTGAGTCGAACGGGCCCTCGCGGAAGTCGGGTGGGTTGCGCGTGACCCACGTGGTACTGGTGACCCGTGAGATCTCGTCCAGCAGCTGGATGGCAGAGATTCCGCCCCCGACCACGATCACGTGCCGGCCCTTGAACGCATCGGCGCTTCGGTAGTCTTTGGTGTGCATGTGCTCGCCCTTGAACCGTTCGGCGCCGGGGTAGTGCGGAACGTGCGGGGACTCCCAGGTGCCGGTCGCGTTCACGATGCCGCGGGCTGTTAGCTCGCCCCTGTCGGTCTCGACCAGGAGGCGGTCCCCGCGATCCCTGACTGCCAGCGTGCGGACCGGGCGGTACACGGGCAGGCCGAACTTCTGCTCGTACTCCGCGTAGTAGCGGGGTACAACCACGTTCGCCGGTTCCTCGGAAGCGCCCTCGGTTGCAGAGTCGGCGAAGGGCATGCCGGGCAGGTCGTGAATGCGGTTCACCGTGCTGAGCGTCAGGCTGGGCCAACGGTGCAGCCAGGCGCCACCGGGCTTCTCGGCTGCATCCAGGACGACGAACTGCTTGACCGGCTCAAGTCCCAGGCGCTGCAGGTGATACGCGGTCGAAAGGCCGGCCTGTCCGGCACCTATGACGACGATATCGGTGCTGAGTCGCAGGGACCGGTTCATGCCGTTCGCTAGCCCCTGGCCCTGGCTTCATCCAGGCCGGCATGGGCGCGCAGCGAGGCCGTCAGCTCCTCGAGCTGAGTGAGCTGCGCAGGCGACAACGCGTCGATGAAGAGTTCCCGTACCGCCTCCAGGTGCGGGATCGAACCGGTGCGGAAGGCGCGGGCGCCATCGTCGGACAGCACCACTTCGGCTCCGCGACTGTCGTCGGCGCATTCCTCGCGCCGGATCAGGCCGCGCTTCTCCATGCGCCCCAGGTGGTGCGACAGGCGGCTGCGTTCCCAGCCGATCTGGGCAGCGAGTTCGGAGGAGCGGAGGCGGCTCGCATCCGCCTCGGTCAGCGCAAGCAGCACCTGGTAGTCACCCACGGAGAGCGACGCGGCGCTCTGCAGACGGCTTGCCGAGAGGGAGCGCAACGCATCGGCGGTCTCGATGTAGTCCCGCCACACGCGTACCTGCTGCTTGGTCGGCAACCGCCTCTTGCCCCTTGTTTTCCCTTGCTGTGTCATCGCATGATACCTCCCTGGTTGACACGTCAATCATATCGGTGCATGATGGACATGTCAACTACCGCCGCGACCCCAGCGTCGCGGCGACCGTGCAGCGAAAGGACCTGACCCATGAGCAAGAGCGACTCAAGCAACGAGATCGAGTTCGGAATCGACAGTTTCGGCGACCTGCCCAGGGACGACCAGGGCAACATCGTCTCGTACGCACAGGCGATCCGCGCCACCGTGGACGAGGCCGTCCTCGCCGACCAGGTCGGCATCGACATCATCGCCCTGGGTGAGCACCACCGGCGCGAATTCTCGATCTCGACTCCCGAGACCGTGCTGGCGGGCATCGCCACCCGCACTGAACGGATCCGCCTGGCCTCGGGCGTCACGGTTCTCTCCTCAGACGACCCCGTCCGCGTGTTCCAGCGCTTCGCGACAATCGACGCGCTCTCCAACGGACGCGCAGAGGTCATCCTCGGCCGCGGCTCCTTCACCGAGTCATTCCCGCTCTTCGGCTATGACCTGGCCGATTACGAAGTGCTGTTCGACGAGAAGATCGAGCTGTTCCACAAGCTCCTGGACGAGAAGCCCGTCACCTGGTCAGGCACCACGCGCGCCCCGCTGGTGGACGCCGACGTGTTTCCCAAGACCGAATCCGGCCGCCTGCGCACCTGGGTAGGCGTGGGTGGCTCGCCCCAGTCCGTGATCCGCACCGCCCGCTACGGATTCGGCTTGATTCTGGCCATAATCGGCGGCGCACCCGCCAGGTTCGCGCCCTATGTCGACCTCTACCGGCGCGCGGCGGCCGAACTGGGCACCGAAGCGCTCCCGGTCGGGATGCACTCACCCGGCTTCATCGCCGACACCGACGAGGAGGCGATGGAGGTCTACTATCCCGGGCACAAGGAGCTGATGGACGCGATCGGCAGGCAGCGCGGCTGGCCGCCGCAGCGCCGCGAACAGTTCGAGTCCGAGGTCAGGCACGGCTCCCTGTACGTCGGCTCGCCCGAGACAGTGGCCCGCAAGATCGCGAACGCCATCAGGGCGCTGGACGTCCGCCGCTTCGATCTGATCTACACGACCGGCGGCGCCGTACCGGCCAGCGCCCGGCTGCGCACGGTCGAACTGTTCGGCAGCAAGGTGATCCCCATGGTGCGTGAGCTCCTCGCCGAGGAGGGTGTGCCGGAGCTGGCCCTCAAGTGACCGTCGGCATCCTTGGTGCGGGCAAGCTCGGCACCGTTCTCGCGCGACTCCTGCTCAGGGCGGGCCATGCCGTGCTGATCGCGGGATCCGGGGATCCACAGCGGATCTCACTGACCACCGAGGTGCTCACGCCGGGCGCGACTGCCGTGTGGCCCGCCGAGGCGGCCGCGGAGGCCGACATCGTGATCCTTGCCCTGCCCCTCGGGAAGTACGATGCCATCCCGGTAGGCGAGCTGCAGGGCAAGCTCGTGATTGATTCGATGAACTACTGGTGGGAGACGGACGGCATCCGCGACGACCTGGTCGACCCGGTCACGACCAGCAGCGAGATCGTCCAGGGGTTCCTTGAAGGGGCCAGGGTCGTGAAGGCGCTGAACCACATGGGGTACCACGACCTGGAGAACGAGGCGCGGCCTGCCGGCGCGCCTGGCCGGAAGGCCATCGCCATCGCCGCGGATGACGGGGCGGACGCGGCCGCTGTGGCGTCACTCGTTGACGAGCTCGGCTTCGATCCCGTGGTGATCGGCGACCTGGCGGCCGGGGGTCGACTGCAGCCAGGGGAGCCCGCGTTCGGTGCGAACGTCGAGGCGGACGTGCTGCAGTCGCTGGTTGGCCGGAAGCTCGAAACGGCGATGGAAGCATTCAGGGAATCAGCGAGGGAACTGCCTGAACCTGCTCCACCTGAGGCAACCGTCTTGCCGAGCGGGAGTTCAGGGACCGCCTCCCCAGGAGCCTGCATGCGCAACTGTCGCAACGCGCACTGAATGAGGGTGTTTCGCAGAACACGCTCCTGATTCAGTACGTTGCTCAAGGGCTCGCTCATGCCCGGCCGCAAGAAGCGCGGATACCGGAGCGCGCAGGCTGACGGTCTCGTTGTTGGCGAAGGCCGTCGCCCCGGTCAGCCACTCGGATGGTGCGGCCGACCGGTACGGGCACGGCGCGGTCCCCGCCTGGCACGAGTGGAGGCGTCAGTGCCTGAAGGAACCTGGCGTTCAGGCCACAAACGCCAGCCAGTTCTGAGGATTGCCCGTGAGAAGCTGTTCGACGCCGTCGACGCCGAGACCCGCTGCCAGCAGCATTTCCCTGACCTTGCCGGGGATGTAGGCGAAGCCGGTTGCCGCCTCGTTGCCGTAAGCTGGCCAGTACGAGCGGCGTGCAAGATCGCCGCTCAGGATCACCTGACCGAGGTGACCGGCCTCCGCGAGTCCGACAATCAGCTCAACCCGTTTCTGGTCACTCAGATACTTGCGCTTCGAGAACTGATCGAAGCCGAGGTTCACTCCTGTTTCCGCTACCTCGAGCAGATAAGGCAGCTCGGGTCGGAAGTCGAGGTGACCAATCAACACGCTGGAGGATGGAACTCCGGCAGCGGAAAAGAAGTGCGCCTGCTCAAGTCCCCAGGTTGCCCTTTCAGTATGCGTACTTATCGGGGCACGGGTCAGGCGCTGGGCTTCAACTGCGGCTTCGAGGACGCGCTGCTCACCCGCACCCGGGCCGTCGAGCCCACTGGAGGCCTTGATCACGCCGGCTCGGGGTCGGCCTGGTCCCATGGAGTCGCCGCTTGCCAGGTTGAAGTGCTCAGATGCACCGTAGTCAAGTGCGCCGGTTGACACCTCGGATACCATCCATGCCACGATCTGCTCATCGCTGTGACGCGCCACGATCCCGTCGGCAAACTTGCCCTGGTTGAAGCCCGTGGCAGCGATGAGGTGCACACCGCTCGCTTGAGACAGCCGGACGAGTGCAGCGATATCGCGACCGTAATCGACCGTGGTCATTTCCACGACACCTCTGCCGCCCGTGGAACGGAAGTCGTTCAGTTCCGTCAGGGCGGCGGCCTCACTGTCGAGCCATAAGTCCTCGTCGGTCACAAAGGCTGGCGGACGCGCGATCAGGTGCTCATGTCCGAGCGTCGTTCCCAGGGCTGTGACTGAGATGTCGCCCAGTACCGTTCGAACGATGCGCTGCGCGGCAGTCGGGTCAGCACCTGCAGCTGAACCACCTTGCCGGGAGCTCATAGGACCGCACCCAGGTCGAGCAGTCGTTCACGCAGCAGGGGCACGCTCACGTCCCGTGGTTCGCCACTGCCGGCCAACGCGGCCGCGATTCCCGCTGCCTGGCCCATCGCCAGGCACTGCCCGATCGAGCGGACTGATGCATGCGCGTCGTGTGAAGCGGACAGGCACCGTCCCGCAACCACGACGCCGTTCACGCCGCGAGGAAGCAGCGATCGAAAGGGTATGTCATAGGTTTCACCGTCAGGCAGGTACTCCCACCGCGTGTTGCCGCCAGAGTGGTGCTCCTCGATGGGAGCGCCACACTGCGCGATCGCATCGGGGAACTTGGCTGCCCGAAGCACATCCTCACTCGTCAGCCAGTACTCGCCACGAATCCTTCGGCTCTCGCGAACGCCAATCTGCACGGCCAGGCCGCCCATCTCTGCATCTTCATAGCCAGGAATCCGGTCGATCAGGAAGCGGGCGTACTCGAAAGCCTGCTTGCGGCCCTCCCGTTCGGCTCGACTCAGCTGAACCGGATCGGTGCCGTCGATCCCTGCTACGCGCGTCATGTTCGTATGCATCACGCCGGCAAACGGGGTGATGTGCGACGAACCCTCCCGGCGTGGCAGTTCATAGTCACCAGCTTCGCCTGCAGCCTGCATGCGGTCCCACAGTTCCTGTTTCGGGAAAGACTGGGCGCGCTCAACGTTCACATTGATCAT
>ERZ869909.450-NODE-450-length-49310-cov-31.402393_pt1 | contig 49310 bp, 36 predicted proteins | sample MGYA00520892_ERZ869909 | MGnify/ENA primary metagenome ERZ869909 (study PRJEB32215, sample SAMEA104723947) | bioreactor metagenome | biome: bioreactor; feature: anaerobic bioreactor; material: water | place: China | collected 2015-03-12 ... | reverse complement strand
GTTCAGGTGACGCCGGAGAGCGACTGGGAGCGCGTGATGGTGAAGTGGTTCAACCGCGTGCGCGGTTTCGGCTTCCTCAGCAAAGGCGAGGGGACGCCCGATATCTTCGTGCACATGGAGACCCTTCGTCGCTTCGGTTTCACCGAGCTGAGGCCCGGTCAGACCGTGCTCGTCCGCTGGGGCATGGGCTCCAAGGGCCACATGGCGGCCGAGCTCCGTCCGGACGGGACGTCGACGGGCATCGCGTCCTCGCACTGACATCATCTGATCGCATCGGGCCGATCCGGCCTGATGCGATGACCGTCCGCCAATAGGCCGCGAGCGGCGCCCTATTGATCGGAACGCCGGGTCGTGCTGGTTTCGGCCAGCCGATCGCGGATCGGCGAGGTATTCGATGCCGGGTCGGGTTGCGCGACAGCGCTCCGGCGGCCGAAGCGCCGGGATGCACCGATGAGCGAATTTCGACATGGAAGAAGGGCCGTCGTCGGGGCGGCCCTTTTGGTTGCCGCGGCCGCAGGCGCGGGAGCGTTGCTCTGGCCCGGCCAGCCGCAAAGCGCCGGCGAGACCGCACGCGCGGGCCCGGCCGTCCACGAAGAGCACCTTGAACTCGTTACCGCGTCGGGCACGCACGCTCTCGACGTCGAGGTCGCGGCCACGCCCGAGCAGCAGGCCCGCGGACTGATGTTCCGCACGGAGCTTGGGGAGAACAAGGGCATGCTCTTCCCGCATCCCACTCCGCGTGAGCTCACCATGTGGATGCGCAATACCTACATCCCGCTCGACATGGTGTTCATCCGCGCCGACGGCACCGTGCACCGGATCGAGGCGCAGACCGTGCCGTTCTCCGAGCGCACCATTGCCTCTCAAGGCCCCGTCAGCGCTGTTCTCGAAATCGCAGGCGGCGCGGCCGCGCGGCTGGGTCTGAAGCCCGGCGACACCGTGCGTCATCCCCACTTCGGGACGGCTCGATAGCGCCGGCCGGCTGTGCGACAGCGCTCCCATGAAAGAATCCGCTCCGCACCCGCGTACGCAAGGATGCGCCGCTGGCGCACTATTTCGCGCGAAGGAAATTTCGCACGCGTCCAGGCGGAAATTCGTTTGCGATGAAGCGCTTGGAAAGCGTCGCGTAAGCATATCGCGTAATCACGAAAACAAGATATCTGCAGGGTCCGGAAAATCGCCTCAGTGACCGTCTTTAAAGGTCGGGTTGTCTTGGCGGAGCCTGACGGGGAGGGTCTCCATGATGCGTTTTGCGGTGCTCCTGCACGATTGAGTGCGCAATAGCAGGGTGCAGCCGCGCAAGCATTGGGATTGAAAATGTTCCAGCGTGGATCCCACTGGGTTTCGGCCCGGATGAGCGAGGCATTGAAGACGGGTGAGCCGCAACAGGCGGCGCCTGGAGACGTGAGGGAGACGGATCGCGCGATGGCCGCTTCCGACGGTGTCGGAGTGGCCCAGCCCGAGATACAGCAAGACACAGTCTCTCGCCTGCCGGCCGCGGCGGGAGATGTCCACCCGGAAACGGCGTCGCCCCCGGTCCAGCCTGTGGCGCTCGTCGCGAGCATCGCCACGGACGGCGCCACGTCTAAGCCGGCGGCCCCCGACGCGGATGCCTCCCGACCGTCGAGGGTCATGCTTCCGGTGCTGAGCAGCCGGAACGAAGCCGCGAGCGACGCGTCTCGTACGCAGCGGATGCCCCGGGTCTTCTTTGCGGCCGCGACGATCGTGGCCGTTCTCGCGATCGGGCCCGGCGGAATGAGCGTTCCGAACCCGACCGTTCACGGCGCGCGCATGACGGATCTGGCCGACGAAGCGCCCGAGCCGCACGCGGTGCCGGTCGAGGTGGAAATACCGGTGCAAGCTGCCGACGCGTCGCCGGCCCCGAATGACGCGCGCCCACCCGAAGAAGAGCAAGCGCCCGCGAACGAGAATGAGGAACGCCCGTCGGATCCGCTTCGCTTCGCAGACGCGACGTTGTGCAACGACGCCGTATGCAAAACGCTTCTCGTCCATCGCGCGCCCGACAGTCATCGGCCGAGTTTGGAGCCGGTGCTCGGCGCCGCCGTCGGCCTCGTCGCGACCGCCGAAGCGGGGGCTCTGCGCCCTGCAGGCCCGGACACGGCACCGCCGCCGCGCGAGCCGGCCGAAAGCGTGACGCTCGCCCCGGAGACACCGGCCGCGCCCGAGGGCGCGCGCGAGGACGCGGACAACCGCGAGCGCCCGAACCCGTTGGGTGAGCTTGGCGAGATCGAATTCGTGCTGTTGCCGAAGGACGGACCGGATACTGCGCGCGCCAAGGTGGCGTTGAGGCAGCGCGACGGGCGGGAGTTGGCGCAGTTCGACGTCAAAATCGACCACTCGCTGATCGCCGAAGCGCTGCGGGCGCAAGCCGAACGTGACGAGGACGACGAGCCGGAGCGTGACGCAGCGGAAGACGAGGTCGATCCGGCTGAAACCGCTGCCGACGCTCCCGCGGTGGCGCCTGCAACAAAAAGGAAGCAGCGCGCGCAACGGCCCAAGGCCGCGCACCAGCGCAAGAGCAAGGCCTCGCAGCCCGCCAAGTCGTCGGTCAGGAAGGCCGGCAATCTCTCGGCGAGAGCGCTGCCGCCGCAGCGCGCGCCGATCGCGCCTCAGCCGCGTGGCCTCTTCACGCAGCAGGCGCCCCCGGCTTCGCAGCCCGCCGATGCGTCTCGGCAAGCCGCCGCGGCGGTGCCGAGGAAAAAGGCGGAGGAGGTGTCCTCCAGCGACCTGGCGTCCCAACCGACCCCGCGGACCGCGGGCCGGCCGCCGGGCTTCGAAACGCTGATGAGGCTCGGAGGCGGCTTTTCTCTGAGCTCGCGTGACGCGGAAGAGTAAGGCAGGCGCGGCGAAGGCCCGCAGCGCCGCACACCGCTTTTTTGTCCCGCGCCCGTATGCTAGAAGGCCTCACTCTGCGGCCGTCCAGGATGCATCCGCAGAAGCATCGCGTCGCGCTTCGGAGCCGCGCACAATCGTCGGGGCATAGCTCAGCCTGGTAGAGCACCTGCTTTGGGAGCAGGGGGCCGGGAGTTCGAATCTCTCTGCCCCGACCATTATTTCAACGGCTTAAAGCGATTTCAGTTTGCCTGTTAGCCAGGCTGGCAAACACCGGGCTAACATGACAGGCCGTAAGTGTCCGTAATGCCCGCGGTTGTCCCGCGCTCACGCCTCCAAATGAGTTACGGCCTGCTCCGATTGCAAATGGGTCCGTGGCTTGCGCTGTTTACGCAGTGTTGAGCAGCGCCTCGGCTGTCGTGGCGGGGCGCGGCAAGGCGCGACGCCTGCAACTGCGCATTCCTCCCGAGCTCTTGCCGGTCGGGTTTGTTGATGCAATCAACACCTCAAATTTTTTCTGAAAAGGGGACAGTTGATGAAGACCATCCTGGCCGCTGTTGATCTTCGAGAGGATACGGGACAGGTCCTTGCTCGTGCAGCCCAACTGTCAATGCAACACACGGCGCAGGTTGTCGTCCAGCATGTCATCGAAGGCACGTGCGATGCGGAGTCTGCCGTACACGAGGCGATGGAACAGAAAGCCCGTGGAACGCTGCAGACCGCCGTCGACGCAGCAGGGTTCACGGTCCCATCTACGCTGCAGGTCGAATTCGGCGTCCCGCATGCGTGCGTTACACATGCAGCCCGTGAGCGGTGCGCGGATGTTATCCTTATAGGACTAGGTCAGCCGTCAACGATGGTGGAGCAGGTATTGGGATCGACGGCAGACCGCATCGTACGGACGTCCCCCGCTCCGGTTTTGGTCGTGCGCAACAGGAGCGCGCATCCCTATCGCCGGGTGGTGGTTGCCATGGACTTCTCGCCGCAGTCAGAAGCGGCTCTTGAGGCTGCCCGGCGCTTGGCTCCGGACGCGCCGACAGAGCTTGTCCACGCTTTTGAGATACCGCTGCCCTTTGAGCAGGCAATGTTGCGCTCTGGCGCGAGTTCGGAGGATGTGGAACGCTTCCGCCAGACGAGGATAAACGAATATTACCGCCAGCTCCTTGACATGGCGCGACGACATGCGTTGCGGGATAGCGTCTCCGTCCTCAGGGGGCTTCCGGGACCGGCGCTGGTCGAGCTGACCAGAAAGCACCGTGTGGACCTTATTGTCCTGGGTTCGCAAGGGAGGAACGCAGTCGTGCAAGCCCTGTTGGGTAGCGTTGCGAAGCGCCTGCTATCGGAGGCGGGATGTGATGTGTTGGTCGTCGGACATGGGCGGGGGTAAGGCCGCCGGCGGCATCGGCTGGCAACATGTTGGGAATGACATGTTGGGAATGAAAGTCGCGAACGACGACAGAGGTGATCCGGCCGGACGGGCTGTCTGTTGAATTACTATGGAAGATGGAGCGTGCGGGTCATTGCTGCCATGCCGCTGTGACCGGGGGAACCAGTCCATCGCCTGCTTCGCACGCGCTCTGTGTGAACGCCTAAATTGCTTACGCGAAGCGGTCAACCGCGCGGCAGGAGTTTAGTAAACCGCGCTGTGTGGCGAAGTCAGGCATTTCCACCAAGAACCGCCCCCGGATGCCCTCGTGGGATACTCGCCTATAAAACCCTGGCGGCCGACCAGCGGCGACGCGGATATGTTCGGCCGCATCGAGACGAGCAACGCCGCGCGCGAGCTGGTGTCAGCGACGTTGGTGCAGGCACCACCAAGCACACGCACGCCGTGGCCATTGAAAAGCTGACTTGGAAAACACGATGCGCATTGCGGGGAACGCTCCGGGGCGCGCCCGCGTGGCGGAAAGCTTCGCACGACACGGCTGGTTTCTAAACCCGGCGCTCAACCACTTTGCGAACCGCGCATACCCCGTCTAGCGCGCGGGCCTACGGCAGCTCCTTCGGTGGTTCATTGCGCCATAGGAATGATAGGCCTCGAGGGCCGGCCGCATGGAAATGCCGTTGGCTCGTTTCTCTTGGCGATGAGAGCATCGTGGACGCGGATCGTTTGGCGCACGGAACAATGAACGGGAAGGCGACAGAGAAGAGGTCGCCCAATTCGGCGCAGCGACCTATGTTGACTTCCGCACAACCCAGCCAATCTTCAACGGCATGTCACAGCTTTCTACCCTCTTTACGGCCCCGCTGGATCAAGCATGTTTTGGCCCGGGCGGTCGCTGCGGTGTAATAGCCAGCAAGCGGTCCTTCCCGAGGCGTGCCTCACACAAGACCCAGCACGCCCGCCTCACTGCGCTTTTGCGGCCGGTCGGCCCGACCTAGAGCCGTTCCGATTTTGGTGGAATCGAGGAACGGCTCTAAGCTTTTGCTTTATCGTGCTTCTTATCGGAAAACCGGTTCCCACTTTTCCGGAAGCACTCTAGATGACGCGCTCCTGCCTCGGTATGACGGCCGGGAGCACCGATACGCGCGCGCCGGTTTCGCTCCTGCGCGTGCGCTCGTCCTCCGGCTCTTCGCGTGATGGACGTCCATTCTCTTTCGCCGCGACGATGGGTGAACAGAGACCGCTTTCCCGCATGGCTGCGTCAATCGCAGAAATTATCGCGTCCCTGCAATCCGTTTCATCGACGAAGCTTGGAACCCAATACCTCACCAGATATCTCACCTCTTCAATACCGTACGAAAGAGCGCGAACGTCTGCTTTTTTATCGCGAAGCATGATCATGTTCGCGTTTGCTGCTCGTTTGAGCAGCTCCTTGGCTAAGGTTACGGGGATAGCGTGCGGGAGGACAATCTCCAGTTTCGCGCGGTAGTGCTTTTTGGGAGCGCTGAAGTTGGTCACCCGTTTCCTGGAGATCTCGCTGTTGGGCAGGATCATGTAGATATCGTTCCGTGTTTTGACACGGGTGGTGCGCCAGCCGATTTCGATAACCTTCCCACGAACCTCGCCGTCGATCTCGATCCAGTCCCCGATGCGGAAGGGCGCTTCCAATCCTAGGGCGATCCCTCCCAGCACGTCCGCGAGGATGTTGCGGATCGCAAAGCCGAGCACCGCGATGATAAGGCCGGAACTTGCGAGCGCGCCGCCCGCCGTCTGTCCGAACCACATGGCGACGGTGCCAACCGTGGCGGCAACGAAACAGGCCACCACGATCATCTCATAGAGAAGCTTCGGAATTCTCTGTCGGCCGTTATTCTTCCGTTGAAGGACGGAGCCGATGAGACGCGCGAGGAGATAGGCGGCCGAATACCACCCGAAGGCCATCAGGACGTTTTCGAACAGGCGCCGGTCCGCGTCCACGATCCACTGGGGAACGAAGGTATCCCGAAAGACGTAAGCCACGACTGAGCCGACAAAGGCCATCGCTGCGATGACCAACCTTCGATCCATGAACCGCATTCGATCCTTCTGTGGTGACATTTTGAGCTTCATTTCCTTTTTGGGCGCGTCCTGTATGGCGGCGGTACGGACAGGTCAGGGGGTTCGGGGAAGCGGGGAACACGCGTCCCCGCTCCGGAAAGCCGGCCCGGCCGTCCTCGAATTTGGAAAGTCGATCGACAAAAGTCGCGCCGCAGGTCCGCGGCGCGTAAGAGGACTTGACGAGTCTCAGGTGGCGCACACTTGCACCACACCTGCACGTTAGTTCGTTGTGTCCGAAGGGATCACCGTCACGACGCTGAGCCGGTGGGGCCGGGAATCCGGGCCTTCGTACCAAGTTGACTGTCCGGACGACATGCCGATGAGGGCAGCTCCGACCGGCGTCAGGACGGAGAGTCTATTCTGCTCCAAATCAGCCTCGCCGGGATAGACGACCTTCACGGTGCGGCGGGATTGGCCGTTGATCAGATACGTGACGGTGGAGCCCATCCGAACCACGGTGTTCGGCAGGTTGCGATCCTCGACGACACGCGCCCGTTCGAGTTCAGACAACAGATACCGAGCCGTATTCCGGTCTTTCATGACGGGAATGAACGACAGAATTTTCTGCTCGTCGCGCTCGGTGATGAGAATGTCGGGCATGTATTCGGTAGGGTCGTGATGTTTCATTGCGATTTCCTTTTTTGCAGAGAACGGCGCGTTACGGCGTCTGACCGATGGCAGGCCGGCGCGGCGGGTCTGGCCACGCGATGAACCGTCACTCGGCGAAAGCGTGGTCCGCGCCCAAGATGAACTGGTGGGGATTGTGGTCCGACAGGGCTTCAGCGCGGCCGTGTTCCACAACGGACAATCGGACCGGGTCACGCCTACGGATGCGATGGCGCAGCAAATTGCTGTCGACTTCCGCAACGGGCTCGCTACATGCAAGTTTTAAGACAGCGCATGTCGACCTCCTCAGCCAAAGCCACGCAAAATCTCCACCGGCGGGGCCGGAGGAGTGAAATTTCGTCGGTTGTGATTTCCCGGCAGGTCGCACGATCCGCCCACCGCCGGGTCAGGCGGGCAGAAGCTCAAAAACAGTTACGGCATGAAAAATCGGTGTCATAATTGAAGATATGGGCATTGCCGCCGGAAATTCAACCCTCGGGTGAACTTCTAGCGAGGTGCCATGTCGGAGGCGGCAAGGATAGGCCTCAAGGATAGGCCTAAAGTGAACTGGGTCATGGCGGAGCCCTGCAGCGCGAAGTGCCCGATAAGAAGCACGATAACGCAAAAACTTGGAGCCGTTCCGCGGTTCCGCCAAAATCGGAACGGCTCTAGATCTTCACGCGCTCCGGTCGGAAACCGAGACCGATCAATCGTCCGGTCACGTGCGGCAGGATCCTTGAGCGGCCGATGGCCCGCAGGAAGGCGGGCGGCCCACTGCTCTTGGTTTCGTCGCCCGGCTTGCGCTTGCTCCGCATCATGAGCTGAACCTTCTGCGTCGCCTTCGTCGGAAACTCGCGGCGCTTTTGGACGGCCCGCAGGTGTGCATCCGTCAGTCTGCCGCTGAGCAGGGGGCCTGCGAGAATGTTGGCGGCGGCGATCGCATCCTGCACCGCTAGGTTGACGCCGACACCTCCCACCGGAGACATGGCATGTGCCGCGTCCCCGATGCACAGGACGCCGGGCGCCCACCATGTCTTCAGTCGGTCCATGCGGACGCTCAGAAGGTGGACCTGATCCCAATCCTTGATCTCGTCGAAACGCGCGCTCGGCAATGGCGACACGGCGGCGAGCCTGGCGCGCAGTGCGGGCAATCCGGCGGTCTTCGTCTCGGCGAAGCCACCCTTGCGGATGACGTACCCGCATTGCCAGAAATCGCCGCGGTCGATCAGGATCAGGCCTTGGTTCGGTCCGCCATGGCTCATGCCTTGGACCGCGTCGTCGGGCGGGCGAGAGAGCTTCATCCACAACACGTCGACGGAGGCGCCGAGATCTTCGACCTCGAGCCCGATGTCGCGCCGGACACGAGAGTCCCGGCCGTCGGCGCCCACGACCAGATTGGCCTCAATGAGGTCCTCCTGGCCGGCGCCGTCCACGACACGAACACCCGCGACGCGCTCGCCGCGGCGCACGAGACCCGCGAACGTCGCTCCCATGCGCAACCGAAAGGCCGGAAATTCGTTTGCCTTCTCGGCAAGGAAGCTCAGAAAGTCCCACTGAGGCATGAATGCGATGAACTTGCATCGCGTCGGAAGGCGCGAAAAATCGGCGATCGTCGTCTGTATACCGTTGATCTCGGCATGGAGCTTGGGGGCCTGCTGATGGGGAAGCGCGAGGAATGCCTCGAGCAATCCCAGTTCGTGAAAGGCTTCGAGTGTCGAGGGATGAATGGTATCGCCGCGAAAATCCCGCAGAAAATCGGTGTGCTTTTCGACCACCGTCGTTGGCACGCCTGCACGCGCCAACAGAAAGCCCAGCATCATGCCTGCGGGGCCAGCACCGACGATGCAGCATGATTGTGGTGCGCAGGTGTGGGGCACAATAAGTTTCCTTTTTGGTCACGTACGACGGTTGGTGTTTGTAGGCCGCGTAGGCCGCCGCCGTTGTGCTGCCAGGATGACGGGCTTCCGCACTATATTGGCTGATCGAAGCCACGCGCCGAAAGAGATTGCGTCAAATTGCGTCCGCCGCGATGACGTAGTCGTGCCCGTGCGCGAGGCCGCCGTTTCGGTTGCAGACGTCGCTCGCCTTTTGGCGCAGGGACGCCGCCCGTTCGGTGAGCGAGCGCGAGAGATCGGTGTCCGAGATTCGCTCGATAAGCGTCCGGGTGTCGGCGAGCTGCCGGTCGACCCAGCTCATGCCATAAATGTTCGGAAACCGCTTGGCGAAGACGACGCGGAATCGGGCCTGCTCCAACCGGCTCACCACCCATTCGGCGGGATACTCTCTGTATGGCGTCACACCAGCCAGCAATGCGCAGGCATCGCGGAGGCGGCCGATTGCTTGCACGGCCGCAGCGGCCTCGCCCTCCGGTTCGCCCACCACGTATGGATCGATGCCCGTCACGTAAAGTCTGCCGCGCACTGTCGGACGCAGGCGTCCGAACAGATCGTGCTGGAAGTAGGGTGCGTATCCTTCGATCGCGCCGAGCAGGTAATCGGCGAGAACGGTGTCGTAGGTTTCTCCCTCCAGCAGCGCCGGGTTCTTCCAGGTTCCGAGGACAAGACGGTCCTGACACCGCATGGCGGCCCCGACAGCCCGGTGGGTTTCTGCGAGATGGTCGGGATCGGCGCTGACTGCGGTCCAACGGGCGGTGGAAAGCCTCGAAATCCAACGGGCCGATTGCACGCCCGTGCCGGCATCGAGCAGATCGCCCCACGCTGCTGCGCCCTGGACGCGCTCCACGATGTCGAAGAGCGTGAGTTGGGGCTGTGCGGCAGGCATCTCCGTCATGGCATCCGTTCCAGGCGCTTCAGCGGGCTTCGGAAACCGAAAGAAGGACGCTGTGCCGGAAACCGGCGCAACGCCCTTCGTTATCACGCAATGTCAGAACTGAGCGCGTGCGGTGAACAACGCCGTCCGGCCGCGACCGGTTTCGCCGGAGAAGCCGGTGGCAGGCGTGGACAAGGCCGGCGTATAGCCGACATCGAACACGTTGGTCACGTTGACGCCCAACTCGACTCCGCTGTCGAACGTGTAGTTCGCGAACAGATCGAGCAAGGCGTAGCCGTCGGTGTACGGGTCGTTCGGATCGCCGTTGATGCTGACGCCGGGGGCAAACAGCGTCGCTGCCTGGTCCGCGCCGTTGTACGCTTCGGATACAAAGGTTCCGCGCGCACCTACAGCAAGCCGCTCCTGCAGCAGGCGGAAACCGCCGGTCAGCGTAAGGACGTGATCCGGCAGATAGCTCACGGAGCCGAAGCCGTTGACCTGCGTCGGAAGGTCGGACTCGGTATAGGTATAGCCGAGACCCGCGAACACGTAGCCGGCATCGTAGTTGGCTTCCACCTCGACGCCCTGAACCTGAGACGTGCCGGGAATATTGACATAGACGGCTTGAGGAACGAGACGGCCGGCGATGTAGTTTTCGATGTCTTGGTTGTAGTAGTCGGCCTTCAACCGGAAGCGGTCGCCACGGACGAAGAGGCCATCCGTCACCACGTTGGCGCCGAATTCCCAGCCTTTCTGGATTTCGGGCTCCAGGAAGGGATTGGGCGAAAAGCCCACGCCGCCACCCGGGTGGCTGCCGCCGGCCATGGTCTCGTTGATCGTGGGCGCGCGGAAGGCCTCCGCATATTTGACATAGGGCTGGAGCCAAGGCAGCACCTGCGCGGCGAACGTCACCTGGGGATTGAGCCGCCCGTCATCCTGATCGAGAACATAGAGGCCGACCGGCACGCCCATGGGGTTGCCCGGTCTTGCCGTGAACGTTCCGTCGAGCTTGTAATGATCGTAGCGCAGCGCGCCGATCAGGTCGAAAATGCCATAGGAGAACGTCGTCTCGGAAAAGACACCGCTGATTTCCGATTCGCCGGACGCATTGACGCCGCCTCCCTGCGAAGGTGCGAGCAGGTTGTGGGTATCGACGTCGTTCTTGAAATACTCGTAGCCATAAATCGATCTGACGCCGACGGCACCGAGCGAGAACACCGAGGTGTTCGACACGTCGAATCCGATGCCTTGATCGTTGATGACACGTCCCGATGTGGACGTCTGGGATCCGGTATACTGATCGCCGTACTCCATGTCCGTCTCGGTGAGGTAGCCATTGATCCTGAGGTTGACGAGATCCGTGGCCACTGGATTGTAGGCATAGTTGACGGTGAACGTCTTGTTGGTCACGGTCTGATCGTAGCTGTTGGCCACGAACTCGTTATCGTAGAGCACGCCGCCGAAGTTGAGCTTGTGCTCGCTCGAGAACCGCACCTCGCCCTTGAACAGGCCGGAGATCAGATCCTGATCGGTGAACGGGACGGTGACGCCGTCGCCGTTCTTATAGTGGCCCTGGTCGCGCTTGCTGACGGCGCCGGCGAGGCCGAACGCGCCGCTGCGCGCGCCGGCCGCGACCATCTCGGACCAGCCGACGTTGTTGCTGCCCCACGTCACGCGCCCGAGACCGCCGACGCTCTGCCCGGGACGGACGATGTCGTCGATGCCGAGCGTGCGCAAGTTGGCGGAGCCGGCCAGCGCGCCCGCGCCGCCAGTCGTCGCAACGGCGCCGCGTTGAACGTCGATACCGGCAAGCAGCGCCGGATCGACGTAGGCGAACCCTTGCGCCTCATGACCCGTAAAGCGGAAGTTCTGGCGCACGCCGTCGATCATCGTGTTGACGCGTCCCGAGCCTTCGAAGCCGCGGATGTTGATCGCCACGCCGGGATTGCTGGGGCTTTCGCGCGTGAAAGTGCCGGGGATTGCGCGCACGACGTCGTCGGTATCGATGAGGCCATGGGTCTGAAGATCGCTGTAGCTCACCGAGCTGACGGCGGCGGGCGTGCGGTAGGGCGCATCGCGCCGGGTCTGTTCGGAGGAGGCTGTATCCTCGCTGTCCGTGTCCAAATTCTGTGCGGAGGAGGCGCTTGCTCCACCGACGGTCACGGTGTCGAGCTGTTGCGAGCTCTGGGCGCCGACGGGTCCCCCGAGCATCAGCAGGCTGACGACGCTCGCTCCGAGAAGCAGCCCATTACGCGATCGTCTGAACGGCGACGAGTTCGAGACATCGAGAGCGGCGCTCTCTATGACGTATTCCATTTCAACCCCCAGGTGAATAGAACCGGTCCAGCCCTCTGGCCGAACCGGCAACGCGCTCTAGAAACGATTGACGAGAGCGCACCCATCCCTCCGAGAGGCCGACGCTATTAAAAGCTGACTGCAAGAGTCAAGAAATAGTGTGGGACTGTGGGGCCTTTGTGACACCGTGGCGCATGATTGCATCACGACCCGGCGAACGCTGCCCCCGGAGCAGCACCGAACACCTGGAAGAGTTCTCGCTCGTCTGACAGGATATGCTGCGTCGGTGCGGGCGGTTGCGTCCACCGCCGAGGAGCTTGTCCAGTCTGTGCGAGACGTTCGTACGTCTCCCCCGGATGACGCTGACGACAAGAATGACAGGACGTTAAGCGCGCTCAAGCGGGGAGGGTGTCTCTCATTTCCGATAGGGGTAATCGGGGTGGCCAGTAAATCCTCGGCGGGAGAGCACGTCACGATAACGCTCGCTTAGGATAGAACAATTCTACCACTTTTCCCCGAACGGCCGGATGTCGAGTTCAAACGTCCACGCAGAACGGCTTTGCTGCGTGAGATAGAAGACAGTTGCCGCGACATGATCGGGCTGTATGAAAAAGCTGTCCGCTTTGTCTGAAAGCGCTGATCGGCTTCGTGGCTCGTCGATCGCACCATCGACAATCACTAATGAGACGTGGACGCCTAACGGGCCGTAGCTTCGCGCCAAAGATTCCGCGAGGCTTCTCTGCGCAGCTTTTGCGGGAGCAAATGCCGCGGATTTAGGTCCACCTCGCCGGGAGGCTGTGGCCCCGACAAAAACGATCTGCCCCGCGCCCCGGCTAATCATGGAATTCAAAACGAACCGGCTTGCAGCAATTGCCCCGAGTGCGTTCACGCGCCAGAGCGCTTCGAAATCCTCATCGGATACTTCCAACACTGATCCCCAGACGGCGTTTCCCGCATTGTAAACCAGGACGTCCACCGGCCCCAAGTCGGACTGCACCTTCTCGAGTGCTGCCTTGATATCATCAGGCTGCATGAGGTCGACGACGTAGGCGCGAGCTTGCGGACTTTCCTCCGCGAGCATTCCCATCGTAGCCGGAGATCGGGCGAACATGGCGACGGCATAACCTTCGCTTGCGAAGCGCCGCACCAAAGCCGCGCCGTTCCCCGGACCTACGCCCGCAACGACACACACTTTCGAGCCGCTAACTCCTTCTGTCATAATTACACCTCGTCGCGCTTTAATCAGCGTCCGCAACATTGATCGGCATCATTGGACAAAATGGAATGGCGCTCAAGACCGGTTATAGGTTCTCGCCGGGTGGGGCGGTACGCATTCGTCAGCCTTTCTGAACACGCCTATGTTGGCTACGACGAGGATAACTCTGACAAGCACGGCCCCAAACTGGTGTGACGTTCCGGATTGTGACGAACAAGCGCCGGCCATTGCAGAAGCCCTCGAGTAAGCATCCGGGGCACGTCATCTGGAGATGTGGGGCGGCTAAAAAGGTAGCCTTGTCCCAAATCACATTTCAACTTCTGAAGATGCTTTGTCTGTTCGGCTGTTTCAATACCCTCGGCGACGGTCAGGATCCTCATGTTGCGCGCCAGTCCTATGATCGCGCGAACTATTGCTTCGTCGGCAGAGCGTTGTTCCCCTGTTAGAGGGCGGATAAATGACCGATCAATTTTCAGCACGTCGACGGGGAATGAATTGAGGTGCGAAAGTGACGCATAGCCGGTGCCGAAGTCATCGAGCGCAATGGACATGCCGGCTCGATTTAATTCGTTTAGCGTTTCGCTTACGCGTCCGGCATCGCGCCCGAGCAGGACGTTCTCTGTCACTTCCAGTTCCAAGTGATGTGGAGCGACCCCGGAACCATCCAACTTGCTGAGCAGCTTTCTTGAGAAGTCACCCCTGGCAAAATCCGCTGCAGACGCGTTGAATGCGACGCGACCGAAACCAAGTCCGAGGTCGAGCCACTTCCGGACATCAGCGAGGAGACAATCAAGAATTCTGTCGGTGATCTTTATCGCCAATTCTGCGTTGTCGAACGCCGCTGCGATCGAAGCGGGCGATTGCAATCCATCCGATGGATGCTGCCAACGCAATAGGGCTTCCATGCCGGCGAGTGTCCCGGTTTTAAGGCACACTTTGGGCTGATAATATGCCGAAATCCTCTCTTCCCGCAGCGCTGATGAAGCCAGTTCAAGCATTGTTGCGCGGGTGTCGGCGGCAGCGCGCATCTCGGGACGAAAGATCCGGAGGCCAGCCAGCTTGTCGGCCTTGCAGGCGTAAAGTGCGAGATCTGCGCACTTGAGAAAATCCTCGGTCGAACGTGCGTGTTGCGGCCAGATCGCAACTCCAGCGCTCACTCTTATGTTGATTGCCTCGTGTTCGATGCAAAATGGGTCAGAGAGACCGGCAAGTGCGGTAGCCGGATCCTCGTCGAGGAAATGCGGAAGTATAATCGCAAACTCATCGCCACTGAGACGAGCAACGATTGCGTCATTGTTCACTCCCTGTTGAAGCGTGCGAGCGATCCAGCAGAGAAGCTTGTCGCCGGCATCGTGGCCGTGCGTGTCGTTGAAAAGCTTGAAATCGTCGACATCGAGAAAGAGGAGTCCGACCCGATCGTCGTTGTTCTCTGCTTCAGCGAGGATGGACGTCAACCGCTCGCGAAAAAGGGAGCGGTTCGGCAGGTCCGTCAGGGCATCGTGCTGAGCGGCCCAAAGCAGAGAGAGTTCGGTTTTCTTGAGCTCGGAGATGTCCATCATTGCGCCGATTGATCGAACGGGGCGCCCATTGGCATCTGTGACTGTATAACCCCGCGAGAGAATATGCGCATACGTTCCGTCTGCCCTTCGGAAGCGGTATTCCCGACTCCAATGACTTTCGTTTCGCGCGAGCGCTTCATTCAAGCTCTGGAGAACTATGTCCCGGTCGTCGGGATGAACGCGATCGACCCACCAGGCGAAGTTCGTGCCTTTGATGGCGTCGGAGTAGCCTAAATTCGAGAATACCGCGCCGCCCCAATGAAGACGGTCCTCTTCGTGGTGCCAGTCCCAAATGACATCGTTGGTGGCCTGGCAGGCCAAGCGATAGCGCTCCTCGCTTTCTCTCAGTGCCTCTTCCGCGAGAACTTGGTCATGGATATCCTCCATGCTTCCGTACCATTTAAGGATCGTGCCGTCGTCTTTGCGGCGTGGTCGGCCGCGATCGCGGAACCATCGGAACGTGCCGTCGCCGCAGCGCATTCGGTACCGCGCATCGAAGGGTCGTCCGGAGCCGATCGCTCCGAACCAGCGTGCCTCGGTTGCCGGCAGGTCGTCCGGATGGACAAAGGAGAGCCATCCCACACCAAGCGCAGACTGGGTTTCTAAATTAAAGTATTCCGTCCACTTTGGTCCGATCTCGAGGCAAGACCCGTCAGCGTCGGCAGTCCAGGGTAATTGCGGGTTCAGTTCAAGTGCGAAACGATAATTTTCCTCCGACTGGATGAGCGCCTCCACTGTCTCGCTCAAACGCTCCCGGTCTTCCTCGATTGCCGCCGCGCTGTAGTGATCGTATATCGCAAGCGCAAGACCTGCTGCGAGAATGCAAAGGGATGAAGCCAACACCCATCCGCCGATGGTATCGAGGCTGATAGCGCTCGTGGGTGCTTCCACGCGCGGATCGGCCACCAGGTTGACCGCTGCCATGGCGATGAGGTGAAGAGTAATGATCCCGGTGGCCAGCGCGATGCTTGCGGAAATCGGAAACCCGGCCGATTTGTGCCGTGCTAGGAGATGGGCGGCGAGCATGCACAAGGGAATGCCCACAAGGAGTGACAGGACGACCAGATCCGTTTCGAGGCTGACGTATCCAGGAACCCGGATACCGAAGCTATCGAGGTAATGGGAGCCGGATAGGCCAATTCCGATAAGCGCGCCGCCCACGAGGGGACGGCTTTGCTCGCCTGTGAAGCCAACGGTCCAGCCGGCGATGGAAAAGACAATGGCGCAACCGAGTGCGGCGAACATGTACATTGCGTCGAACCGGATTTCGAACCCGGGAGAGAAGGCCTGCATCGCCGCGAAATGGTTGGTCCATATTCCAACTCCGGTCACGAGGCCGGCGGCCAGGAGCCAGCGGAAGCGGCTGTGATCCCCGGACGCCGTGGCACGTTTTGCCATGATCACGGAAGTTGATGCAGCAAAGAAGCATAGGAGCAGGGTGAGGATCAGGAGGCGTGGTTCATGGTCCCGGACCACACAGTCGTATATTCTCAGCATGAAAAACCCTTTTCCTGCGGCCGGTCGCAAGCAGGAGGAAATGGTAGCTTTCGCACGCTTAATGGCGTGTTTATTATTGCCGGGGCTCCCACCGGCATTGCTAACAAACTGCTTAATTCTCGGATGACGTTCTGCGAAAAAGCGGCGGACGGGTGGCGCTTGCAACCGCCGAATATCCCCAGTACGGCAAAAAGGATCATCCGAGTTCTAGACTTGAGCGCAAAGTGACGCCCTGCCTGTTTCGCGCTAAAGAATGTCCGCGTCCTGCAAGGTGCATTACGGGACGGATAAGCGCGATCAGCATATGCTGACGGCTGGCTAAATCCGTAAGGGTTCAGTGACGTCTATCGGCTGGACCAACGACCTCATGTTTTATCGGCTCAGTGGCGGTTTTCGCGTTGAGCGCGGTATACAATCTGCGCTCGACGTCTTTCCTGCGCCAAACCGGGGATCCGCGCTAGCATACGTCCAGTGAACCTCGTCACCTTTTGCGACGAGTTGAGTGCCGAAAACCGTCCAGCCGTGGCCGCCACCTATTAACACCCAGGTAGGAAGCAGAAATGGATCGCCTGACAAGCATGGAGGTCTTTGTGCGAGCGGCCTCCGAGGGGAGCCTTTCTAAGGCCGCCCGTCGCATGGGAATGTCGCCGGCGATGGCCACCAAGCACGTCAATGCGCTCGAGAGGCGGTTGGGGATCAAATTATTCCACCGCACGACGCGGCACTTGACCCTGACTGGAGCTGGTAGCGAGTACCTCGAGGCTTGCCAGAGAATTTTGCCGGATATTGCCGATGCTGAAATGGCCATTGCGTCTCAGGGTTTGAAGGCTGCGGGGCTCGTGCGTATGAATTTGCCCCTTTCATTCGGGAGCAGATTTGTTGCGCCGTTGATGCCCGAGTTCAGCCGCCGACATCCCGAGGTATCGGTAGAGCTTGGCCTCAACGATAATCTCGTGGATCTGGTGACCGGCCGATGGGATTTGGCAATCCGGATCGGCCAACTGGTGGACAGTCCGCTGCAGGCGCGCCGTCTGGGAAACAGCGCGATGTTGGTCTGCGCGGCACCCGATTATCTAAATCGGCGCGGTGTTCCCCGTCGTGTGTCCGATCTGGCGCAGCATAACTGTTTGAGCTATTCGCTTTCCGCGATGCAAAATATGAAAGAGTGGGCGTTCGGCCCGAGCGGGGAGGTTCGGGTTGCGGTCAGTGGTGACCTGTTCGCCAACAACGGCGATGCGCTGTTGGCGGCGGCGGTCGGCGGCCAGGGGATAATTTACCAGCCGAATTTCATCGTGGGCGAGGCGCTTAAACGGGGCGAGCTAGTGGCTTTGAAGCTGGACAAGCCCGCTATCGAACTCGGAGGCATACATGTTCTGTTTCCTCCCGATCGGCGTCCACCCGCCAAGGTTCGGGTGATGATCGACTACTTGGCGGAAGCGTTAAAGCGTTTCAAAAGCACCAAGTGACGGAGGTCGTTCTGAAGTTCGCCCCGAAGTCCGCTCGCGCAGTAAAGATGCGAGACCGCTTGTCTCAAGAAGCATAGGCGCGCTGGCCTGAACGCGGTCACGCATATAATTCATGCATTCCTTTGGATGCCCGGTCTCAACTGGGTGTGACCGATAGATGCCCTACGGAGCGTCGTCGGACGCAACGATGCCGCCCTCTCCTTCGAGACGGGCGATTTGGGCGACGTCTTGGCGGGTGAATTTGAGTCTCACGCCAGCCCCCAATCCGTCCGATTCATCGACGACCAAAACACCAAAATGTTTGAAAGCTTCGTTGATGGCTTTAAGTTTTTGTTCCGAGGTGACGAAGGCGCTCCCGGCGGCTTCCAAATCGCGCATCGTGTCGACGGGCAAGCGGGCGGCGGCGGCAAAGTCAGGCAAACTCACCCCGGCCAGGGCTCGAGCTGCAGCAATGAGACGGCCGCTGATGTTATGGCACATGCGAAAATTCTCCAGCGGAACAGATCCTGCGGTCCATCGCGGTACACACACGCGACCACCGGTGCCTATGAAATGCCATAAGTCCAGTTTCGGCAACCATGAGATGGCACCGGCGAAGTCGCCGAAATGCCCCGGCAGGAAATGAGCGCGCAACCTGGAGGATAGCGCAATGGCAGCTCGTTACCTCACCCCTTGGTGAGGCGCCTCGTCTGGAGAGGGTTGCTTTCGCGGAACCGCAAGGATGTCGGTGTCGAGGCTGCGAAGCAATTGCTCCGCGACGCTCCCTAGAAAAAACTTCCCAATTCCCGAGCGGCCATGTGTACCGGCCACAACGAGATCGGGCTGTTGGGATCGCACGATATTGGCGATGACGGCGGCTGCATCTCCTTCCACGACATGCACGTGACAGCGACCGACATCCAAGGGGAGCCCGCGCGCAAATTCCAAAAGTTCGGACGTCGCTTTCAACTGCTCCTCTTTCACATAGTCTTCTATTTTCTCTTGAGAGACGTCTGCGATGATCATTTTCGATTTCGCAACCGGATCGAAGGCGTGCGCCAGACCCAGGCGTGCATTGCCGAGAAGTCCGAGGGTTACGGCAATTTTCGCGGCTGCCGCGGAGGCCTCCGATAGATCAAGGGCAAAGAGGATGTTGCCATAGGCGGCGGTTGGCTCCTGGTTCACCATGAGGACCGGCCAAGATCCGGTCCGGATCACGCGCTCGATTGTCGTGCCGACAAATACGTCTTTGAGCAGGTTCTTTCGGTGTGCGCCCATGACAATAATATCGGCATTAAGTTGAGCAGCAGCCGTGAGGATGGCGTGATGCGGCGCGCCAATGCGGATGGAGGTGTGAGATCCGATCCTGTAAGTCGTCTCGATCTGGCTGGCCAGCGCGAGGAGGTTCTTGTCGCTCGCGCCATGTCCCGCTGTGAGCAAGTCTTCAGCTTCTTCATCTACGACATGAAGGAGCGTGAGCTTCGCGCCGGCGTCGCGGGCGAGCAATGCCGCTCTATGAACCGCCTTTGTCGATCGGATCGAAAAATCTGTGGCCGCCAGGATGCTTTTCATTGGCACTCCTTTGCCGTTGCGGAGTTAACTGCAGGACATTGGACGATCCAGTGTGCAGATCCCCGTTGCCGTTCCTGTATGTGGTCGTTCCTGTATGATGCGTCCAGCTGACGCAAGACGTCGTGAGTTCGTGAAAACCAAATCTGGAGAAAGTGATGACCGAACCAAGGGCCGGTGTAATATCCGCCAGTCTCATAATATTGATTTTGGTCGCCGCGGTGGTTGGGGCCGTGGTCGCGCTCGTCCTCAATGAAATGGTCGGACCGCGGCTGTTGGCCATCGTTTCGGGGCTCGTGGCCGCAATCGTCGCGTCAATCGCGCGCTACCGGCTTGTGTTCCGGAGCGCCGGCGCCGGCCATGACGAATCGCGCATCCCCGGTGTTTTACTCGTGAACGTGGCGATTGCGTCCGTTGCGGGCAGTCTTGCGGCCCATGACGTCGCCACATATGCGGATGTGTTGGAGCCAGTCGTCATGGGCGCATTGGCCGGATTGTTCTCGGCGATCCTAATGGCGCTGCTCATGATCACCTTCCACAGCAATGCCAACCTGCGGTCATAGTCGCAGTTCATGGGCCGGTTCGGCATGAGGAATGGAAGCGGCCGAACGTCTCGGCCGCTTTTTTCTTGGAAAGCGGCGGGCAACTCCGCCGGTCGCCGTTCGGTGGGGTTTCGCGTTTGAGGCACGGCTTGCTTCGCAACAATCCGCACGTCCTCCTCTCCAGGCGCGAGGCGACACGTGTAAGGCCCACATGCATGACGCGATCGCGCCGGAGGGATTTCGCACTTTTAGTGTGAAATGATACCGCGTGGCCGGATATTCTCAAGGCGCTTCCCGACGCGTATCTCATAGCTTGACGACATAATCCGCCTGGACACCCCGGCAACGCGCGCCAGCCCCACATCGTTCGGGAAACGTCGTTGCGATCTACGCTGATCGCTCCCAGGACATGAGGCTCTGGAAGGAAAGTCTTTCATGATCACCGAACCGCCCGGCGCGCGAGGGCTCATCCAATCTGCCAAAGGACCTGTTTCCGACGCTGCGCGCGGATGGATCGAAAAGCACGCCGCATAGCGCTGCGGCTGTTCCGAAACGAAAAGGCAAGACGATGCTCGTTCAAGGCAAATGGGTAGCAGATTGGCAGCCTGTCCAGGCAACCGACGCCAAAGGCGCATTCGTGCGCCAGACATCCAGCTTTCGCAATTGGGTAACGCCCGATGGTGAGGCGGGGCCTACAGGCGTGGCGGGCTTCAAGGCGGAGGCTGGACGCTACCGGCTTTATGTTGCGCTTATTTGCCCTTGGGCTTCCCGCACGCTGGCAGCACGCAAGCTGAAGGGCCTTGATGCGGTGGTCGATGTGAGCATCGTCGAGCCCGAGCTCTCGGACGAGGGTTGGCGCTTTAACGGAGCCGATACTTCAACCGGCGCGATCCACCTTCACGAACTCTATACCCGCGCGGATTCGAGCTTCACAGGCAGGGCGACCGTGCCCGTGCTCTGGGACGAAGCCACCGGCCGCATCGTCAACAATGAATCTGCGGATATCATGCGCATGTTCAATGCCGGGTTTGGCGACCTTGCGGATGGAACGGTCGACCTCTACCCGGAAGGTCTCCGATCGGAGATCGACGATTGGAACGCGCGTATTTATCCCGCGCTCAACAACGGTGTCTATCGCGCTGGGTTCGCCACAACGCAACTTGCTTACGAGGAAGCGTTCCATGACGTCTTCGGCATGCTCGACATTCTTGAGGATCACTTGGCGAAACATGCCTATCTATCAGGCGGCGTCTTGACGGAGGCGGATATCCGACTGTTCGTCACACTGGTGCGCTTCGATGTCGCCTACCATGGTCTGTTCAAATGCAATCTGAGGCGGATCGCCGATTATCGGGCGCTCACCGCCTATCTTGCGCGCATGCTTGCCACTCCAGGCATCCGGGAGACCGTGAGCATCGACCATATCAAGCGGGGCTACTTCTCGGTCAAGGCTCTCAATCCGAACGGCATTGTGCCGTTGGGACCGCTGTGGACGCTTTGATCGCCGCGCGCCGCGGCGAAACAGCCATCCTTACATCCTTCACCTGTGATTTTCCGAAATCGTCAACTCATCAGGAGGGGGCTATGGGCCTCGCTTGGAGCAAGCGAATTCTACTGCCGATGGTATTGATGCTCGTGTCGGCGGGAATTGGGGCATGTTCTTCGCCAAAGGCGTCGTCGTCTCCACAATTTGCAGCGTGGATCGGCTCCGCGGATGAGACTGCGTCGAAGGCGGCGGAAAACGTGGAACGCTATGGTGCCATTACCGACGACAAGTTTCCGATTGCCGCCGTCGATACATCCCGGCTCGCTGAACATAATCTGCGCCAATACGTAGATTTCGCGACGTCGGAACATCCGGGCACGATTGTCATCGATACTGAAAATCGCTTCCTTTATCTCGTGCAGGATCAAGGAAAAGCGATCCGTTACGGGATCGGGGTCGGTGTAGCCGGTTTAGAGTTCGCGGGCAGCGCAATAGTGGGTTACAAGCGCGAATGGCCGCGCTGGACGCCAACGGAAAACATGATCCGGCGAAACCCCTCCCTCTACGCAAAGTTGAGAGGCGGTATGGCTGGAGGGCCGTCGAACCCGCTCGGTGCCCGTGCGCTTTATCTGTTCAAGGACGGCAAAGACACGCTGTTCCGCATTCACGGCACGTCCGAGCCCCGCACCATCGGCAAGGCGGTTTCTTCAGGCTGCATTCGGATGCTCAATCACGACGTGATTGATCTCCATCGGCGTGTGCCGTCCGGATCCAAGGTGGTGGTGCTGGAGGGAATGGTAAAAACTGCCTCCCAAAGGAGCAAGACGGTGTGGCAGCGTCCATGGGCAACCCCGCAACTTGCGGGGTAAGCGTATGCGCATCAGCCGGGATAAAGCGTGTTTGCGCTAGACCATGATCGCTTCAGGCCCTATCAGCCGTGAATCATCGGTCTCACCAAAGAGATAGAGCGTGATCCCGATTCAATCGAAAATGATCACGCTCTAAAGAGCACCGTCGCTTCGTAGGGGACGCGGGCGTGGGGCGCAGCGGTTGTCGCCGTAAACCAACGCCCGAAGCGGTGGAGATCCGCTTCGGGCTTCGCACCCGGCCCGAAAATCTCGGATCCGCCGGGCCGTGCGGCTACCGTTTTGGCTTGAACGGACTGCGGGACCGCAAGCCGATTCTGCGTGAAGTGCCGCCTACTGCATTGATTGCGGTCAACGGTAGGGTTGGTTCAGTCTGTGAAATGATGGGGGCGCACGTTTTGTCGGCGGGGTGTATCCGCCGGCGATCCGGCGCTCGCCTTTCGCGTGAGCATGGTGAAGGTGAGCGTCGTCAAAGCCGGTAGGAAGGTCAGCGCCACGACAGCACTCCCCAGAATTCCGAACAGGACGATCGCGCCGACGCCGCGATAGAGCTCGGTTCCCTCGCCCGGAATGAACACGAGCGGCGCAAGCCCGAAAATCGTCGTCAGCGTCGTCATTGCGATAGGGCGCAGGCGCGTTTCAACCGCCTCGATCACGGCAGCCCGCGGCTCCATCCCCAATTGGCGGATGTTGATGGCCGCGCGGTCAACCACGAGGATGGGGTTGTTCACGACCGTCGCGATCAGGATCAGGAAACCGAGCATCGAGATCATGTCGAACGGCTGATGGAAGCCCGCGAGCCCAATGGACGGAAGAAACGCGCCGACAACGTTCAAAAGGGCTAATCCCACGATCCCGCTTGCAATGCCGAGCGGGATCGACGCCATGATCAGCAGCGGATAGCCCCAGTGGGTGAAAACCGCAACGAGCACCAGATAGATGATCACGACGGCGACGATGTAGTTCCCGAACAAAGCTTCCCGCGTGAGATCGAGCTGGTCGCTCGCGCCTGAGATGTCGAGGCTGATCGCCTGAGGGATAGCGCCCGTGCTGCGCAGATAGTCTACGACGTCCCGCTCGACGATCCCGACAGCCGTTTCGAGCGCGACCGTGCGCGGTGCGATGATGTTGAGCGTCACCGTACGCTTTCCGTTGATGCGCCGGATGGTGCTGGTGTCGACCGTCTCACGCACGTCGGCCAGCGCAGAGAGGGGAACGATCGTTCCTTGCCGGGTGTAGATCGGAAGCGCGCCCAAGTCGTCGACCTTCACGTTCGACGGATCATGGGCATAGAAGTAGATGTCGATCTTCTCGTCGTCCTGATAGAAATAGCCCGCGAAGGCGCCGTCGGTGAGGGAGGCCACCGAGAATCCGAGCTCGTCGGCCGTGATGCCGAGCTCCGCCGAGCGCTCCCAATTCGGGCGAATCTCGACGAGCGGCTGCGACAGCGTCAGGGTCGGAGGATCCGCCTGAATGCGCGGGCCTTCCAGCACGGTTTCCGCGCGGCTGTAGGCGGCACGTGCGACCGCAAAGATCTCCTCGAGACGCGGGCCGGAAATATCGAGGCTCACGCTGCGCGTGCCCCCGTCGTTGCTCGAAATGATGGACCCCCGCGACGCGAATGCCCGCATTCCCGGATATGTCCGGTACTTCGTCATGATCGCGGTCATGAACGCATCGATGTCCGCCGGATCGAGAGTTTCGGAAATGATGCGCAGGCCGTCGGGATCGACCCTCAAGAAGACATACTTGATGGCCGGAAACGCTACTTCGCCGCGCTTGAAGCGCGCGGGATCGTCGTTGACGTACTGCATGAGATCGTCCTGCAGCTCGCGGCCGATGCGCGCCATGGTCTCCAAGTTGTAACCCGGCGGCGCGTTCATGGTGGCGAACACCTTGGGCTCCTCGCCCTCGGGCAGATATTCGGCCGGCGGGAGCAGGTAGACGACGATCAGCGCGCTGAGGCCGACCGTGACGGCGATCGTGCCGAGCGAGCGGCCGGGGTTCCCGACGATCCACGACACCATCGTGCTCACGGCCTCACCACCGGATGATCTCGCGGCCGCCCGCCGCGGGGAGACATCGATGCGTGCGGCCGCCGTCGGCACGACCGTGATCGCCACGAACATGGACGCGAGGATCGACGCGGCGATGGCGATCGCGATGTCGGAATAGAGCTGCCCGGCCTCCTCCTTGATGAACACGATCGGAACGAACACGAGAACGGTCGTCATGGTGGACGCGATCACGGCGGGCCACACCTTGCGCACACCTTCGACGGCCGCCGCGAAGCGTTCGAGGCCTTTCCGCCGCTCGAGCGCGATGCTCTCGAGCACCACGATGGTGTTGTCGATCGTCATGCCGATTGCGAACGCGATGCCGGCGAGAGAAATAACGTTGATCGTGCGCCCGAACAGCAGGAGGCCGAGAAACGCGGCGATGGTGCAGATCGGCATTCCGACCAGTCCGATCAGCGTTCCGGTGACCGAGCGGAGAAACAAGAACAGGACGCCTGCTGCCAACACAACGCCGATGGCGAGGTTGGTCCAGACGTTTGCAATCGACGCCTCCACGTAGACCACGTCGTCCGAGGTCAGCTCGAGGATCATGCCGGCCGGATTGAGAACCGAGCGATTGATCGCGTCCATCTCGGCGAGAACGTCGCGCTTGATGTCGATGACGTTCGATCCGGCCTCTCTCTGGATGGAGAGGAAGATGATCGGCTTTCTGTTCACGTACGCGAGCTGCCGGATCTCGAAATGATCGAGCTGCACCCGGGCCACGTCCTTGAGCTTGGTGATCGCGTCGCCGCGGCGGGCAACGATCAGCTCTTCCAGATCCTCGAGATCATCGAACCGGCCGATGGTCCTGAGCAGGTATCGGCGCTTTCCGCTTTCGATCTCGCCGCCCGACGTGTCGCGGTTCCGGGACGCCAAGGCATTGCGGACGTCGGTGAGCGTCAGTCCCCGCTCGGCGAGCGCCGGCGCGTTGATCAGCACCTGCACCTGCTTTTCCGCGCCGCCGCCAATGGTGACGCGGGAGACGTTCGGCACGCTTTCCAGGCGCGCGCGAACGTTGTCGTCCACGAAGTCGCGCATCATGTCCATGTCGAGCTCGTTGGGATTTCCGTCGAGCGGAGAGACGCGGAGATAGATGAACGAGTTGGCGCTGAACGAGCTTGCGAAGATGCGTGGCTGGTCGACGTTCTCCGGATAGGAGGGGACCTGGCTCAACGCGTTGTTGATGCGGATCATCGTTTCTGTGAGATCCACGTCATAGGGAAACTCGAGCTCGATCTCGGCGCTTCCGCTCGATGCGCGCGAGATGATCCGCCGCAAGCTCGGAATGGACCTGAGGTACTCCTCCTGCTCGATGATGATCTCTTTTTCGATGTCCTGCGGCGTCGCACCGGACCAGCTTGTCGACACCGTCACCGTGCGGATATCGACATCGGGGATCATCTGCACGGGAATACGCAGCGTCGCGACCAACCCGACGACGCAGAGGATGAGCGTCGCAACCGTCGTGAGCGTCCCGCGCTTGACCAGAGCCTCGAACACCTATCCGCCTCGCCTCAGGGTTCGCCTCAACTTGCCAGCTCGACCGACTGGCCTTCGGTGAGCGCCTCGTTCCCGCGCACGACGACGCGGTCGCCAAGCTTCAGGCCAGACCGAATTTCGGTCAGCCCATCGAACGACAGGCCGATCTCTACGCGACGCTCGCGCACGCGATGGCCGTCACCATTATCCTCGACGACCCATGCCGTGATGCGACCGTCCGGCTGGCGCAAGAGCGCGTCGCGGCTGACGACGAGACCTTCCGTCCCCGTGCGCAGACTGATGGTCGCGCGTGCCGACATGCCCGGCCCAATCGCGATCTCCGGGTTCATCGGTACGACCCGCAGCGTGAACGTGCGCGCGTTCGGATCGCTCACAGGCACAATGGCATCGATGCGCGCGGGAAACGTCGTTTTCGGCAGTGCATCGAAGGCGACCGAGATATCGACACCCTCTTTGAGGGCGGTGAAGTGCTGCTGGGGAACAGGGAGATCGATCCGGAGCCCGTTCAGTTCGACCAGCTCGGCAACCGCGGTGCCGGGCACGACCCACTGGCCGACCTCGGTCATCTTGCGTGCGATGGCGCCTGCGAAGGGCGCCTTGATCTGGTGGCGGACGAGGCGCTCTTCCGAGGCAAGACGCTGAGCGTTGAGCTGCTCGACGGTCGCGCGGCGGACGGCAATCTCCGTTTTGATGGTGTCGACGGCGTTTTGGGGCCCGTGCGAGCGCTTCGCCAAATCCTCCGCGATGCCGAGCCGGCGATGCGCATCCGCGAGTTGCGCTTCGGCATCGGCGATCTGCGCGATTGTCTGCTGGCGTGCGATCTCCTCCAGCTTGGGATCGAGTTCGACGAGCACCTCGCCGGCGGACACTTCGGCACCCGCGTCGTGGTGAACGGCCGCGACCGATCCCGGCACCTCGGCCGACAACTGGGACAGGCGCCGCGGCGTGACCGTGCCGGAGAGCTCCAATCGGGAAACGAGCGGCATGCTGCGTACCGTTTCGACGATGACGCGAGGCTCCTGGGACGCCCGAACGTTCGAGGTGGCGGCGAGCACCCCGATCATCGTCACCGATAATCCAAGAAGCATGGCATGCGGCTGGCGGGGACGCTGTTGCATCGCCTTAAGCACCTTTACTCCCGTTGCTTTTAACCACGTGCTTTCGGATGTCATCCTAGCGCTGCACCGGCATGTGCGCTATTCGGAACGTGACGCAGTGGTTGAATAGAGACGCATGTCCGGGACTGTGTGCGGACGCTCTGCCTCGCGAGGGCTGTGAGTAAGGCGGATCGGTTCGGCGTCACGCCTGGAGCCGTTGCAGGAGTGGACTCGCGGAACGGTTTTAAGCTTTAGCTTTGTCGGGCGTCTTATCGGGCTCCGGGAACCCATGACTCTGCCATGGCCCCGTCTCCCACTTTTCCGGACCCTAGCCGGTCGTCATCTTCACAAGCGTCCTGTCCTTGAGGACGCAGTGATGGTAGAGGGCCGCGGCAGCGTGGCCAAGGATCAGCATCCAGACGACCGTAGCTCCGCCCTGTTTGTGGATGACGTCCACCGGCACTTCGAATTCCTTGAAGCTCAATCCCATCCACCCTTCGACGAGCGCCTTGAACAGCCACGTGTCTTCGAACTTCGGCAGGTCAAAAAGGAAGAACCATTCCGTGTCGACGCCGGTGCCGAGGTAACCGGTCAGCGGCATGACGATCAGGATTGCGTACAGGGCCAGATGCCCCCAATGTGCAGCCATCTGCGCGAGCCTGCCACCCGGCTCGGGTCGGGGATGGATGTTCATCATACCCCAGACGATGCGCAGCACGACCAACACAGCGATACTGATCCCGATTGACAAGTGCAGTTGCAACGCAGTCCAGTTCTCCGGTGTGCGTGGCCCGGTGAACCACTGCCGGTAATATACCGTGACGTAGGCACCGAGGAACAGAACGGCGGTGAGCCAGTGGATCGTTCGCGCAATTCGTCCGTAGTTGAGCTCGGTGTTCTTCAACATGCGGCGTCCGTTTGGCGTGGATCATGTGACGGGGAGGGATCAGATTACATTTGCCAGTATAGCGGCACGCGTTTCGGGGAATACCGATCGAAACAGAATGACACTTGGCACTGTGGGTGGGAAGTGAATGACAGGCCGCCAATAGCATTGGCGCGCAACAACAGAAGCCGATCGCACGCATTATTCCTATATCGGAATTCCTATATCGGAATAATGCGTGTTTACCCTCAAAAGCACTGTCGCTTTGAAGCGGACGCAGGCGCGGAGCGCAGTGGTGTCCAATCCCTAATACCCGAGCGCAGCTCCGTCGCCCCGCGGGTCGGCCCCACCTTCTAATAGCCGGGTTGCGTGATCGATGCGGATTGCCTGGGCATGCCCAAGCATGCCGCCCCATTGCCCCACGGTCTTGACGGGCTGTCCACGCAAGCGCAGTCAGCGCACGGCGTTCGTCGGCGTACGTCTTTGAAAGCAAATGCTCGAGTGGGATATCGACAAAGTCGGGATCGGTCAGCCGTTCATCGCGATCGGCGAACGCGGCCTTAACGGCCTCGACGACGCGATGGTAGGAAAATTATCCCGAAGCTTTGCCGCGTCGCAAGTCGCATCTTGAAGAAACAAAGCAGCAGCAGGCCGCTGTTGAGAGCTGTCCTTCCGCCGTTACGGGCAGGTGCCGATGTCGAAGACAATCTGGCCCGTGTGAGTGCCGGGCGCCGCCAAGTCCCAGCACATCGTGTCGGTAAAGGTGGCGCCGGCGGCCGAGTTGCCGGTGCCGGAGAGCGTTTGTCCTGCGAAGCTAAGCCTCACGCCGCGAAGAACGGTTCCGGTCATGGTCGAATCCTGCAACGTCACATCGCTTCCGCTGCCGATGGCGAGGCCGTTCCCGCCGATGTTTTTGAAGGTCACGCGCGTGGCGGTCACCGCGTTATCGTCGTAGAGGGACAATCCGTTGTCGAGCAAGTCGATCAGCGAAGTATCGGCCATAAACAGTCTGTTGAGGGTGTCAAGAACGACGCCGCTGCCGCCCCCGCGCTCTATCGTGGTGTCGACGATGTCGACCGTATTTCCTGAAAAGAAAAACATTCCGTGACCGCGGATGTCGCTCAGCGTAACGCCCGAGATCGCGACGGTGTTGTTGCTAAAGAAGTAGATTCCAGTGCCGTCCGTATGGGCGATATCGACGTTGCTGATGCGGATGTTGGATTTTCCAGAACCCCCATTAATTCCCCTATTGCTGAGGCCGACCCCGAGGGCCCCTTCGACATTCACGCCTGAAATGTGGGTGTTGGATGCGCCAATACTCAGGATCGCCGAGTTCGCGGTGTTCAGGAAGGTTGGCCTCGTGCCGGGCGCGGTGAAGTCGACCACGATGCCGGACGTCACGCCGCGCACCTGGATGGTCGAACCGCCGCCTTGCAGGGTCTGGTCTCCCGAAAGCACTTGTGCGCCGGTTATGTCGCCCGCCCCGCCGTCGGCGATGATGAGCGAGTTCGCGCCCGCTGCGGTGGACGTGGCCGTGAGGCTGCCGGTGCCGTCCACGGCTGCAACGCGGTCGAAACGGACGCCCGTTTCGGCATCCTCGACCGCCTCGGTGGCGGTGGATGCGGTGGTCGACGACGTTGCTTTCGTATCGGTGACGATGTCGGTATCGCGTTCGAGACCCTCCGACATGCGCCGCTCTTGCGCGGTCAGCGTGCGGGAGGCGACGCGGCTGCCGCTGTCGCCGAAGGGAAGGCGCAGGCGCGCGCCGACTTCCACGCGGCCGTCGCGGAGCTGGTCGTGGGAGTATTCGGCTTCGAACGTGAGGCGCGATCCGGCCCACTGGTCGATCACGTCGTCCATGCGCCACTCGGCGCGGACGCGCGGGCCGGAAACGGAGCTGGGCAAATCGGAATGGTCGAAGTGATAGGCGCCCGCATAAAGCCGGAGTTCGTGGCGCGGGCCGGTGAGATCGAGCGGGGTGGAAAAGACCTTGGCGCCGATCTCGGCGTCGAAGCCCCAAAGCGCCAGCTCGTCCTGGCTGACGGTGGTGGTCGTCGTTGTGGTGACGAGGCCGATGGTCGAGCCGGTGAAGCCCACCGTTGAGTCCATGTTGGTGAACGAGCCGCGGAACAGGTTCTCGCTGTCGTTGAGCGGCAGGTAGGTGTTGGCGCGGAAATCCCAGCGGTCTGAAAGGGCCTCGATGCCGCCCGCGAGCTGATGGAAGCTGTTACCGAACCGGCTCTCGCGGATGTCGTATCCGCCCCAGACGCCGAGGTTCCAGCCACTGGCCTGCATCTGGCGGTAGCCGAGCGCAAAATTACCCTCGCGCATGTCGTCTTCGAAGAGCTTGCCGCGCGCTTCCCCGAACAGGACCGACGTCTGGCTCTGTGCCAGGGGCACCCAGAGCACGGCCTCGCCCCGGCTGGTATCCTTCGAGCCGTAGAAGCCGCCGAGTTCGAGCCAGGGCGTCCACTTGGGAGAGGAGAGGTCTTGCGCGGCGGCGCCGGGCGCAAGAACCGCCAGGCCCAACAGGCTGCCGATGCAGGATTTCCATGCGTGCATGACGTCCCCCGGATGCGTCGAGAGAGGGCGCACGCATAACCGGCCCCATAGTCGTGGGTCGCACACAAGGGCCGAAGGTGTCAACCGGCGATCAGCCTACGTTCGATGGAAAGCCTTGAGGAGGCCGCGGCCGCCATTGCTGGCAAGCCCTTGAGGGCCGTGGTGATGTGCTTTGCTTTTGGCGATGATTGTCATGCATTGGAGCGCCTTTCACGGGTGGTTTGCAATGACACCACACCGATCGATGCTTTATTGCCCGTATGTGTTACGGGGCGGTCAATCCACGATAGGCTCAAGCATGATCATGACACGACATCATACAACACGTCTCGCCGCCATGGCCTTCGCGGCATCGCTTGTAATATCGGCGCTGCTACTTTGGCCGGCCACCGCCTTGGCGCATGTCAAATGGTTTGCGCCGTACATTGTCGGGGCGGCTCCGCAACCGATCGGCGAGACGTTGGCCAACGTCTGGTTCTGGACCGGCCTTGCGCTGGTGCTGGCGTTCTTTGCGGCGACCCGGCTGGTGGAAGCGTCCAGCGCCGGTGAAGCTGTCCTCAAGCGTCTCGACGCTCTGACCGACCCGCTGTGGCACCGCCTCGATGATTTCATCAGGGTCGTCATCGCCGCGTTCTTCGTGGCGATTTTCGCCGTGGGCGGCGTCTACCTGACGCCCGACCTCAAAACCCCGGCGGAATGGGTGTCATGGACGCAGCTGCTGATTGCCGGGCTGATCTTTTCCCGCAAGACGCAGCCCTTGGCGGCCGTGGGCATCATCGGCCTTTGGCTGCTGGCGTTGCGCGACTACGACGTGTTCCACCTGCTGGATTACCTTGCGCTGGGGGTGGGCGTTGCGGGCTATCTGGTGTTGGAGGCATCGGACAACCCGCAGTGGCGGAAGCACCGGTTGGAAGTCTTGCGCTGGGGTGTGGCGATTGCGCTGATGTGGTCCAGCCTCGAGAAGTTCGCCTATCCGGATTGGTTCTATCCGCTGGTGGACGAAAAGCCCTTCCTGACGTTCGGCATGCCGCGCGACATGTTCATCCCGATGGCGGGTGTCGCGGAGTTCACCATGGGCTTCGGCCTGCTGTGGACACCCCTGGTGCGCCGCCTGTCGGCGATTGCGCTGTTCGTCATCTTCACGGCGGCGGTTTACCCGTTCGGCCGCGTCGACCTGATCGGCCATGCGCTCATCATGGCGGTCATCGTGGCCATTGCCGCCGATCACACGCGGGACATCCGTCCGCTGCCCCGCCTGAAATCATCGCTTGCGGGCGTGCCCGCCGGGCTTGCGTCAGCCTTGCTGGTGATCGGGGGCCTGTATTGGGGATTGCATGGCGCCATCTACGGTGCAGGTTACACGGCAACGACAATGGCCGGTGAACGGTTGACCCATACGCCCAACGCCGAGCATCCGCACGGCATGCACGGCGCGGCGGGGACGGCGGACACGGCCTCGGCCGCCTACGCCATCGCCATGGACAAGATGCACGGGCCGATGATGGAAGGGGTGGCGAACCCGGATCCGGACGAGGCGTTCGTGCTGGGAATGATCCCCCACCACCAAGGCGCCATCGCCATGGCAGAAATCGTGCTGCGGTTCGGCAAGGACCATCACAACCATGAGCTTGCGCGCGAAATCATCGCGGCGCAGCAGCGCGAGATCGCGGAAATGAGGGCATGGCTGCAACAACGCAATATTCCGCAGCCGTAGAAGCGAGGGGGATCCTGCCATGGAAAGACTTCCGGATGGCCTTGTTGCGTATCGCCGTACCCCTGAGTTCAACCAGGACACCGTTCCAGCGGGCCTTCAGAAGGCGCACAGCACCAAGGCGGGAACATGGGCGCTGATCCATGTGCTGGAGGGTGAACCGCTTTACCGGATACTGGAGCCCGCGAGCGAAACGGTTCTCGTGCCGGGAAAGCCCGGCCTGGTGCGGCCGGAACAGCTGCATGAGGTGCAGCCGATGGGGCCGGTCCGGTTTTACGTGGAGTTTCATGCCGCGCAGTGAACTAGGTGAGGGCAAGCCTGATGGCGGATGACGCTGCACCCGCGAGGACGTGCTTGCACCCGGAACAAAAATGCAGCCCCGCAGCCTGGGCCACGGGACTGCAGAACCGAATAGCATGAGACCATTCGGGGGAAGTTCATGGAGATAACGCGCCAGACTAGGGCCGATGAGGATCCAGGCGCGTTGATTTCGGTCAATCGGCAAAGGTTGATCGCGCGCTTGGCGGTTGTGTATCGGGTGTCGATGTGGGGCTCGGCGATGGATGGCGCGCGCGAACCATCAACGTCTGCCGGGCGGCGCGCCCGGAAGCCTAAGCCTCCGAGCGCAGCCCTTCAGATGGTGACAACGATCTTGCCGACCTGCGTATTCGATTCCATGAACCGATAGGCATCGACGATCTCGTCGAGCTTGAACGTTTTAGCGATAACGGGCTTCAAAGCCCCTGAAGCAAGACCGTCTACAACGAACTGTTTAGCCTTTTCGAGCCGCTTCATGTCCTGGGTGATCTCGAAGAGCTGATAGCCGCGAATTGTCAGGTCCTTGCCCAGCAGGGCCAGCACCGGGGCTTGCACATTGCTGGTGTCGAGCGCGCCGTACTGGAAGAAGATTCCCAAGAACGACAACGCCTCGAGAATCTTGGGGACCTCAGGGCCGCCGACAGGATCGAAAGCGATGCGCGCGCCCTTCCCGTTGGTGATCTTTTTCACCTCGGAAACGAGATCCTGCTCCTCGGTTGCGATGACGTACTTGGCGCCGGCAGCCAGCAGCGTATCCCTCTTCGATCCGCTCCGTGTGAGGGCAACCGAAACGCCGCCAAGCATGTTGACGATCTGGATGGCGGCCAGCCCCACGCTCGATGACGCCGCGCGGATCAGAACCACGTCGCCCTTCTGCACGTCGGCAATGTCGACCAGCGCGCCATAAGCGGTGACGAACATCATCCAAGTGGCCGCGGCTTCCTCCCACGACAAGTTGTCCGGATGCTTGACGACGCCGAACGCCGGAGCATTCACGAGTTCGCCGTGCAGCCCGTATTCGCCCAACATGAAGCAGGGCACGACGCTCACCTTGTCGCCGACCGCAAAGCCGGTGACGCCGGGACCAAGGGCTTCGACGGTGCCCGCTACCTCATAGCCCAGGATCGCCGGGAGCTGCGGCTCGGTCACGTATTGGCCCGTGCGGAACATCACCTCGGCACGGTTGAGGCCAAGCGCTTTGGCGCGAATTTGTACTTCTCCGGCCTTCGGCGGCGGAACGCTGACATCCTCGATCTTCAGGACCTCGGGACCGCCGATTTCGTGAAAGCGGACAACACGGCTCATTGGGATCTCCATAATTGAGGGAAGAGGCTGCCGTGCCGGCGAAAGCCCCTTCAGGTCGGAAGTTCCAGGATCAGGCTTCGTTCCAAGCCTGTGCAGCGTTGTGCCCTAGCCGTGAAAGCCCCGAAGCGGACGTTGACTGGGCGTCCCCGCCTTGTGGAGCTGATATGAACCGCTTCCAAATCGTAATAAATGGCCATATGGTGGAGACACTAGAAACTCATGGTTTGTAATAATGGATCGCCTCGCCAGCATGGAGGTCTTTGCAAAGGTCGCAGAGACAGGGTCGTTCACGGCGGCGGCCGACGCGCTCGACATCTCGGGGCAGATGGTCGGCAAGCACATCCGGACGCTGGAAGATCATCTTGGCGTGCGCCTGCTCAATCGCACCACTCGCCGTCAGAGCCTGACGGATGCCGGAAAGGACTTCCTCGAGCGCACACGCATCGTGCTTGCAGAACTCGAAGCGGCCGAGGCGATTGCCGCCGAGAGCAGGGCCAAGCCGCGCGGCGAGTTGCGGGTGAACGCTCCCGTCACGTTCGGGGCCCACAGCCTCGCGCCACTGCTACCTCTTTTTATGAAAGAGAATCCGGAAGTCACCGTTCGCTTGACGCTGACCGATCGTGTCGTCGACCTGATCGATGAAGGGTATGACTGCGTTTTCCGTGCGGGGCCTCTGCTGGATAGCTCTCTCATCGCACGCGGCCTGCGTCCGATGGAAATCATCGCCTGCGCGGCACCAGCGTATCTGAAAGCCCGGGGAACACCCGCCGTGCCAGGTGACCTGAAGGGGCATGAATGCCTGGGTTTCGCCGGAACGGCAATCGGGCAACGATGGGAATTCAGCGGGCCGGACGGGAGGGTTACGGTCACAACGAAGTCACGTTTCTCGGCGAACAGCGGACAGGCATTGAGACAAGCGGCTCTGGCGGGCCTCGGGGTTATTTTTCAGCAAGCAGAACTGACGCAAGAAGATCTGAAACGCGGACGATTGGTCCGCATTCTTCCGGGCTGGCGATCACACCGGCCGATGCATTTACTTTTCGCGCCCGACCGCAGGCTAACGCCGAAGCTCCGTTCCTTCATTGAATTCTCGGCAGCCCGGTTTGCATGAGTTCTGCTCCTGGCCCATCGCGTCGGTTAGCTGATTGTGTGAGCTCGTGCGAACCTAAAGGTGGGGCAGACACGCGGGGGCTGACCATCATTTGTCGATTTTTGACCCGGGGCGGTAGAGACGATACTCGTCCACAAGACCAAGCTCGGTCAGGCTTCGCGCCAGCTCTGGTCCGGAAACGGAAATCTCACCTGGCAGCTCATCCTTCAGCCCCGCCTATCAGTCCGGCTTCCCCTCGGCGAGCCGCGAGAGACCCACGACGTCGCGGACGATGATTTTCTGTCGCCCGACCTCGACCAGCCCTTGAGAGTTCCAGGCGCTGAGAATGCGCGAGACGGTGTGGAGCGTCGTGCCCGTCATCTCGGCGATGTCGCGACGGGAGATCGGGAAACCGATCTGGATGCCGGCCTCTTCCTTGCGGCCGGCCTTCCCGGACAGACGCAGGATCGCATGGGCCACCCGGCGCTCCGATTCCTGCGTCGACATTTCCCGGATACGGGTGTGCGCTTCGTCGAGCTGCCGCCCGAGCGTCTGCATGGTCCGGGCGGCGAGAAGAGGCGTGCGGCCGATGAAATCGGACCAGAGGTCGCTCGGCCAGGCGAGGGTCATGCTGTCGGTGACGGCTGTCGCAGTCCCCGGATAATCGGGCCGCGCGAGCGCCTTCGCGAATCCGAAGAGCTCTCCGGGATGCACGACGCGAACGATGATCTGCTGACCGTCGCCCGTGACCTGGGTCACCTTCAGCCGGCCGCTGAGCAAGAGAAAGAAGCTTGTCGCCGTTTCCCCTTGCTTGAAGACGACCTCGCCTTGCAGCACGCGCCGTGGCGTCGCCTGCGCCAGAAGCTTGTCCAATTCGGCATCGCTCATCGTCTCGAAGAGGGGAAGCGATTTGATGACGGTGCGGTGCATCTTCACGGAGGGGCGCCTCACCTCGAAAGGTCACGTGGGTCTTCGGCCGAAGCGATCAGGAGAATGGCTCGAGCGTCCATCATCCGTGGCGACCCGGGAAAAGTCTTTGTTGCAGATCAAGAGCGGTGCCGGCCGGCGCGGGCGGGCCGAGGAGAGGCGTGCCGCGTCATAGGGCGCGGCGCGGAGACGCGAGGCGGTTCGGCGTGGGCGGCGGCGGTTCTGCGCCGGCCTAGAGTGCTTCCGGAAAAGTGGGAGCCGGGTAATGGCGAAGCCGTGCTCTCACGAAGTCCGATAAGAAGCACGATAAAGCAAAAGCTTAGAGCCGTATGCCTAAGGAGCGCACGGCGACGAGCAGCGGCTCGTACCACGTCGTCTCTTTCACGAGACGGAAGCCGAGATTGTCGGGCGGCGCGCCGACGGCGCATCCTCCGCCTTTCGGGTTGCGCACGAAGAACACCATCGCAGCGCGGTGCTGCCCTGCCGCCCAATAGATGCCGCAGGACGAGGAGGGCGCGAGGCTCTGCGTCGGGCCGCGATCGAGATCCGTACGTTGCCGGCAGGTGGTGCTCCACTCCCAGACGTTGCCGGCAAAATCCGAGACGCCGAGCTCGTTCTCGCCGAAATGCCCGAGCGGCTTCGGCACGCCGTCGCGGTTGGCGCTGCGCTCCGCATCCTTGCGATAATTGGCGAGCCAGCGGTCGGCCGGATTGCTGCTCGAGCCGAGCGCATCGTCGGGAAAGCGCGATCCGGCAGCGAAAGCGAGCTCCTCGTCGGTCGGGAGCCTCCAGAATTCGCCGGTCTGCCTGCTGAGCCAGGACGCATAGGCCTCCGCATCCGTATAGCTCACGCCCGTCACGGGAACGTCGATGTCCCCGGTCACGCGGAACTCCGGCTCGGCTGCCCCACAGGCGCCGTCGGCCACGCAGCGGGCATATTCGGCCCGAGACACTTGATATTTCATGATGGTGAGCGGCGCGCTGACCGAGACGGTGCGCATCGGCGCATCCACCTCGTAGCCGTTCTCATAGTACTCTCCGGCTGCGCGATAGGTGAACGTGCGGGGCGCAACGGTGACGATGCGCGGCGCATCGGCGAGGGCGATGGCGGGCGGCTCGCTGGCGATAAAGGTCGTCTTGATCAGGAGGGCGCCTGCCACCACGGCCACGAAGATCGACGATCCGACGAGCGCGGCGTGAAGGATGTCGTCCTTGATGGAAAGAGCGGTCATGACGGCCTCCGTGCCAAAGTCCGCACGTCCGAAACCGGCACCTAGGGAGAGAGGCGGTGAACCGCCGCCGGTTCCGGACGTGGAAGGAAGAGGAGAGGGAAGGCGAGGGGCTTGGCCGCCCGCCTTCCGGGAGAGCATCAGCTTGCCGACGGTGCCACGACCGTGGTCATCAGGTCGTCGTTCCAGTCGCCCGTGACGGTGAAGTGGGCGGCCGCACCAAGCTCGAAGGCCTCGATCAGATTGTGGTTCACGTAGGCGTAAATGCCGGGCTGCTCGAAGGTGTAGAGCGCGGCGCCCGCGGTGCCGCCGGGGATGAACCAGGTTTCCTGATCGACATCAGGCGGGTTGCGGAACTTGCCCGTTGCCCAGACATAGTCGCCGTGGCCACCGATGAGGTGCGGGCGCGTATCGCGGTTCGCCTGCGAGTGGATGATGAGAACCGTTTCGCCGACGGCCGCCTTGAGCGCGTTGTCCCCGGTGAGGGCGCCGACCGCACCGTTGAACACGATGTGGCTGGGCACCAGCGTGCGCATGGTCTGGACCGTGTCGAAGTAGGAGTCGTTGATGGTCTCGTACTTCTTGTAGTCGCCCTTCTCGTCGCGCGGCACGTAGAAGTCCTGCTCGCCCACGTAGTAGATGCGGTCGTAGGAAAGCTCCTTGCCGTTGCCGTCGGTCAGGCCCTCGCGCGGCAGCACCATGATGGCGCCGTTCATGCCGGCAGTGACGTGCCAGGGGACCATGCCCGGAGGCGCGCAGTGATAGACGAAGACGCCGGCCTTGGTGGCCTTCCAGCGCAGCACCGTCTGCTCGCCGGGATTGACGAGCGTCAGTCCGGCGCCGCCCAACGCACCCGTTGCGGAGTGGAAGTCGATGTTGTGCGGCATGCTGCTGGTCGGCGGATTGATGAGCGTCAGCTCGACGTAATCGCCTTGGTGCACGACCATGAGCGGACCGGGAACGGACCCGTCGAAGGTCATGGCGTGAACTTCCGTACCTTGGTCGTCTACGATGATCTTCTTCTCTTCGATCGTCATCGTGAACTCGACGATCTTGGGTCCGCCGTCGGCCTTCTGGGTATGCGCGTGGACGAAGGGCGGCTTCACGAGCTCGACCTTCACGCGAGGCAGAGAGGTAATGTCGGCAGGCGCATTGGGAGCGGGCTCGCGCGCCTGTGCGGGGCGTCCGCTCACGACGGGAGCCAGCGCGCCGGCAATCGCCGCACCGGCCATCATCGTGCGCCGTGTCATTTGCAAATGATTAGCCATCGGTCGTCTCCTTTTCGGTAAGGATGGAGCGGGCATCGCCCGTTTCTTCCTTTGTAGGAGCATTCGCGTTGCGCTCTTTGCTGTGGAGCAAAGAAGCCCGCCGCGCCGATGCGGCACTTTAGCAGCTCTCTGACAGTATGAGACGGAGGCCGAGCGGGCGATGAATGGATCGCGCCGGTCCTTTGATTGGTTGCGCTTGACCCCGGTCAAGAAGCCCGGCTCAGTGGCGCGCAACGGGAAGCATTGTCCGGACGGCATCATGGCCGGCTGTTCGGGAGAGGAGAGCCCGAGATGAACATTGCTGCGATTGTTTACCAAGGCGATCAGGGACCGACGGTCGACACGCTGCTCGCGACCATCGCCTACGATCTGCGTTCGACCGGCTGGAAGCTCGCAGGCGCCGTGCAGTCGCCGGGCGCGCCGCGCAACAGCCGCTGCGAGATGACGCTCGAGGATCTCGCGACAGGCGCGTGCATCGAGATGTCGGACGAGCTCGGCCCGACGGCGTCGGGATGCCGGCTCGACACCCAGGCGCTGGAGGATTCGGTTGGCCTCGCCGCCTCGTCGCTCGATCCCGCAACGAGGCTCGTGGTGATCAACCGTTTCGGCAAGCGCGAAACCGACGGTCGCGGATTCCGCTCGATGATCGAAAGCGCGGTTGCGATGGATGTGCCGGTTCTCGTCGGCGTGAAGCAGATGCATTTCGACGCTTGGAGACGCTTCGTCGGCGACGAGCCGCGAGTGCTGCCGCACGACCGCGACGAGATCCTGGCTTGGTGCGAGGCGGCGAGCGAAGAGCGGCGTTGATGCTCAGGGCGAACTCTCCTGCGAAGCGCTGAGCGCATCGGCGGCGGAAGGGTCGTCTGCGCAAACACGAGCACAAAAAAGTTAGGCGGCTTGCGCCGCCTAACGTCACCGTGTGTCAACGTCGCGTATCAACGTCGTGTGTCGACATCGTCATTTGTTCGCTTGAACAGTTTCCGCCGTGGCCTCGGCTGTCGCGACGGGCACAGATGCCGCGCCGCCGAACATCATTCCGGTCCACAGCGACGACCAGAGATAGGCCGCAAAGAACGGATGCATGGCGTCACCTAGACCGCGCCGAAAATCATCAGCAGCAGAACGACGCTGAGCGGAACGCCGAGAATCCAGAGAAGAACGGGCATTGGTTAGACCTCTTGTTCGTTGGACTGACTGTGTAACGTGCAGCACGGAAGGACGGTTCCGGCCCCACGCAACGAAAGAGGCGGCACGATGGCCGCCTCCTCGAACTTGCAAAGCGCGTTCTGCAACGTCAGTTGCCGCGTGAGATCAGCGGCGTGATGCGCCGCACAGCAACGCGCCGGTTCTGCCGCTCTGCCGCTTGCGTATCGATCTTGAGATAGTGCTCGCCGTAGCCCTGCGTGGCGAGGTTCTCCGGCGGCACGCCGAACTCCTCGGTCAGGATGATGGCGACGGTCTCCGCGCGCCGGTCCGACAGGCTGAGGTTGTCCTCGTCCGATCCGACCGCATCGGTATGCCCCTCGACCAGAAACATCTCGTCGGGATTGCGGTCGATCACGCGGTTCATCGCGTCCGCAATGCGTTCGAGGGCCGGATACTGGCTCGGTGCGACGCCCCAAGCGCCGAAATCGAAGTTGATGACGTCGAGATCGATCCTCCGCATCCGCGCGCGCAGGCTCGGCGACCGCCGCACCTCCTCGAGCGAATACGTGCGTTCGAGACGCTCAATGGGCGGCGCGGCGAGCGCATCGTAAACATCCTCGTCGCTCGCATCCTCGTAGTCGACGACGTACGAGCGGCGCGGGATCGTCACGCGAGGCGGAGGAAGATCGACGATGGCATCCGTGAACGAGCCGCCGCGGTGGCGGCGATAGTAGTCGCGGTTGTCGAACAGGATGACTTCGCGGCCCTCGCGGTCGCGCCGATAACGACGAAGCGGCCGGCCGCGGTCGTCGTTCTCGGTGAAGATCTCGATGCCGCCGGGACGAACGCTGATCGTGACGTCGAGCCCGTCGCGCTTTTCGTGGCGCTGCTGTCCGCCGAGCCGCCGGAAGCGTTCGCCTTCATCCGCGCGGATGATGGAGCGTCCGCCTTCCCGCACGATCACGCGGTTGTCCGGCTCTTCGATCACGATGCGCTTGCCGCCGTCTTCGGAGCGCTCCTTGCGCTCCTCTCGGAGCTCCTTGAGGTCTTTGACTTCGGGCGGTGCGGCCGCGGGGGCACGGCCTTCTCGCGGCTCCCGGTCGGGGCGCGGGCGCATGCCCTCGTCCGGAGCGGCCTTTGGCGCCGGTTGCGCGTCGGGCTGCGGGGGAGGGGGTGCGGGCTGGACGGCAGGCGGCGTCTCCGCTTGGGGTTCGGGATCGGGTGCAGGCCGAGGCGCAGGCGGTGCGTCTGGCGCAGGCGGCGGAGCGTCCGGGACGGATGGGACCGCTTCGGAAGGGGGCGCCTCAGCGGGCGGCGCAGGTGCTTCGGCCGGCGGCGCGGGAGGAGCAGGTTCGGGCTCGGGCTGAGGCGCGGGCTCGGGCGCCTCGTCAGCCGCAGGCGGCGGCGGCTCGGGTTCGCCCGGCGGTGGAGGCGGCGGAGGTTCCGCCTCTGGCGGTGGCGCCTCGTCTTGTGCGCTTTCGTTCGGTGGTGGTGGCGCTTCGGGCGCCTCCGCGCCGTCTTCGCCGAGCCCGGTTGGGTTCTCGTCCGACTGTTCGCCGTCGGCCTGTGCAAGCTGAACATGCGGCGGAGGGTCGAAAGCAGACGCTGAAGGAGCGCCCAACAGGATGGCAGCCAAGGCAAGCGACGAAAGACTGGAAGAAGATGGTGTCACGCGATGGTTCTCCCGAGCGAGAGGCTGAAGCGCGGCATGCGCACCAAGCACAACGCGCGCGAGCCGAATTTGGCTCCCGCGCGCGACGCGCCGCAAGGATGGCGCAAGACTTTGCGTGTGTCTCGGGGGAGGCCGCGGTTGCAAAGTATGCGGCCCGTGTTTGGAGAATCTGTGTTCGCAGAGAAGCGCGATGTCGACCAGGGTGCGATCAGCCGAAGTCGCGAGAGGCGACGGGACGGATCACGCGTCCCGGGGGCGTGTGCGCTTTTTCGTCGGCTTCGCGGCCACGGGAGTTTTGTCGCGCGCCAGCAGCAGGCCTTGGTTCTCGAGCCGCCGCCGCCGATGCGCTTCGAGACGCGCGCGCTTCAGCAGGATCGCGTCGTAGTTGGGGTGGCTCGGGTCGAGGGTGGTCAGCGCGGACGGGCGCGAGGCGTCGGGCTTGCTGTTCTTCATGGAGTCCTGAGAATGCGAAGCAGAGCGGGGAATAATGTAACCTTGTTATAGGGAATTTTTCCCGATTCAACACCCCTAAATGGGCGCCTTTTCCGCGTAGCGATGAGACGAGCCGCGTAATATTATTAAAAACAATAAGTTAGGCCGGGAGTGAGATGTGACGGCGGACCACGCGCGACGCCGAAGATCCGTTGAGTTCTAATCCGTGGCCTTTGCGTGAAGTCCGCGGCGTCCAATCACAGGCACTCCGACGAGGGTAGAGATGACTTTTGCGCTGGCCTTTCTCGCGCTCTTCATCGAAGCGCTCGCGGGCTATCCGGACAAGCTGGTCGCGAAGATCGGGCACCCGGTCGGATGGATGAGCGCGTTGGTCCGGCGGGCCGCCGCCGCCTGGAACGATCGCTCGCTCCCGCTTTCGCGCCGCCGCCTGAGAGGTGTGCTGGCGCTCGCGACCGTGCTCCTGGTGAGCGTGTCCTGCGTGCTTTTGCTCGATCGAACGCTGGATCTCCTTCTGCCCGTGGCGCTGGCGGTGATCGCAAAAGCCGTCCTCGCAAGCAGTTTGATTGCCGGACGCAGCCTCGACGAGCGCGTCTCGGCGGTTGCCGATGCCCTGGAGCAGCGCGGCGTGGATGCCGGCCGTGCCGCGCTCGCGCCAATCGTCGATCGCGATACGGCGTCGCTCGACGAAGCCGGCGTGTCGCGTGCCGCCATCGAAAGCCTTGCGGGAGGGTTCTCCGAAGGCGTGGTGGCGCCATTGATGTGGCTTTCCGTATTCGGATTGCCGGGCTGTGCGCTCTACAAGACGGTGAGCACCGTGGGCGGCATGGCCTCCCATCCGTCCGATCCCGATGCGCACGGGTCCTACGGCTGGGCCGCGGTGCGCCTGGACGAGGCCGTCAACATCCCGTCCGCGCGTCTCGCGGCCCTTTGGCTGGCGGCCGCAGCGTGGGCCATGCCGGGCGCCGATTGGCGCAGCGCGCTCCTGTCCGCGGTCCGCGACGGCCCGCGCCATCGTGTGCGCAACGCCGGCTGGCCGGAGGCCGCCATGGCCGGGGCGCTGGGGGTGACGCTCGCGGGGCCCATCGACCTCGGAGGCCGCAGGATCGACAATTCGTGGATGGGGTCCGGCCGGCGCGCCTTGACGGCAGCCGATATTCACCGCGCACTTCGCCTGTACCGGATCGCCTATGTGTTTCAGGCGGCGGCGATTGGGCTCATTGCCCTGATCTTTCTGATGGTTTTCTAAAGGGGCGTTTTTCGTTTGAATTGCCGGGCCGCAAGGACTTAGCTCGTGCGCGAGCGCGCTTGGTCCTTGTCCGCGCCCGATCCCATCCCACGACCTCATCCGAGTGCCCATGCCGTTTTCCTCCGACATCTTTCCGCCGTTTCCCGAAATGGCGCCCGGCGAGGTCTGGCTTGTGGGGGCGGGACCGGGCGACCCTCGCCTGCTCACCGTCATGGCCGTCCATGCTTTGCGCCAGGCCAACACGATCGTGCATGACGCGCTGGTCGATCCTCGGATTCTTCGTCTCGCGTCTGACGACGCGGAAATCCATTTCGCGGGAAAGCGCGGCGGGCGGCCCTCGTCGCAACAGCGCGACATCAACGAGCTGATCGTTGCCGAGGCGAAAAAGGGGCGGCGTGTGCTGCGGCTCAAGGGCGGCGATCCGTTCGTGTTCGGGCGAGGAGGCGAGGAGGCGCGCGCGCTCGTCGAGGCAGGCGTACCCTACCGCGTCGTGCCGGGCCTCACCGCGGGCCTTGCCGCACCTGCGCTCGTAGGCATTCCGGCCACGAGCCGCGACACCAACCACGCCGTGATCCTCGCGGCCGGCCACCGCGCCTCCGGCGACGAGGGCGCGGCGGACTGGGAGGCTCTGGCGGCCACCGGCCAGCCGATCGTCCTCTACATGGCGTTGGCGCAACTGCCCGAGATCGTGGCGGCGTTCGGGCGCGGCGGGCTTCCGCCCGATACGCCGGCCACCATCATTTCCAATGCGACGGGCGGCGAGGAGCGCATTCTCGAAACGCGCCTTGGCCGGCTCGTGTCGGATGTGAAGGTCAGTGGAATCGAGCCGCCTGCGATCATCGTGGTCGGGGCGAACGCCGCTCTGCGCGCCGTGCTCGCTCCTGGCATGGTTCGCCCATGAGGAGGAGGAGCCTAAAGATCGGCGCGACCTGCGAAGGAGGACGGCCATCCGCCCTCTCGTGCGCGCTCCATAGGGCGGCGTGACGCGATGGCGGATCGGAGCGAGACTGCCGTGCCGCCGGTGTTCGCACCCGAGTTCGCCGATCGGTTCCGCGATCTGGTCTTGTGGCGCCGGGACGTGCGGCGCTTTCGCACCGACGCTTTGCCGGAAGGCGCCGTGGAGCGGCTGATCGAGCTTGCCTGCCACGCGCCGTCCGTCGGGAATTGCCAACCCTGGCGTTTCGTTTTTGTGGATGCCCCCGAGCGCCGCCGCCTGGTGAGAGGCGCGTTCGAACGCGCGAATGAGCGCGCGCTCGCCGGCTATGAAGGCGAGCGGCGTGCGCTCTATGCGACCCTCAAACTGGAAGGGCTCGATTGCGCACCCGTTCATCTTGCCGTCTTTGCCGACGAGGCGACGGACGACGGGGCCGGGCTCGGCCGCCAGACCATGCCGGAGACGCTGCACTATTCGGTCGTGGGCGCCGTCCACACCCTGTGGCTGGCAGCCCGGGCGGAAGGGATCGGCGTCGGCTGGGTTTCGATTCTCGATCCCGACGACGTCACGCGCGCGCTGGAGATCCCCGAGAGCTGGAAGCTCATCGCCTATCTCTGTCTCGGCTGGCCGGTGGAAGAGCACCTGGACCCCGAGCTGGAACGTGCGGGCTGGCAGGGCCGCGCAGAATCGGCGGGCCTGGTGGTGCGCCGCTGAGCCGCTTGCACACCGTCGCCTGGGCGCTTGCCGGCCGCCGCCGACGGCGCTAAGGACAGAACAGTGACGAATGACAGAGCGAGGCCATTCCGTGACGGCACGCATCTACAAGCCGGCCAAGACCGCCATGCAGTCTGGCCTGGGCCGGACCAAGAACTGGGTTCTCGAGCATGAGCCGGCGGTTCCGCGCAAGATCGACCCGCTGATGGGCTGGACGAGCTCCGCAGATATGCGCGCGCAGGTTCGCCTGTCGTTCGAGACCAGGGAAGAAGCGATCGCCTACGCCGAGCGCAACGGGATTCCCTACCGTCTCGAAGAGCCGAAGCCGCGCCATCTCATCCGCAAGTCCTACGCCGACAACTTCAAGTTCGGGCGTCTCGGAGCCTGGACCCACTGAGCCGCGCGATCCTCCGTGCAAGATACGGCACGGGGGTGGGGTGTGCGCAGGCGGATCTCTTTGATATAGAAGGGCCACTATGACGGCGCGCGCCGCGCACTCGGGTGCGGGGTGGCGCCACGTGAGGCACGATCCCGTAGCTCAGTCGGATAGAGCATCTGCCTTCTAAGCAGAGGGTCGCAGGTTCGAATCCTGCCGGGATCGCCAACAACGTCAAGCTCATAGCCGACACATCAATCCGCACCCACGATTGGCAGGGCAAGCCACGTTGCGGATGGCAACAGCGTCCTTCAGCAATCACTCGGCGCGGGCTTGCCGTCGAAACGATCCAGCATCCACCGGACCGCCGCGCCGGCACTGTCGCGTCCCGCGAACATGTGCGTACCGCCTTCGAGAACGTGCAGCTTCACCTTCGTTCCCTGACGGCACGAGGCCCGCATGAATGTCCGCGTGTTGTGAGGCCCGACGACCTCGTCAGCCGTCCCTTGCGCCAGAAAGAGGGGTGCGGACGACGCGGATTGACCCGGGGTGTTGCGATCCATGATGGCACGCCACGCTGGCAGAGTTGTCGGGTCCGCTAGGAGAAAGGCATGCCTCGCGAGGCGTGTCTCGTCGTCGTCTTCCTTGATGAAATCCTCGATCGATTCGATGCAATCGCTTGCCAGCGTCTGAAATGCGCGGAAAGCGCCCGGCGCTACGACGCCGTCCAGCGGTAGCTTGAAGAACGCGGACCAGGAGTGAAGCGCCATCGCGGACAAGCTGCGCCCGCTCGACGTGTTCTTGTCGGCCTCAAAGAGAGCCGCGAGATATGTCGCCGGGGCTGCCGCCGCAACGCCGACGAGTTTGAGCTCAGGGGCATATTCCCGCACGTGCTCTCCGGTAAAGAGCGCCGCGTGCCCGCCTTGGGAATGCCCCCAAACGGCGAACCGTGTTCCAGCGCCGCTGTCTTTGAGATGGCGCACGGCACGCACGGAATCGATCACGGCCCGCGCCGCGCTTACGCCAACGAGATACGGATGAGTGTCTTTTGTGCCGAGCCCGACATAGTCGGTGGCCACGACAACGAGGTTCGCATCCAGCATGTCATCGATGCCTTGGATGGTGCCGGCAATATCTGGCATCAAGGTCGGTGCGCAGCGGGAGACGACACCCGAGGTTGGATGCGCCCACGCGATGACGTTACGCGGGCTAGCCGGTTTTTCCCTGTCGGGGAATATCGCGGCTCCGGTGACTGCAATCGGCTCGCCGTTCAGTCCGACGGACCGATAGAGGATGCGATAGGCCTTGGCGTTGTCGGGCGCGCCGCCTTCGAGTGGCCAGACTCTGAGGATGGTGCCCGGTGCGCTCTTCGCAAGATGCGCTTCCGAAACGTCAGCGTCAGCCGTTGCGATGTCCGCAGCCAGGAAGAGCAGGATAGCGCTTGCGGCAGTCGCGAGCTTGCGAATGGGCGAAGAGCGATAGAGCACGGAGTCACTCCCAAATATTCTGGAACGGCGTTTTTTGCGCAACGACACGAGACGGCGGCGTGAGCGGCCTTCCGCGATCGCGAGATGGTAGCCGTTCCGACCGGATGAGCATCGCGCTCGGTCGTTGCGCACGTCGATCCGCGTGGTGACTCAGACTTGCGATGTCGCGGGACTCCTTTTGCGCGGAGCAATCCAACTCAAAAATTACTGACGGTTCAACGTGCAGCATGCGGAGCATGTGGCATTGTCGCAACGGAGCAAACCAAAAACACTGCTTTAATTTTGAGTTCATTTGATACGCGGTCGGACTTATGCCCAACTGCATCGCGTGTGGATAAGTCTGTGGAAAAAAATGTAGAAGCGGCAAATAAAACACTGAAATAAAAGAGTATTTATCTGAACCTTGAAATGCCGCCGCAAGCGTATTGAAACCGAAAAGTACAAGTGTATGTCAGCGTTTAGGAGTTGCGTACCATGTTGCAGGGGGATGGGGGGTCGGCTTCCGGCCGACAGAATAAGCGCCACGTAAGACGTTTGCTTTTGACGGTCAGTGCGGCCGCGATAGCGAGTGCGCTGAGCATGGCCGCCGTGCCGAATGCGGCGATGGCGGCGAATTGCGGCGCCGGCACCAACAACATCACCGGCACAAACTCGGGCAATACAAATGCCAGTCCCGGCGCGGGAAGCCTGACGTGCGCGCAGAACAACGTCGTCGGAGACGAAGCGCTCAGGTTGAACGGTACGAGCTTGATTGGTCTCGGGCTTCTGAACACCGCCAATATTCAGAACAATCAGGTCTTCGGCGACGGCTCGCTCTGGGGAAACGGCGCCAGCGTAGGTGCTGGTCCGAGCACCGCGACCATCCTGAACAACTCGATCATCGGCGTTAACTCAGGCAGAGCCAATGGGAGCAGCCTGGCCGGCGGCAACACGAGCGCCGACATCCAGAACAACTTCGTCGGTGGCAACGACTCGCTGACGAACAACGGCTCCACGGGAGGCGGCGACGCGTTTGCATCCGTTCACGACAACTTCGTCGGCGGAAACGGCTCGTTGTCGGGCAACGGCAGCGCCTTCGCCGGCAGCGCCAATGCCGAGCTGCTGAATAACGTCGTCATCGGAAACGAGTCGGGCAGCAACAACGGCGGCAGCGGCCTCGGCGCCGGCAACGCCATCCTGAGAAACAACGTCATTCTCGGCAACGACTCCGGAAGCGGCAACGGTTTCAGTGTTCTCGGCGCCGGCGGCGCGCTCATGGAAAACAACGTCATCGTCGGCAACGGGTCGGGCAGCGGAAACGGCGTTGACCTTGTCGGCGGTGGCACGGTCGTCGTCTCCGAAAACATCATTCTCGGAGATCTTTCGGGCAGCGGAAACGGCGGCAATGTCGTCGGCAATACGATCATCGGCGACGCATCCGGCAGCCTGAACTTCGGATCGGTCACCAACAACACGATCATCGGCAACGTCTCGGGAATTCTCAATCAGGATGGGTTCTCCGACAACACCATCATCGGCAACGCGTCGGGCTCCGGCAACGGTGTGGATTTCAACAACAACACCATTTTCGGCAACGGTTCGGGCAACCTCGCGGGCGACGACGTCAACAACAATACGATCATCGGCGACTTGTCCGGCAACGGCTACGGCGACGGGGCGAGCTTCAACAGCGTGTTTGGCAATTTCTCGGGCAACCTCGTCAACGGCAGCTTCAACAATGTCGTCGGCAGCGGCTCGGGCAACGCCGTCGAAGGCAACGGCAACAACGTGTTCGGCAATCTGTCGGGCAACGATGTCGAGGGCGACCTCAACACCGCTATCGGCTTCGGCTCCGGCAACTTCGTCGGCAGCAGCAACAACATCGCCATCGGCGTGCTCAGCGGCAACGTGGTGAGCGGTGACAACAACCTCGCCTTCGGCACACTGTCCGGCAATCTCGTCACCGGCGACAACAACGCCGCCACGGGCCTCGTCGTCGGCAATCTCGTCGAGGGCTCGAACAACCAGGCGAGCGGAGCGCTCTCCGGAAACGCCGTCACAGGTGACAACAATCAGGCGAGCGGCGTGGCCTCGGGCAACCTCGTCGGCCTGCCTGGCAGCGACAGCAACAACAACATCGTCATCGGCAACTTTTCCGGCAATGCCATTTTCGGTGACAGCAACAAGGCCATCGGCGACGGCTCCGGCAACCTCGTGATCGGCAGCAACAACAAGGTCTTCGGCGACCTTTCCGGCAACGTCGTGGAGGGCGACAGGAACAGCGCCAACTCGTTCCTGAGCGGCAACTTCGTGACAGGCAACGACAACAACGCCACCGGCACACTGTCGGGCAATGTCGTCGTAGGTGACCGCAACACCGCGAACGGTGACGGCTCCGGCAACGCCGTCTTTGGCGACGACAACCAGGCCCATGGCACCGGCACCGGCAACTTTGTCTTGGGCGGAAATCGCAACATTGCGACTGGCACCTTCTCGGGCAACGTCGTCACCGGCGACGACAACCAGGCCTCGGGGACTGGCACCGGCAACCTCGTCAGCGGCAGCCGCAACGTCGCGGCGGGTGTCGCGACCGGCAACATCGTCACGGGCGACGACAACAACGCCACCGGAACGGGGACGGGCAACATCGTGCTCGGCGATCGGAACTCGGCGCAGGGCGTCGGATCCGGCAATGCCGTGCTCGGCGACGATAACCAAGCGTCTGGCACCGGCACCGGCAACCTTGTCGGCGGCAGCCGCAACGTTGCAGCGGGCGTCGCGACCGGCAACATCGTCACGGGTGACGACAACAACGCCACCGGAACGGGAACCGGCAACATCGTGCTCGGCGATCGCAACTCGGCGCAGGGTGTCGGCTCCGGCAATGCCGTGCTCGGCGATGACAATCAGGCATCGGGAACCGGATCAGGCAACGTCGTTCTGGGCGACCGTAATGCCGCGAGCGGTGTGCTCACAGGCAACGTCGTCACTGGTGACGACAACCAAGCGTCTGGCACCGGTACGGGCAACCTCGTCGGCGGTAGCCGCAACGTTGCGGCCGGTGTCGCGACCGGCAACATCGTCACGGGAGACGACAACAACGCCACCGGAACGGGAACCGGCAACATCGTGCTCGGCGATCGAAACTCGGCGCAGGGTGTCGGTTC